>Ga0207895_1000595_pt1 | contig 14560 bp, 10 predicted proteins | sample MalvirmetaMSP112_FD_184230 | JGI IMG/M metagenome (GOLD analysis project Ga0207895, IMG submission 184230) | Marine viral communities from the Deep Pacific Ocean - MSP112 (SPAdes) | ecosystem: Environmental > Aquatic > Marine > Oceanic | place: Pacific Ocean | collected 2011-05-24 | reverse complement strand
CACCCAGCAGCTGCTGGCGAGGGGCCTTTCGGACTGGTCGGCCGGCGTCGGCCACCTGCGCGAGGACTTTGGCCAGCGCTCCTTCGCCTATGACGATCGCACGGTGGCCAGTGCCAGCTGGCGCGGCGGTGTCACCGACACGTTCACCGGCGAGGCGCATGCCGAAGGCGGCGGCGGCCTGGCCCAGGCCGGTGTCGGTGGCTGGTGGCTGCTCGGCGCCGCTGGCGTGTTCAATGCCGCCTATGCGCACAGCGGCTACCACGGCCTGCAGGGTGGGCAATGGGCGCTGGGCTACAGCTGGAACAACCGTCGCTTCAACGTCAATCTGCGCAGCGTACGCAGCCACGGCGACTACCGCGACCTCGGCGCGCTGCAGGGCAACCTGCCGCCGAGCATCAGCGAGCAGGCCACGCTCGGCCTGGACCTGCTGCGGCTGGGCACGCTCAGCGCCAGCTATCTGCGCCTGCGCTACCCGGATGGAGACGACAACCGCTATGCCAGCCTGTTCTGGTCACGTACCTGGAGCCAGCGCTGGTCGGCCTATCTTTCGGTAAACCAGAACCTGGACCGCAGCGACGACCGCAGCATCTACCTGTCGGTGACTGCCAGCCTGGGCAACAACCGCCAGGCCAGCCTTTCGAGCCAGCGCAACGGCGACAGCCAGAGCTGGGTGGCGGACGTGACCCAGCCAGTGCCGGGCGATGGCAGCGCCGGCGGCGTCGGCTGGCGCGCGCAGCTGCGCCACGGCGAGGACGGCAACGGCGGCCTGGCCGAGGTCGGCATCCTCAACGATGTCGGTCGCTACTCGTTCGGCGCCTCGCGCCAGGGTGGACTCAACTATGCCTACGCCAGCGCCAGCGGCAGCCTGGTGTGGATGGGCGGGCACACCTTCGCCACGCGCGAGGTGTCCGATGCGTTCGCGGTGATCAGCACCAATGGGGTGGGCGGCGTCCCGGTGCGGCTGGAGAACCGCCTGATCGGCGTCACCGATGATCGCGGCCTGCTGCTGGTCAGTCCGTTGCTGTCCTGGCAGCGCAACCGGGTCTCGATCGACACCCTGGACCTGCCCGAAGACATGCGCGCCGACCGCATCGAGGACTGGGTGACCCCGCGCCAGCGCGCCGGCACCCGCGTGACCTTCCAGCTGCGCTCGCGGCCGTCACTGAGCCTGACCCTGCTGGCAATGGACGGCCAGCCTCTGGAGGTCGGCAGCGAGGTGCGGTTGCCCGATGGCCGCCAGGCCACGGTCGGCTACGACGGCCTGCTCTATCTGGAAGACGTTGCCGCCGGCAGCGTGCTGTACGTCACCACCAGCCGCGGCCCCTGCCGCGTGAAAGTGCCGGACCTGCCCAAGGTGGTGGCGTCCGGCGCACGGCCGAAGCCGGCGCCGCAGCAGTGCATCCCGGAGGTGGCGCCATGAGGGTGCTGCTGCTCGTCCTGCTGCTCTGGGCCGGCCTGCTGGCAGCGGCGCCCGCCGGTGCCACCGCGGTCTGCACGGCGGTCGCCAATCCGACCCTGCCGTTCGGCAACATCAACAGCAATGCACCCGGCCCGAGTACGGCCAACCTCAACATCACGGTGACCTGCACCACCGCCGCGCTGAGCCTGCTGGCCACCACCGGCGTGCGCGTCTGCGTGGGCATCGGCGCAGGCAGTGGCGGCGGCAGCAGTTCCACCTTCCGCACGATGGCCACCTCCAGCAGTGACACCCTGAATTTCCAGCTGTACAACAACGCCAGCTTCGGCCAGGCCACCGGACTGGTGCCGCGCGGCACGCCACCTGCGCAGGAACTGACCATGACCTACAACGTGCCGCTGGTGACGGGCGGCAGCGGTGCGCAGTCCATACAGCTGTTCGGGCAGATCCCGGCCAACCAGATCCTGGCCTCCGGCGCGTACAGCAGCACCTTCAGCGGGGCCAACGTGGTCCTGACCTGGGCCTGGAACGAAGTCCTGCTCGGTACCGCCACCGTGCCCGCCACCTGCAATGGCGGCGCCACCGGCACCAACAGCGCCAGTGCAGCCTTCAGCTTCACCGCCACCGCCAACGTGCTGCCGCAATGTGGCAGCTACGTCACCACCACCATGGACTTCGGCAACGTCGCCGGCGGCATTCCGGCCAACATCGACCGGACCGCCACCCTCACCCTGACCTGCCTGAAGAACACTGCCTTCCAGGTCGGCCTCGACAACGGCCAGAACAATCCCACCGCCACCACCACCCGGCGCATGGCCACCACCCTCGGCGGAAGCACCTATTACCTCGCCTACGAGCTCTACCGGGACTCGGCGCGGAGCCTGCGCTGGGGCAATACCCTGACCGTCGACACGGCCAGCGGCACCGGTACCGGCAGCGCGCAGCAGCTGACCATCCATGGCCGGGTGCCGCCGGTCAGTGGCCAGCCGCCGGCCGGCACCTACAACGACCTGGTGACGGTGACGATCACCTACTGACCGGCGTGCCGACCAACGGTCGGCACCCACCGGACGAAGGCCGTGCCGAGCGCCGGCTCGGCGCTACAGTTCCGGCACATCCCGCCGATACCGCGCAGCAAGTCTTTCAGCATGGTGGATGGCAGGTGGTTCGCACATTCCTGATCGGGGCGATGCTGGTCGCCAGCCTGCCGGCATGGGCCGAACCCAGCAGCCCCCTGCAGATCCGGCTGACCGTGGTTGAATCCTGCAGCGACGATGGCGGCGGCATCCGCTGCCCCGCACCGCACCAGCGCAGTGACGCACCCCAGGCGCCGCGCCAGGTCCGCGAGCTCGCACCACCGGCGACGGACGGGAACGCAACACCCTCCGTGACCCTCATCTACTGATGCGCGCGTTGCTGATCCTGCTGGCACTGCTGCTGGCACTGCCTGCCGCAGCGTTGGAGCTGTTGCCGACCACCCTGCAGCTGCCGGCCCAGGGCGGCAGCGCCGAACTGTGGTTGCACAACCCCGGGCCCGGCCGCTGGCAGGGCCAGGTGCAGGTGCTGGCGTGGGATCAGCAGCTGGACGCCGAACGACTGCACCCCAGCGACCAGATCCGGGTCAGCCCGGCGCGGCTGGACCTGGCCCCCGGCAGCACCCAGCGCGTCTGGCTGTTGCCGGGCGATCCGGCAGCGGCGGCCGCTGAACAGGCCTATCGGGTCGTACTGGCACCGACGTTGCCGGGGTTGCCGCGCTATTCGCTGCCGCTGTTCCGCGGCCCAGCGGGGCCAGCACTGCAGGCCCGGCTGCTGGGCCGCGTCGAGGCCCACGGGTCTCTGGCCGTACTGCGACTCAGCAATGCCGGTACCCTGCACGGCCGCCTGCACGATCTGCGCTTCATCACGGCGGACGGCCAGGCAACGCTGCTGACGGCTGGCCTGGCCGGCTACATTCTTGCGGGCCATGAACGCCGCTGGCCCCTGCCTGCCCGCGCCGATGGCTATGCAGGCGGCCGCTTCCAGGCACGCCTGCAGGACGGTCGCGAGGTCGATCTGGCCGCAACTGACCCTGCAATTGCAGCAAGCGCCCCCAGCGGGCTATAATCGACCGGATTCCTGCCGCCAGCGTGCGCGCGAACCCGTCCACACCGGACGTCACCGGTGAATCCACACCTGCTGCCCCCATCCGTGCCGGGGTGCTCCGCAAGGAGTTCGGCCACGGAGGCAACAGGGAAGCCCAACCCCGGAACCGATCGCGCTTCCACGCGTCCCGCATACCTATCCCCGCGGGCGGAATCGCTGGTTCCATATCAGGAGTATTGCAATGCCCCAGGTCACCATGCGTCAGATGCTGGAAGCCGGCGTCCACTTCGGCCACCAGACCCGCTACTGGAACCCGAAGATGGCTCCGTACATCTTCGGCGCCCGCGGCAAGATCCACATCATCAACCTGGAAAAGACCGTCCCGCTGTTCAACGACGCGATGAACTTCATCTCGTCGGTTGCCCAGAAGCGCGGCACCGTCCTGTTCCTGGGCACCAAGCGCAGCGCCCGCGAAACCATCAAGGAAGAAGCCGAGCGTTGCGGCATGCCGTTCATGAACCAGCGTTGGCTGGGCGGCACCCTGACCAACTTCCGTACCGTCAAGCAGTCGGTTGCCCGCCTGAAGGAACTGGAAGCCGGTGAAACCGACGGCACCTTCGAGAAGCTGGTCAAGCACGAAGTGCTGGGCCTGCGTCGCGAGCGCGACAAGCTGGAAGCCTCGCTGGGCGGCATCAAGGACATGAACCGCCTGCCGGACGCCATCTTCGTGATCGACATCGGCCACGAAGACATCGCGATCAAGGAAGCCAAGAAGCTGGGCATCCCGGTCATCGCCGTGGTCGACACCAACTACAACCCGGAACTGGTTGATTACGCCATCCCGGGCAACGACGACGCCATCCGCGCTGTGCAGCTGTACGCCCGCGCCGCTGCCGACGCCGTGCTGGAAGGCAAGGCGGCTGCCCCGCACGCCGCTTCGGTGCGCGAGGAAGAATTCGCTGAAGCCGCTGCTGAAGGCGAAGAGAAGCCGGCCCGCCGCGCTCCAGCCAAGAAGGCTGCCAAGAAGGGCGACGACGCCCAGGCCTGATCCAGGCCCCGGGTGGACGCCCGGCGTCCACCCTCCCTGCACGCAGCCATCGGCGCGTGACAGGACCGTGTCACACGGGCCGGCCACCATGCCGGCCCAACCCCTTTCTTTCGTGAGGTAATCCCGTGGAAATCACTGCTTCCCTGGTCAAGGAACTGCGCGAGCGCACCGGCGCCGGCATGATGGAATGCAAGAAGGCGCTTACCGAAGCCAACGGCGACATCAACGCCGCTGCTGAAGCCATGCGCAAGTCCGGCGCCGCCAAGGCCGACAAGAAGGCTGACCGCGTGGCCGCCGAAGGCCGCCTGGGCCTGGCCCAGGACGGCGGCAAGGCCGTGCTGGTCGAAGTCAACTCGGAAACCGACTTCGTCGCCAACGATGACAACTTCAAGTCCTTCGTCAACGCCGTCGCCGCTGCTGCCCTGGCATCGGGCGCCAACGACGTCGAAGCCGTGAAGGCCGCCACGCTGGCCGACGGCCGCACCGTCGAGGAAGCCCGCGCCACCGCCGTGCAGACCCTGGGTGAGAACATCCAGATCCGCCGCATGGTCAAGGTCGACACCACCGGCAACATCGGCGCCTACGTCCACACCAACGGCAAGGTCGGCGTGCTGGTCGACCTGATCGGCGGCGACGTCGAGCTGGCCCGTGGCCTGGCCATGCACGTGGCCGCGCTGAAGCCGCCGCACAACAAGGCTGCGGACGTCCCGGCCGAGTTCGTCGAGAAGGAAAAGGAAATCGAGCTGGCCAAGATGACCGATAAGGACAAGGCCAAGCCGGCCGACATCCTGGAAAAGATCATCAGCGGCAAGATCAACAAGATCGTCAGCGACGTGACCCTGTACGGCCAGACCTACGTGCTGGGCGACACCACCGTCGAGCAGGTGGTCAAGGCCGCCGGCGCCGACGTGGCAGGCTTCAAGCTGCTGATCGTCGGCGAAGGCATCGAGAAGGTGGTGGAAGACTACGCCGCCGAAGTTGCCAAGGCGATGCAGGTCTGATTCCAGCCTTCCGACTGTGAAGCGACCAGAAGGAGCCGCGGGAAACCGCGGCTCTTTTTTTATGCATGGACCCAGGGATCAACCCATGGCCCACCGGTGGGTGCGCACCGTTGGTGCGCACAACCGGCACCTTTGCGTTGCGCGCGAATCAAGCCGATACTCGGCGCAGGGAATCCACAGTCATTTAGCAGGAACGAAAATCGCGGACTGTGATGCATTCCTAGGTATTCTTGTCCTAATGGAATTGAACGACCCGACATGCCTCCCGAGCTGACAGCTGCCCTGGCGCTCTGCCGCAACCTGCCTTCGCCACCCGGTATTGCCCTGCGCATCATCGAACTGGCCCAGGACCCGGAAGCGGACATCGCCACCGCTGCCGACATCATCGCCATCGACATGGCGCTGAGCGCTCGCATGCTGCGCATCGCCAATTCGCCGCTTTACGCCAGCCGCCGCCGGATCGAGAACCTCGGCCAGGCGCTGACCATGCTGGGCCTGAACGCCACGATCAGCCTCGCCCTCGGCTTCACCGTCACCCAGGGCCTGACCGGCGGCACCGGCGCCGACCACGACCTGCGCCAGCGCGCGTGGAAGCGCAGCATCCTCAGCGCCCTGGCTGCCAGCCAGCTGGGCCAGGCGCGCGGCCTGCGCCGGCTGGAAGAACTGATGCTGGCCGGCCTGCTGCAGGACCTGGGCGTACTGTGCCTGGCCCAGGCCGAGTCGGAGCGCTACCTGCCGCTGCTGCGCGAGGCACGCGACAACATCGACCTGGTCGCCCGCGAACGCGAGGAACTGGGCTGCAGCCATGCCGAAGTCGGCGCGTGGGTGGCCGAGCAATGGGGCCTGCCCCGCTACCTGGTGGAGAGCATCAGCCACAGCGAGGACGAGGACGCCGCCGAATCGCCGTTCCAGGCCTGCGTGCAGCTGTCCGGCGCGGTGGCCGACATCTGGCTGGACAGCGACGCCGACGCCGCGCGTGAGCGCGCCCTGCAGCAGGTGCACGACCGCCTGGAGCTGGACAGCGCGCGCTTCGACCAGGTCCTCGCCCGCATCAGTGAAGCCCTGCCCGACATCGCCAGCCTGTTTGATGCCGGCCTCAATTCCCCGGCGCGGGTGCGCGAGCTGATCGATCACGCGCAGGAGCTGGCCACGCTGCGCAACCTGCGCGAACTGCAGGACGCCGACCAGGCACGACGCCGCGCCGACGAGTTCGAGGCGCGCGCCAAGCGCCTCGCCGACCAGGCCCATCGTGACGCGTTGACCGGCGTGCTCAACCGCCGCCAGCTGGAAGCGGTGCTGGAGCAGGAATTCCTGCGCGCCGGCCGCCAGGGCTGGCCATTGTCGGTGGCCTTCATCGACCTGGACGACTTCAAGAAGATCAACGACGCCCACGGCCACCTGACCGGCGACGAGGTACTGCGCGCCTTCGCCGGCAAGCTGCAGGGCCAGCTGCGCAACAGTGACACCGTCGCCCGCTTCGGCGGCGAGGAATTCGTCGCGCTGCTGCCAAACACCAGCGAAAGCGTGGCCCTGGACGTGATCCGCCGGGTGCTGGCCAACATCGTCGCCACGCCGATGGCCGAGCTGGAGGGCGGGCCGCTGTTCGTCACCTTCTCCGCCGGCGTGGCCACCCAGGGTGGGTACGAGCGCTTCGCCGACGTGCAGGACCTGCTGCGCGCAGCCGACGACGTGCTGTACCGCTCCAAGAACCTGGGCCGCAACCGGGTGATCGCCCGCTCGCCAGGTGCCCTCGGCCACGACGAGCTGTCGGCCACCGCTGGCGCCGAGCTGGGCTGAACGGGAAGCCCCGTTTGACCGGGGCGAACGACCGGATTCTGCGCCGCAGTGCACAAAACACTTTGGCACGACGCCGCATGCGCGTAGAATCGCCCGCGATTTCCACGCACCCGAGGTCCTCATGTCCAAGCTCGCCTATCGCCGCATCCTTCTGAAACTGTCCGGGGAGGCGCTGATGGGAGACGAGGACTACGGCATCGACCCGAAGGTCATCAATCGCCTGGCCCGCGAGGTCATCGAAGCCCAGCAGGCCGGTGCCGAAGTGGCGCTGGTGATCGGGGGCGGCAACATCTTCCGCGGCGCCGGCCTGGCCGCCGGCGGCATGGACCGGGTCACCGGCGACCAGATGGGCATGCTGGCCACGGTCATCAACGCCCTGGCCATGCAGGATGCCCTCGAGAAGCTGGGCGCCAAGGCCCGCGTGATGAGCGCGATCAAGATCAACGACGTGTGCGAGGACTACATCCGCCGCCGCGCCATCCGCCACCTGGAAAAGGGCCGCCTGGTGATCTTCGCCGCCGGCGTCGGCAGCCCGTTCTTCACCACCGATTCCGGCGCCGCCCTGCGCGCGATCGAGATCGGCGCCGATCTGCTGCTGAAGGCCACCAAGGTCGATGGCGTGTACGACAAGGACCCGAACAAGCACAGCGATGCGGTCCGCTTCGACAGCCTGAGCTACGACGAAGTGATCCGCCGCGGCCTGGAAGTGATGGACACGGCGGCCTTCGCATTGGCCCGCGACAGCGACCTGCCGATGCGCGTGTTCGACATGGGCCAGCCGGGCGAGCTGCTGAAGATCCTCAACGGCGCGAACATCGGCACCCTGGTCCAGGGCCGCGACCCGGCCTGAGCCTGAGCGCAAAGCGGCGATCGGGCCGATTCAGGCCCGGCAGCGTCCCGTATTCGCCTATAATCGCCCGATTCCAGATACATCCAGGACCGGGCGATGCTCAACGACATCAAGAACAACGCGCAGACGCGCATGGCCAAGAGCATCGACGCTCTGAAGCACACCCTCACCTCCATCCGGACCGGGCGTGCCACGCCTGCCCTGCTGGACCGCGTGACGGTCAGTGCCTATGGCAACGCCAACACCCCGCTGAACCAGGTTGCCTCGATCTCCAACGCCGACGCGCACTCGCTGCTGGTCACGCCGTTCGACAAGGGCATGATCAAGGAGATCGAAAAGGGTCTCTACAACGCCGAGTTCACCCCGAACACCCTCGGCACCGCGATCCGCATCAACATGCCGCCGCCGACCGAAGAGCGCCGCAAGGAGCTGGCCAAGCAGGTGCAGAAGGAAGGTGAAGGCGCCAAGATCGCGATCCGCAACATCCGTCAGGACGCGAACAAGGAAATCGCCAAGCTGGTCAAGGACAAGGCGATCAGCGAAGACGAGAAGAAGCGCGGCGAAGACGACATCCAGAAGCTGACCGACGCCAACATCAAGGACGTCGACAAGGTCGTCGCCGACAAGGAAAAAGAACTGCTGTCGGTCTGAAGTCGATGCCTTCAGCCCCGCCTCCGTTACCGGCCGCCCTGCCCCGCCACATTGCCATCATCATGGATGGCAATGGGCGCTGGGCACAGCAGCGCCGTCGCCCCCGCGTGATCGGCCACCGTGCCGGCGCGCGCGCGGTCAACCGCACCATCGAGCGCTGCCTTGAACTGGGCATTCCGGCGCTGACCCTGTTCGCCTTCTCCAGCGAGAACTGGGGCCGGCCGCAGGAGGAAGTGGATGCATTGATGAAGCTGTTCCTCGGTGCGCTCGACCGCGAGGTGGACGAGCTGCACCGGCGCGGCGTGCGCGTACGCTTCATCGGCGAACGCGAGCGCTTCGGTGCCGGGCTGGTCAGCCGCATGCAGCTGGCCGAACAGCGCACCGCCGACAACACCACCCTGACCCTGTCGATCGCGGCCAGCTATGGCGGCCGCCAGGACATCGCCCGCGCCGCGCGCGCCCTGGCCGTCGAAGTGGCGGCCGGTCGCCTGTTGCCCGAGCAGATCGACGAATCGCTGCTGGGCAGCCAGGTCGCCCTTGCCGACCTGCCGCCGCCGGACCTGTTCATCCGCACCGGCGGCGACACCCGCATCAGCAACTTCCTGCTGTGGCAGCTGGCCTACACCGAGCTGTGGTTCACCGAGGCCCTGTGGCCGGACTTCGATGCCGGGCAGCTGCAGCAGGCGCTGGACGCCTATGCCGGCCGCGAGCGTCGTTTCGGCCTGACCAGCGCCCAGATTGCCGCACTGGCCACCGAGACTTCCAGCCCATGACCAAGACCCGAGTCCTCGCCGCGCTGATCATGGCGCCGGTTGCCATTGCGGCGATCCTGCTGCTGCCCACGCAATGGCTGGCCGCCGCCGCCGCTGCGGTGCTGCTGATCGGCCTGTGGGAATGGCTGAAGCTGGCCGGTATCGAAGACACCCTGGCACGCACCGTACTTCTGGTGCTGAACCTGCTGCTGATGGTGCTGCTGGTCTGGGCCGATGGCAGTACGCTGGTGCTGTTCCAGATAACCACGCTGGCCGGCGTTGCCTGGTGGCTGGCCGCGCTGGTCTGGCTGCGCTTCTTCAATTTCGGTGCACAGCCGTCGGCGCCCTCGCGCATCCTGAAGATGCTGGCCGGCACGCTTGCCATCGTGCCCGCCTGGGCCGCGCTGGTGCTGATCCATGCCGGTGGCGATCCGCCGGGCAAGCAGGGCCACCTGTGGCTGCTGGCTGCACTGGCACTGGTGTGGGCGGCCGACTCGGGCGCCTACTTCGCCGGCCGCCATTTCGGCAAGCACAAGCTGGCCCCGCGGATCAGCCCCAACAAGACCTGGGAAGGCCTGTTCGGCGGCCTGTTGGCCGGTGTCGCCGTGGCCGTCGGCCTGGGCTGGCTGGCCGGGATCGATACCGCACACCTGCCGGGCCTGCTGATCACCGCGGTCGTGGCCGTGTTCGCCTCGGTGCTGGGTGACCTGTTCGAGAGCCTCATCAAGCGCCACGCGGGCGCCAAGGATTCGGGCCACCTGATCCCGGGCCATGGCGGCGTGCTCGACCGGGTCGACGGCGTCCTCGCCGCCGTCCCGGTGTTCGCGCTGGGCAAGGAAATCTTCGGGTTCTGACCATGAATGCTGCTGCAGACCTGCGCCGGGTCGCCGTATTCGGCGCCACCGGCTCGATCGGTGCCTCCACGCTGGACGTGATCGCCCGCCACCCGCAGCGCTACCAGGCGACCGTGCTCGCCGCCGGACGCCAGGTGCAGGGGCTGCTGGCGTTGTGCCGCCAGCACAAACCCGCGCACGCGGTGATCGCCGACGAATCGCTGTTTGCCGAACTGCGTGACGGCCTGCGCGACGCCGGACTGGCCACCGAAGCCCATGCCGGCCATGCCGCGTTGGACCAGCTGGCCGCCAGCGACGCCTGCGATACCGTGGTCGCGGCCATCGTCGGCGCTGCCGGCCTGTCCTCGACCCTGGCCGCGGCCGCCGCCGGCAAGCGCATCCTGCTGGCCAACAAGGAATCGCTGGTGCTGGCCGGCGAACTGCTGACCCGTACCGCCGAACGTGCCGGTGCCGAAATCATCCCGATCGACAGCGAACACAGCGCCATCTTCCAGTGCCTGCGCTCGCGCGACGCCAGCGTCGACGGCGCCGGCGTGCGCCGGATCCTGCTGACCGCCTCCGGCGGCCCGTTCCGTGGCCGCAGCCGCGCCGAACTGGCCCAGGTCACCCCGGCCCAGGCCGTTGCCCACCCGAAGTGGTCGATGGGACCGAAGATCTCGGTCGATTCGGCGACGTTGATGAACAAGGGCCTGGAAGTCATCGAGGCCCACCACCTGTTCGGCGTGCCCGGTGAACGCATCGAAGTGCTGGTGCACCCGCAGAGCCTGGTCCATTCGCTGGTCGAGTTCGTCGACGGCTCGACCCTGGCGCAGATGGGCCTGCCGGACATGCGCACCACCCTCGCCGTTGGCCTGGGCTGGCCACAGCGCATCGAATCGGGCGTGGCCGGGCTGGACCTGCTGGCCCAGGGCCGGCTGGATTTCGAGGCCCCGGACACCGACGCCTTCCCCTGCCTGGCCCTGGCCTGGCAGGCCATGCAGGCCGGCGGCGCCGCACCGGCGGTGCTGAATGCTGCCAACGAGGAGGCGGTTTCAGCGTTTCTTCAGGGCCGGATCGGTTTCCTGACGATCCCGGCGCTGGTTGCTAACGCTCTTTCAACACTGCCGACGCAAGCAGCCGATACACTGGAGGTCCTGTTGTCCGCCGACCAGCGGGCACGCCAGCTCACCCTGAACGCCATCGACGCCGCCTGAACGACCGCCTCGCCCAGCATGACGCCGCCGCCCCTGCCCGCCACTGTGAGCCTGCATGACTGACTTCATCGGATCGGTCTGGTGGATGATTGTCAGCCTCGGGCTGCTGGTCACGTTCCACGAGTTCGGGCATTACTGGGTCGGGCGCCTGTGCGGGGTCAAGATCCTGCGTTTCTCGGTCGGCTTCGGCCGGCCGCTGTGGTCGCGCCGCGACCGGCATGGTACCGAGTTCGCCATCGCCGCCATTCCGCTGGGTGGCTACGTGAAGTTCCTCGACGAACGCGAGGTCGAAGTCCACCCGCACGAGCGCGGCCAGGCCTTCAACCACAAGACCGTCTGGCAGCGCATCGCGATCGTTGCCGCCGGCCCGATCGCCAACCTGCTGCTGTGCATCCTCCTGCTGTGGGCGATGTTCGTGATCGGCAAGCAGGACTACTCGCCCACCGTCGGCCGCGTCAGCGGCATCGCCGCCAGTGCCGGCCTGGCCAGCGGCGACCGCGTGCTGCGCGTGGACGACCGCCAGGTAGTCACCCTCGGCGAGGCCAGCATGGCACTGACCGCGGCCGCGATGGACCGCCGCGACGTGAAGCTGGAAGTGCTGGATACGGCCGACCAGGTGCGCACGCGCACGCTGCCGCTGTCGCAGCTGCCGCCGGGTTTCGATGAGCGGCGGGTGCCGATCCTGGCTGGCATGTACTGGCAGTCGTGGCTGCAGCCCGCGCTGGTCGAGTCGCTCACCACGGACTCCGTGGTGGCCGGGCAACTGCAGCCGGGCGACCTGATCGTGGCCATTGACGGCCAGCGCATCGACGGCGCCGACCAGGTGATCGGCGAGATCCAGGCGCTGGGCCGTGCCGGTGGCCCGGGCATGATCGAGGTCCTGCGTGGCGGCGAGCGCCTGGCGCTGGAAGTGACGCCACGCAAGGGCCAGGACGCCAAGGGCGGCCCCACGTGGCAGATCGGCGTTCAGTTCCCGACCAAGTTCAGCCCCCCCTATGACACCCTCCTGCGCTACGGCCCCCTGGACTCGGTCACCGTCGCGGTACGCGAAACCGGCCGCCTGGCGGCCGACTCGCTGGGCATGATGGGCCGCATCGTCACCGGCAAGGCCTCGCTTCAGAACGTTTCCGGGCCGGTCACCATCGCCCGCGTGGCCAATGTCTCGGCCAAGCGCGGCCTCGACTGGTTCCTGCAGTTCCTTGCCCTGCTGTCCCTCAGCCTGTGCATCATCAACCTGCTGCCGATCCCGATCTTGGACGGCGGCCACCTGCTGTATTACCTTATCGAGTTGGTCAAGGGCAGCCCGCTGAGCGAGCGTGCCATCGCCGCCGGCCAATACATCGGCCTGGCGTTGCTGGCCGGGCTGATGGGGTTGGCGTTCTACAACGACATCCTCGGCCTGGTCCCGCGATGAACTTTTCCATGTTGTTGCCGTCTACAGCGTCGGCATCCCGCACCAATGAAATCGACCTTCCTACCGGACGTGACATGACGCGACTCCCCAATCGCCGCCTGCTGGCCCTCGCCCTCGCCGCCGTCACCGGCGCTCCCGCCCTGGCCCAGGCAGCCGAGCCCTTCACTGTCAGCGACATCCGCGTCGATGGCCTGCAGCGCATCAGCTCGGGCACGGTATTCACCTACCTGCCGGTGGAACGTGGCGAGACGGTCACCGACAACAAGGTCGGCGAGACGATCCGCGCCCTGTACAAGACCGGCTTCTTCGAAGACGTGCAGCTGGACCGCCAGGGCACGATCCTGGTGGTGACCGTCAAGGAACGTCCGGCGATCAACAAGCTGACCGTGACCGGCAACAAGGACATCAAGTCCGACCAGCTGCTCAAGGGCCTGTCCGACATCGGCCTGACCGAGGGCGGCACCTTCGATCGCCTGAGCCTGGACCGCGTGACCCAGGAACTGCGCCGCCAGTACAACGACCGTGGCAAATACAACGTCGACATCACCCCGACGGTGAGCCCGCTGGACCGCAACCGCGTGGACATCGCCATCGCCATCAAGGAAGGCAAGGCGGCCAAGATCCGCCACGTCAACCTGGTCGGCACCGAAAAGTTCGAGAGCAAGGACATCCTGGAGACCTGGGAGTCCAAGGAGCACAACTGGGCGTCGTGGTACCGCCGTGACGACCAGTACTCCAAGGAAAAGCTGTCCGGTGACCTGGAAAAGCTCAACTCCTGGTACCTGGACCGCGGCTACGTCGATTTCAGCATCGATTCCACCCAGGTCTCGATCAGCCCCGACAAGCGCGACATGTTCCTGACCGCGGGCGTGACCGAGGGTGCGCAGTACAAGATCTCCGAGATCAAGGTCAGCGGCGACACCATCCTCCCGCAGGAGGACGTCGAGCGCATGGTGATCCAGAAGTCCGGCGACACGTTCTCGCGTGCCCTGCTGGAATTCAGCTCGGACACCATCACCAATTCGCTGTCCAACATCGGCTACGCGTTCGCCAAGGTGAACCCGATCCCGACCACCAACCGCGCCGAGCAGACCGTCGCCATCAACATGCAGGTCGTGCCCGGCCCGCGCGTGTCGGTGCGCCGCATCCTGTTCCGTGGCAATACCCGCACCTCCGATGAGGTGATGCGCCGCGAAATGCGCCAGTTCGAGAACAGCTGGTACTCGCAGGCCGCGATCGACCGCTCCAAGATCCGCCTGCAGCGCCTGGGCTACTTCGAATCGGTGGAAGTGGAGACCCCGGCCGTCAGCGGCAGCAACGACCAGGTCGACGTCGTCTACAACGTCAAGGAAACCACCTCGGGCAGCTTCGTGTTCGGCCTGGGCTACTCGCAGTCCTACGGCATGACCACCTCGGTGCAGCTCTCGCAGAACAACTTCCTTGGCGGCGGCAACCGCGTGTCGGTCGAAGCCTCGCGCAGCAGCTACCTGCAGCGCTACGG
>Ga0207895_1000559_pt1 | contig 15426 bp, 20 predicted proteins | sample MalvirmetaMSP112_FD_184230 | JGI IMG/M metagenome (GOLD analysis project Ga0207895, IMG submission 184230) | Marine viral communities from the Deep Pacific Ocean - MSP112 (SPAdes) | ecosystem: Environmental > Aquatic > Marine > Oceanic | place: Pacific Ocean | collected 2011-05-24 | reverse complement strand
CCCACCGAGTTAGGCGGGCTGCTGCGCGCAATCGACGACTTCACTGGCTACATGGTGACGAAGTTTGCTTTGCAGATCGCGCCGCATGTGTTCGTACGCCCCGGCGAACTCCGCCACGCCGAATGGCATGAGATCGATCTGGTCGATGGGGTCTGGAAGATCCCTGCCGGTAAAATGAAAGCGCGCCGAGCGCATGCCGTCCCGCTGTCCAAGCAAGTTAGAGGCTATCTCACAGACCTGGCCGAGATGCTCGGCCGCGAAGGATATGTCTTCCCGTCTGCGCGCAGCTCCAAGCGTCCCATGAGTGAAAACACGCTCAATGCCGCATTCCGTCGCATGGGATATTCGAAGGAAGAAGTCACCGCGCACGGACTCCGGGCGACAGCATCAACATTCCTGAACGAGTCGGGACTTTGGAATCCGGATGCAATCGAGCGTGCCTTGGCACATGGCGACAGCAATGTTGTGCGTGGCATCTACCATCGCGGCAAGCATTGGGACGAGCGCGTGCGAATGGCTCAATGGTGGAGCGACTACCTCGATGAGCTGCGGACAGGAGGAAAGGTCATCATGGGAAAGTTTGCCAAGGGTTGATCGGAAGAACGAATTTCTTCTCAGCCAGTGCAGGATTGAAGGCTCAGGACCAGACCTATCAGGGACACTGACGCGAGCAAGGCGAACTCAATTCTGATGCTCCAGACTTTAAGCCAATTCCGCATCGTGCTGAGCCTCAGCTCGTAGGGCTTTGGCAGCTAAGCTGATCGAAGCGCTCAGCAACAGTCTTCCACGTTGCTATGCCTGCTTCGTCCCCTTCGTTGGATAGCCGCTCGATTTGCTGCGCGATATACGCGGGTCCCTCTTTGCCATGGTTCTTTTCGACCCAGAGCGCGACCGCCCACAATTCCTGGTCGCGGTTCAGCACCATGGTTCACGTCTCCCGGTCCAGGTTCGCGCCAAGCCTTCGCTGACCAGCTGATCGCCAAGCGAGCGGCCGCCGCGCGTAACAACCCGCAATTTGCGACCGTACTGATCCTCATCTCTGTTCCCGATGGTCCTCAGTTCAAAGGGCCCGGCATTCAGCAACTCGACAAGGCGGTGCGTCGCACGCATGCCGAGTTGGTACTCATAGTCGCAACGAGGCTCGCTGATCTCGGGAGTGTCGATGTCGGCAATGCGGATCTTCACGCCATCAAGCCAGAAAGTATCTCCATCCACGACGCATGTGCGCCGGATCGATCCGCAGATGTCGAATTGTGGGGAGCTCGCTTGCTGGAATAAAGCCTGCGGCTGCTGATCGTCGTTAGCAAGATTGGCATCATGGACTGGCCAGGTGAATGCCAGCATCCCTCCAGCAAATACAATCGCGAATGCTCCCAAACCCAATGCGATCTCCTTTCTCAGCTTCTGGCGCTTTTGTGCCTTCAACGCCTTGCGAAAGTCGAACGGCTCACCGGGGGTCTCACTCACTAGCGTTGTCCGTCTTCATTCCGGCACATGATTTCAGACAATAGCCGGAAATCAGGTAGTTTCGTCAATTGTACGTACCAATTGCTTGCCAACGTCCCAACACAGTCCGGACATATTGCGGCGTTTCACCATTTTTCGGAATGCCGCGTGATCGGGAGACGGCACCAGGGCCCGCATTGTAAGCAGCCAAGGCCAGGTGGACCGCGTCGAACCGGTCCAACATGTCGCGAAGGTACCTGGCGCCACCGTCGATCGATGCAAGAGGGTCATGACGGTTCCGGACGCCCAGTTCTCGCGCCGTGGCTGGCATAAGCTGAGCAAGCCCGGCAGCACCAGCTGGACTCACAGCCATCGGATTGAAGCGGGACTCAGCCCAGATAAGAGCACGAAGCAGGTTGGTCGGAAGCCCGTAACGGCGTTCAGCCTCGGCTATCGCCGCTATATACAGGCCTTCCCGGTAGGATACGTCTGCTGGCCCGGCCGGGTAGATTGCAGGAAGATATTGTCTAGCCGGCTGCTGGTCCGTCTTCGGCGGAACGATCGCGTGCTCGAACAGGGTGAAATCCTGGGCGCGGACTTGCTGAGAGGAGGTCGCGATCATCCCCAGGCAGGCGACCGCTATCGCGGTCCGACAATTGAGAGAGGTCATCTCGAGTGGTGCTCCATTGATTCGAATCACAATGGAACATAAAAAGAACATGTGCCTGTAGGAAATCGGGAACTGGATTTTGGGGCTGCCGATCAAGTAAAAAGCGACATCTGAAGGTGCGATGGCCGGGATTTGCGCCGGCCAATTGCGCTGCAGCGCCGACTGTGCCGGCTTTGGCGCGAAGCGTGCCGTCATATGCGCGAACACGACCGGAATTCGCGCGAATCACCGAAGGAAGCTGATTCGTTCCTTCCTCTATGTTCTCTTAATGTTCTTTTCGTTTTCCTACAGGCTTCCTTCGCGTTTAGCCGGTGATTCGATCACCTCCACCGGAAAGGATTCGCCGATGACCAACATGGCGCTCTTTGCAGAACAACAAGTTCGCGCCGACCTCGCCCGGCTGCTTTTGGCCGCCGTCGAAGCCAGCGGCCGTGCCCGCTGCGACATCGCGCGCGACGCGCAGATCCATAAGGATGCCCTGCGCCGCGTCCTTGCCGGCGAACGGTCGGCCAGCCTCGGCGAAGCCTTGCGCATTCTTGCAGCGTGCGGCGTCGCGCCGCACGCGCACTTGCTGCTGTTTCTCGTCAGCAGCGGCGATCACGCGATTGCGTGGCTGCAATCGGACCTCGCGCAATTCTTCGAGGACTTTTCCGGCGAACTGCCTTCAGCGCTCGAACGTGTCCTGGGCAACCAGGTTCACGATGTGAAGCCGCGCTGGGCTAAGGGCACGGCGCATCGTGTCGCCCGCCTGCTTTCCGATCACATCGACGAGCTTGAACGCAAGGACGCCCTGATTGGCGATGTCTTCGCCGGTACCGAAGGAGGCCATCGTGGGTGAAGAGATCGACAAGGAGGCAACAGAGCCCCGTCGGGTGACGCGTCTCATTCGCTTGCCCGAAGTGCAGCACCGCGTCGGGCTTGGCCGTTCAACGATCTATCGCTGGATGGCCGAGGGCAAGTTTCCGAGGCCTGTGCAGCTCGGAGGATACTCGGTTGCGTGGGCGGAAAGCGAGATCGACGGGTGGGTGGCCGATCGTATTAAGCACTCGACATAGCCACCTCGACGTATCCCCTGTGACCAATAGAAAGAGCCCAGCTACCGTGCAGTAGATTGATCAGCTGGGGAGGGTGCCTCGCGAAGCCGGCGGGCGCGTTCGACAAAATGCTCCATCTGCGTGGCAGCGTGCAAGGTAAGCGGATGCGGCTTCGCATCGGCACGCGGGGATATGAATTCCGCGATTTCTTCGATTGCTGCCAGCTGATTGGCGCTGGCCTTCGACAGAAGGCCGAGCACCATGTTCTCAAGGGCGATCACCCTGATGCGCAACTGGATCATTTCGGCATCGGAAAGTGGCGGAATATCCCATTTCTCACAATCGGCAGCGAGCGCTTCCTGCGGCCCGCAGGGCAATGCCCCGCCTTCGTCTTCCCAGCGCGACAGCGCACCGGCTTTTCCCGTTTCCGACATATGCGGTTCCTTTCATAAGCACCGAGGCGATTGTCTGCGCGCTGCTCACATAGCACAAAGCCATGCCGGGACGCGCCTGGCACGGCGACAGCGAAGCCGGGCAAACGGAACCCCGCGCGTCGGGTTGGTTTGCACGCGGGGTTCCTGAACGGCCCCTTGGGGGCACCTGCGACCCGCAGGGCGTCGGGGGGAGGCGGGGCCGTCCTTTCCTGATCTTGCGATGTTCGTTTGTGTTTTTGCCGAGGGTATCTCCTGGATAGCCGTGTCACCGGGAAACGCGTCCGATCACATACCTTCCATGTCGTGATCGGCCATCGAGGACATGTCATGACCCGCATGGGGATCGGCCGGCTGGGTCGCCTCGCTCGCGGGTTGCGTGCGTGTTGCTGGAGGTGCGGGTGTGGCAGTTGCGCGTGATGCGGGAGAGGCAGCGTGCCGTGAGGCGGGCGTGGCGGCGCCATTTGTCGAAAGAGCGTCCTCCCGAGCGGTCGCTGCCTCATCTTTGGAGGGAGAGGCTGCCGGATCGGCAAGACCCGCCTCGGGTGCCGTGCCAGCCACCACCGCAGCTTCGCCCATAGGCGAAACCTCAGCAGCCGGTGTGCTCTCCTGCGCTTGGTCACAAGCGGCGAGAGCGAACGTCAATGGCGCGGTCGCGAGAAATGCTATCGCGGTGTTCGATTTCAGAATTCGCATGTTATTCAACTCCTTCAGAGCCACGAAACGCCAAGATGGTCCGGTCCGTGCGCGAGCTCGCCGCCAAGGAACCCCTGGATGAGAACGAGTGCCGCCATGGAGAAGATCGACGCGCGCAACCATGCGCGGCTCTGGCTCGGCCTGCTCGCGAGGTATGCCATCGCAATACCGAGAACCGCGATCAGCATACCGGTCCATCGATGGACTTGCATGACAGTATCGCCGCCGAACCACAGACCGGTGTGAATCCATCCGAACAGAACTGCGACGACTGCGCCGATTGCTCCGCCGTAGACGAGTACGCGCACCGCACTTTCCAGGCCCGCTCCTTTCCGGCGCATCACGAACAATTCGGTGGCCGCAGCCATGAAAAACAAGGCGATCGGGAAGTGGATCGTTGCCGGATGCAGCTTTTTCAGTACGGCCATGACGCCGGTTTCGCTCTCATCCGCATGGCCACCGGCCTCGTCATGGGCTGCGCCCGCTTCATCGTGCGCGCCGGAGGACTCGCCAGCATCCGCAGTCTCGCCCATCTGCGCCATGGCCGCCTGGTCGTGCACATCGCCATTGGTGGCAGCAGGCGCGGCGCTCGCCTCTTCGCCGTGCTTTTCGTCGCCATGAGCCTGAACGGGTCCGACGAAGAGCAGGCTTGCGGCGAGCAGCGCCAGAAATGAGGGGGCTTTCATGTCTCGTATGTCTCCCGACCCTGCAGTTAAAGTGCGACCTATGTGCCTGATACGCACGGCAGCCGCGTGCCCCTCGCATTAATTTGATAGTTCAGCGCGACTGAAGTGCGCCCGGGTGGTCACGCTTGCTGGCGGCATCATCGCGATCGTCGAACGCATTCGGCTCCTGGCCGCGTTCGGCCTGGCGAACGAGGGTAAGGCGTTCGCCCACGCGAATAAGCCCCATGGGCTCAGGCGAGCTTGCTCTTCTTTGCGCGGCGGCGCAGCCTCGGCATCCGGTTCGCCAGCAGGACGAAACCCGACAGGGCTATGATCGTGCCGCCAATGCCGAACAGCAGCAGCCACCAACTGTTGATGCGGTCGCGCTCGGTCCAGTCCATGATGTGGAGGCCCCAGATGAAATCGAACAGGCGCCATGTATCGCTGCGCGCCGCCCCGAGCGTGCCGCTGGCGGCATCGATGTAGATGCGCGTCGAAGCCTCGTCAGCATAGGTGACCTGCCAGGCCGGAAAAGGGCCGCGAAACTCGGTTCCGATGGGGTCATCGACGATCCGTGCGGCCTCGATGGTCGTGCGCGGCCCGGTCCATGCGCGCAAGGCGATGGATTTTGCCGTTGCCGCCGAGATGGGGGAGAGTTTACGCCCAGTCACCGGATCGTGGAGGCTCACGCTACCGTCAACCTTGCGGACCTCGGTCACGGCATCGCCGTCGAGCGAACGTGTCGTTACCGCTGCAAGAGTACCGTCGTTTGCGACCCAGGCCGGGAGCGGGGCATCGGCGGGCAGCGCCTCTTGTTCACGCGAAACGACATGTTCGGAGCGAACTTCTTCCAGGTCGAGAAACGACATGAGGGCGCCGGTTCCCATCCACAAGAGAACCTGGACACCGACGAAAATCGCCAGCCATTTGTGGATCTTGCTGCCGAGCACATGCAGGCGCAGCTTCAGCGACGGCGTTGCCAACCGGTGCTACCTCTTCGAAAGCCGTAATCAGTTGCGCGGCGCGCGCGACGAGGAATGGTACTGGACGATTCTCCACCCGTCCGCATCGTGAGCAAGCACCGATGTCGCCACGCCGTCGCGCTCGATCACCCGGCCATCGCTAAGTTCGATGCGATAGCCATACGTCTCATAGGCATGGGCCATGTGCCCCATCCGGGTGACGGTCAGCGTGGGGTCGGTAAAGGTGAAGCTCACAATCGCGTCGAGCTCGGGGCCCAAATGGTGCTCCATGTAATTGGCAAAGCTTCCTTCGGCCTTGCCATTCTCGAAGATCGCCGAGTCCTCGGCGAAGAGCGCGCGCATTGCCTGCGCGTCGCGCGCTTCAAGAGCGGTGCGATAGGCCTTGAGGGTTTCTTCAGCGCCCGCGACATCGTCCGCCGAAGCGTCCATCGCGTGCATCTGATGGTTCGCATGGGAAGAGTGGTCCATCTGCTGCGCGAAGGCTGGCAGCGGTATCAGCGTGGCAACAAGCGCAGTCGCCGCGATGCGTGTCAAAGGCTTGGTCATGGAAGTTCTATCCTTTTTGAGATTTCAGAACCAGAATCGCACACCGACGACATAATTGGTGACGCTCGGATCCTCTCCGGCGGCCCGCGCAAAATCCGCGCTGTCGCCGATGCGCCATTCCTGGGAAACGCCGACATAGGGCGCGAATTCGCGTGCGAACTCGTAGCGAAGACGCAGACCTGCCTCGATCCGGTCGAGGCCAGCGCCAATGCCGAGTTCGGGAATATCCTGAGCGGAAAGTGCGATTTCGGCACGCGGTTGAAGGATCAGCCGCTGCGTGATGCGCTGATCAAGTTCGCCCTCAAAACGCGCCGTCACATCGCCCTTGGTGGAGACGAAGGCCGCGGCATCGACCTCGAACTGGTAAGGCGCGATCCCTTGGATACCGATAACCGCGTGCGTGCGTTCCGGACCGGTCAGGTCCTGGCGAACACCCGCCTGGAAATCGAAGAAGGGCGCAATGGCGCGGCTCCAGAGCGCCTGGACCTCGGCGCCTTCTATGGGTTCGCCGAAGCTGCCCTCACCCTCGGACTTGAACCAGAATTTGTCGATGTCGCCGCCATAATATCCCTGGATGTCCCACAGATATCCATCCTTCCCCTCGCGGGCGCGGTACTCGAGCCGGTCGCCCTGAAACCAGAAGCGCATTCCTCCGTCGGTCTCGCGGACAAGCTCGCGGCGCGCTTCGTTCATGGCTTCCTCGCCCCAGATGGCGACCGCCGCGCGCGCTGGGCCGCTCCCTGCTTCTGGAGGAGGCGGCAGCAGCGGGATATCATCGTCCGAGCCCATCTGCATCGCCGAATGGTCCATGCCCTGCCTGTCCTGCGAAGGCGTCTCCCCATGGTTCATCTGGCTGTGATCCATCTGCCCATGGTCCATCGACGAACTGGCCTCCGCCTGACCCATCTCGCCGTGATTCATCTGCGAATGATCCATCGCGCCTTCGGCGGGCTTGCCCTGCGGCATCGAGCCGTGATCCATTCCTTCATGACTTTCGGGCGATGCCTGTGGACGGGCAGCGTCCACAGGCATTGTCATGCCAGAATGGCCATCCTGAGCGGTCATCGCACCATGATCCATGGTTGAGTGATCCATCTGCGAGCGGTCCATGGCGGCTTCAGGTTGAGCAGCCGGTTCGCATGCTCCATCTGCAACCGGATGCCCCATCGCGCGATGGCGCTCGGCTTCTTCCTCGCACTTCGTCTTCGCGTCAGCCTGCGCCTCGGCGCTTTGCTGCGGCTCCGCCGGCGAATGACCGGCATGCTGCGCCGCCGCGGGGGAGGCGAGAACTGAGCCGGCTGCGACCGATGCGAGCAGGCTGACAATACGAATTTTCATGCTTCGCTCCCGTCGGGATTGGCGACCGTGACGATCTGAAACATCCCGGCATGCATGTGGTAGAGAAGGTGACAGTGGAAGGCCCAGTCGCCCGGCTCGTCCGCCGTCAGGTCGAACTGCGCGCTGCCACCCGGCTGCAGGATTACCGTGTGCTTGAGCGGTTGACGATCGGCCGGCGCGCCATTGACCAGCTCGAAGAAATGACCGTGCAAGTGAATGGGGTGCGCCATCATCGTGTCGTTGACGAGCTTCACGCGCACGCGCTCGTTATAGGCGAAACGGATCGGCTCGTCTGAGACGGCGGAGAACTTCTTGCCGTCGAACGACCACATGTAGCGCTCCATATTGCCGGTCAGATGAATTTCCATTCGCCGGGACGGCGTGCGGCCCTCGCGGTGTGGAGTCAGCGCGCGCAGCTTGCGATAGTCGAGCGTACGATGCGGCACATCGGCGAGACCGATGCCGGGATCGCCCATGCGGTCGACCGGGTTCATCGAGACCATGTCGAGACCGGGCCCGACCTTCACATCGGGCGGCAGAAGCGACGTGTCGCGCATCTGCATCCCCGACATGCCGGCCATGCCTGCCATCTCGGATTGGCCGGACGAACCATGATCCATCCCCGCCATGTCGCCGCCACTTCCGTGGTCCATGCCCGACATGCCGGCATCGCCAGACGAGCCGTGGTCCATGCCGCTCATGCCCATGTCGGCCATGGTCAGAAGCGGCGGATCGCGCAGCGGCGGAATGGCGGCGCGAGCGCCGGGTGCGCTCGCGAGTGTGGCAATACCCATGCCCGAGCGGTCCATCGACTCCGCGACCAGCGTGTAGGCTTGTTGCGCGCCCGGCGTCACGACGACGTCGTATGTCTCGGCCACACCGATCTGGAACTCGTCGACCTCCACCGGCTCGACGTTCTGCCCGTCCGCCTGAACGATGGTCATCGGCAGGCCGGGAATGCGAATATTGAAGAAGGTCATGGCGCCGGCATTGATGAAGCGCAGCCGCACGCGTTCGCCCGGGCGGAAGAGGTATTCCAGATTGTCGAGCGGGCCATGGCCGTTCAGAAGATAGGTATAAGCCGCGCTCGACACGTCGAGGATGTCCGTCGGCATCATGCGCATTTTCGCCCACATCCGGCGATCCTCGCCCGAAAGCGGGTAATCGTCGGTCCAGGTGTTCTGGTTGTAGTTGAAGTAGCCTTCGCCCTTCTTGAGCTTGTCGAAAATCGTGTGGGGCGACATTTCGCTGAATTCGCTCAGCACCACGATATATTCGCGGTCGGCCTGGACCGGATCGGGTCCGGCGGGGTCGATCACGATCGCGCCGTAATGCCCGGCCTGTTCCTGCAGGCCGCTATGCGAGTGCCACCAGTAGGTACCCGACTGGCGAACCGGAAATTCGGCGGTGAAGGTCTCTCCCGGTTTGACGCCGGGAAAGCTCACGCCGGGCACTCCATCGAGCTGAAACGGCACGAGCAGACCGTGCCAGTGGATCGAGGTATCTTCCTCGAGCTGGTTATGGACATTGAGCCGGACGGTCGTGCCTTCCTGCAATCGCAACAGCGGACCGGGGATCGTGCCATTGACGGCGATCGCGCCGCCGCGCCTGTTGCCGGTCGCGAAGGCCGATCGGGCAACGGTGAGGTCGATATTGGGGCCGGATATCTCGTCCAGCCCCTTGCGGGCGTTACCTGCGAGGATGTCCGCGCCCCGTGCCCAGGCAGGCATCGCCCCGGCAAGGCCGAGCAGACCCATTCCTCCTGCTCCGGCTCCGAGAAACTTGCGTCGATTGACGGCGATCATAAAGGGCTCCTGACTTGGCGTTTACCGTTACTTACGCGCGCGCCCAGCCAACCCCTCAAAGTTTTTCGAAGCGCTCCTTCAGCCTGTTGCGCGCGCGATATACGCGGGTTTCGATCGCCTTTTCGGTCGTTCCGAGAAGATCGGCCGCCTCGGCCTGGCTACGCCCCTCGATGGTCACGAGCACAAGCGCTTCGCGCAGCCTTAAAGGCATTCGCGCGATCTCGGCCTGAACGAGATTGAGCTCTTCCCTGGAAACGGCCAACGCTTCAGGACCCGGCAAATCGTCGGCGATGGAATGGAGTTCGTCATCACCCGACAGTCCGAAAAAGCCTGCGACCTTGCGCCTGCGCAAACGGTCCCGGCAGCGGTTGAGGACGACGGTTGTCAGATAGGGTCCGATCGGCTTGTCCGGATCGAGCCGATGGCGCGTCAGCCACACCGAAGCGAGGCTGTCCTGAACAACGTCCTCCGCCTGAGAAGGAGAGGAAAGCATGCGTGTCGCGAGCGCGAGAAGCCGACCGGTTTCATGCTCGACGAGCTTGCTGAAAGCCCGCTTGTTACCGGCCCTCACCTGCGAGACAAGGGCCTCATCCGGATTGTCGCCCGCCCCCGACATGGCGCTTCAGTCGCGCGGGTCGCGGGTCAGGGCGTCGGAGACCTTGCGGTCGAACTGGCGTTGCTGCTCGGGTTCGAGAATTTCACGCATGTCGAAGACATGGCGCACCGTTGCTTTCTGCAGATCGCCCATACGCGCATGCACCTCGTCGATCGCGGCCGAAACCTCGGGACCGTACTCGTGCTCATTTTCCATCGCCTGGGCGAGCCGGGCATTGGCTGCGCGCGCCGATCCTTCGAGCCGTGCCCTTTCGACAGCGAAACGGGCCTCGAGCGCATCGAGACGCTGCTCCTGGTCGGCCGTCAGGGTGAGCTCGTCGTGCACGAAATCGTGGAGGCCGGAGCCGGCCTCGTGATTGGCCCAGCGATCCGCGGCAATCGCGCCGAGGCATCCTGCAAGTGCTGCGAGAAGCACCGCGAGAACGATATGCGTCGTCTTCAAACCCTATTGCTCCACATGGAGGAGCGCCGATGGGGACAGCTGTTCGCCGAGGATAAGACCCTCGCCAAATGACGCGGAAGACGTGCCATAGCCGCCGGGCCAACCGCTCGTTCCGGCGCCAGCTCCAAGCCCGACGACGAACAGACCGACGAAAAGGGCCGTCCGGCGGCGTCGGTCGGCGATTTCGCCAAGCTGTCCGGCGCGCTGCCAAACGCCATCCATGAAGTCGGCTGGGACCTCGTTGGCGGCGGTGGTGGAAAGCGTTCCGAGCACCGCATCAAGAGAGTGATTGTCACGCATCCGAAAAACTCCTGTGGGTTGCACGTGTCCTATACGCGCTCGCCTGCACAATCCCTTAAACTTCTTTTTTTGAGGGAATGTCCAGCGCCATACGTAACCGAGACGGGTCTGTCAGAATCGGGTCGAACCCGGGATGAATGGGAACCAGCTCGTGAACAATATCACCGCACCTGAAGATCACGGCGAATTTACGCCTCTTCTTGGCAAGAGCTTTCTGACGCCCCTTTACGACCGGGCGATCGGTCTGTTCACCCGCGAACATCTCTGGCGACAAAGGATTGTCGAAGAACTGCACCTTGTCCCCGGCGACCGGGTGATCGATGTTGGCAGCGGAACCGGCACTCTTCTCAAGGCCTTGATGACGGATTGTCCGGAAGCGGGTCTGATCGGTGTCGAACCCGACCCGGATGCGCTCGCGCTTGCGCGGCGCAAGTTTGGCGCGGGAGCCGATCTCGTGAAATGGCACAATGGCTTTCTCGAAAGCCTCAAGCTGCCCGCAGGGTGGCAGCCGAACAAGATCGTCAGCAGCCTCGTCCTGCACCAGGTCCCCTTGCGCAAGAAGCAGACAATCCTGGAAACCATCGAAAGCTTGCTCGTGCCAGGCGGAACCGTGTTGATCTCCGATTATATGAAGCAGGATAGCCCACTCATGCGGAGCCTCTTCCGGGCGACCGTCCAGTCTCTTGACGGCATAAGCGACACGCAGCCCAGCGCCGACGGCGAGGTCGAAAAACTATTCGCCGAAATCTTCACCGAGCCATGCCTGCTCCAACGGTTCCCGACGGCAACCGGGACGATCTCGCTATGGCGCGGATACAAGAAAGGAATTGCACAATGAATTTGAAAAAGCCTTCGCTGCTCCGGCGATCGATTAGCGGCGCGGCCTTGCTCGTGCTGGCAGCCTGTTCGAACGTGGCTCAGGCAGCGACCTATACGATGTTCCGGGATCCAGGATGTGGGTGCTGTCTCAACTGGGCAGGCCATGTCGAAGACGGGATGAACACGAAGGTGGCATCGGTCGACAGCAACGACATGGCGGCGATCAAGACCGCGCGGGGCGTACCCCAAGAGTTATGGTCATGCCATACGATGGAGGTCGATGGATACATCATCGAAGGTCACGTGCCTGCAGAAGCCGTCGCCAAGCTTTTGCGCGAACGGCCCGCCGGCGTTGCCGGCCTCGCGGTTCCGGGAATGCCTCTGGGATCGCCCGGCATGGAGGCCGGAAACCGGATCCAGCCTTACGACGTCATCGCCTTTGGCCCAACCGGACAGAGCGTCTTCGCGTCCTTTCCGTAAGGGGGTGAAGCCACTCCATGCGTCGGCATGAAAGGTTGCAGGCGATGAGGACTAATTGCGGGAAGCGACACAGAAGCCTGTCGAACTTCTCGCCGGGTCCGGGCTGGCTGCCCCCACAGTCCCGGACCCTTCCAATTTGTATGATTGCAGCACGCACGAAATAGGAGAAATGCGATAGTCAAAAGCTCGGTCAGAAATGCTGGATCTTTTTAAGGGGTGAACCTCTGCCCAACGTACTGCTTGTCGTGATGCTTCTCGGACGGGATGACATAGACAGGGGAAAGACTTGCAGACAGATGGCGACGATCAACATAGCGAGAATGCGGGCTCGATAACGTTGCTGGGCGGTGTCGCGATGGGGACCGGCGTCATGATTGGCGCAGGTATCTTCGCACTGACCGGCCAGATTGCCGAACTGGCTGGACCGTTATTTCCGCTTTCTTTCATAGTCGGCGCGCTGGTTACCTCGCTTGCCGCCTACAGCTACATCAAGATGTCGAACCGCTGGCCCTCCTCTGGCGGCATCGCGATGATCCTTCAGAAGGCTTACGGACCGGGCGTCGTTGCAGCATCGGCATCGCTCCTGATGGCGCTGTCGATGGTCATCAACGAAAGCCTGGTCGCTCGGACCTTCGCGACCTATGCCTTGCGGCCCTTTGGGCTCGAAAGCAGCGGCATTCTGGTCTCCGTCGCGGCACTGGCCCTCATCGTTTTCGCCTATTTCGTGAATGCTGCCGGCAACAAATCGGTCAGCGGGTTTTCGCTCATTATGTCGGCAATCAAGATCGGCGGCATCGCCCTGTTCGCAATTGCGGCGATCTGGGCCACCGGATTTTCAGGCGGTGCCTTCGCAGAGCCGGTCGCGCTTTCGGGCCTCGACGCGTTGCTCGCTTCGGTCGCTTTCTCGATCCTCGCTTTCAAGGGTTTCACCACCATCACCAACAGCGGCGGCGAAATCATCGATCCGCATCGGAATGTCGGCAGAACCATTATCATTTCGATCGCAGTATGCGTGGTCGTCTACCTTCTCGTCGCGGTGGCGGTCGGCGCCAGCCTCAGCACTTCAGAAATAGCCGAGGCGCGCGATTACTCTCTTGCGGCAGCTGCGCGCCCCGCGCTCGGAGAGCTTGGCTTCTATTTCACAGTCGCAATCGCGATCGCAGCCACGACCTCGGGTGTCATCGCCAGTGTTTTCGCCGTTTCGCGAATGCTGACGATGCTGACCGAGATGAAGATGATCCCGCATAGCCATTTCGGCATGAGCGGACCGATCCGCAGTCACATGCTGGTCTATACCGTAGTGATTGCCGGCACGCTCGCGGTCCTGTTCGATCTGTCGCGGATCGCTTCGCTCGGAGCATTTTTCTATCTCGTAATGGACATGCTTGTGCATTGGGGCGTGCTACGCGGTTTGCGGGAAGAGATCGGTGCGCGTGCCTGGGTGCTATGGTCGGCACTCGTGGCGGACAGCGTAGTCCTGACAGCTTTTGCCTTCGCCAAGCTCAAAACCGACCCTGCGGTCGTCGCCTATGCGGTCGCAGGCATTGCCGCCGTTTTCATCGCCGAATGGTTCTATTTGTCCAGGCGTTCGCAAGCGATGGACTCCGCTTCAGAAAGACCGGCGGAAGAGAGGCGGTGACCCCGTTAGTAGAACACGAGCGCAAAGGCAGCGACCAAAAGCCGACGAGGATCGAGGCGCCAAGTTCGCGGATCAAAAGAAATTCAAGACGGAGCATATCGTGACGACTAAAACTGCCACCGTTTACCGAATGGTCATGCCGGACCACGTTTGTCCGTATGGATTGAAAACGGTCGATTTGCTCAAACGCGAAGGTTTCGAGGTGGACGACCACCATTTGAAAACGCGCGAGGAGACCGATGCGTTCAAAGAGCAGCATGGGGTAGAAACCACCCCCCAAACCTTCATCGGCGGGAAGCGCATCGGAGGTTACGACGATGTCCGTGAGCATGTCGGCAAGAAAAGAACGCAAGCCGGTGATGACGAGACCAGCTACCAGCCCGTCATTGCCATTTTCGGCGTCGCTTTCCTCCTGGGTCTGGCAATTAGCTGGTACGTTTTCGACACGATTTTCACGGTGGAAGCGGTCGAATGGTTTGTCAGCCTATCGATGGCCTTGCTCGCGATCCAGAAGTTGCAGGACGTGCGCAGCTTCTCGACCATGTTCCTCAACTACGATCTGCTGGCGCGACGCTGGGTACGATATGGATTTCTATATCCGTTCGGTGAGGGTTTGGCTGGAATATTAATGGTCGCGCACGCGCTTCCGATCGTCTCGGTTCCGGTATCGCTGTTCATAGGGACGGTCGGCGCGGTCAGCGTGTTCAAGGCGGTCTACATCGACAAGCGCGAGTTGAAATGCGCTTGCGTCGGCGGAAGCAGCAACGTGCCGCTCGGCTTCGTATCGTTGACCGAGAACCTGTTCATGATCGGTATGGGTCTTTGGATGGGTGCCAAGGCCCTGGGTTGGGTCTCGCTATGATTTGGGCACTGCTTCTCGGTTTCGCGCTGTTCGCGATCTCTCTCTACTTCCACATGTTGATGCTGCGCGGGGCGAAAGCCGTTTCTCCGCCAGGCAAGGACCCACGCCATTTCCGGCTGCTTGCAGGCTCCAGCCTCGTTCTTCTCAGCCATCTGGTCATCGCCGGCATATTCGCGGGCGGAATGTATCTCGCTTCCGTCTGGGGCCTTGGCGGGCTCGAGAAGGACGTCATCAACAGCTGGATGGATTATTACTACTTCGCGCTGATCACGATCTCGACGGTCGGTCTCGGCGATATTCTGCCCGCCGGGCACATGCGCGCCATTTCCGGCATCGCCGCCCTTACCGGGTTCCTGATGATCAGTTGCACCGCCCAATATGTCTATCAAACCATGAGCGAAAAGGAGAATTGATATGGCTGAAGCTAGGCACGATGCACACGAAAAAGGTGGAGGGGGCGGCAACTACTGGCGGTTCATGGCAATGGTATCGACCTCGACCGTGATCATGTTCTTCCTGATGTATGCCAACAGCTTCGACATGGACGACGTTTTCTGGAGCGAGACGCGCTTCTGGATGATGTTCGTCATGGGCGCGATGATGATGGTGGTCATGCTTCTCTTCATGTGGGGCATGTACAAGGACCGGACCAAGA
>Ga0207895_1000557_pt1 | contig 15470 bp, 12 predicted proteins | sample MalvirmetaMSP112_FD_184230 | JGI IMG/M metagenome (GOLD analysis project Ga0207895, IMG submission 184230) | Marine viral communities from the Deep Pacific Ocean - MSP112 (SPAdes) | ecosystem: Environmental > Aquatic > Marine > Oceanic | place: Pacific Ocean | collected 2011-05-24 | reverse complement strand
GCAAGCCTCGGTATAGGCCGTCATATAAGCTAAATCATCGGAGGCAGCGGGTATTGTGCGTTTTAATTCCTCTCTATAAATTGCTTCCAAAGGTTCAATAACTTCATTAGGTATCGCTTTAGCGCACCAACAGGTAGGCATACTCATCCGCAAGTAGGTGCCATCCAGTAACGCATTACGCACGACTGCCCATTCAAAATCGATAAGCTGTAATTCTTGAGAATCCTTATGATCAAACACATTGTCGGGGCAGATGTCCCCATGGGTTAACACTGTAAATGCGCCTGGTGTAATGAGTGATTTAATTATGCGTTGTGCTTCGTGAATAATCTCTGGTGTGACAGTTAATCCAAGGCTTTTATTGGCTAGCTCAAGTTTAGGTAACAAATCATTAAACATAAAATTGAGTTCATCTTGTATGCTTTCCGCCTGCTCATTAATGTTACGCAGAATAGCTTCATATTCTGCAACATGACCAAAGCTTGCAGCATGAAAATTTCCCAGTGCCATCATAAAACGATTCAAGGCAGCAATTGCCTCTGCTCGATTAGGTAGGGTTAAAGAATCAACCAAACTAATATGGTTAAGGCCTAGATCTTCAAGCAGGATGAATCGATGTTCCTTATTACCGCCATAAAATTTTGGAACGTTGTGATGCCATTGTTTAACCCCACTTAAAAATTCCAGACCAGCCCAATCTCGTGCGAATCGCGCATAAGCATCTTTGTCATCATCATCCGTTGCTTCGGGCAAGGACTGCTTTAGAATAACGCTTGTAGGGATATCATCAGATTTGTTTTCTAAATACAGCCGCAACACTATGTTTCGCCGTTCAGGTTCACTTAAAAAAGTAACAGATTTTATTTCGCATGGATTTGCAAAACATTGCTGTAATAAATATTGTGCTGCTTGGATGACATTCAGGTTTATTACTTGTTGATCTGATTTATTATTATTCATGCATTCGTCTCTTTATCATCTAAATATTCGGGAAGAAACCTACCCGCTTATATGTGCCACGGTTTGGCATAATATCCGTTGAGTTTGATTAATTCTTCATGTAAATCAATCGAGTCTGATCCCGTTGATCGCTCACAATAGGTTCATTCAAGGGGGAGTTAAGTTAACGTCAAAGAATCCTTTTGAGTCTTAGTGCCCATACCTATTGAATAGGTTTTTTCTATTTGTTTTTCTTTTTCATTAAACAGAAAACCGCTTGGTAGGCAAGAGGAAGCCACCGTTTGTTCAACCTCAGCTAAACTTAAATAATTATTTTCTACCCATTTTAAAATTATTTTATGAAACGAATAATAAGCCCTGTTATTTCTGCTTTTTTCCCCTAGTTTTAATCCCATGATATTTAATAAATATCCTAATATTCTAGCTCCTTTGTAGTTGGGGTACGTTTCAAGTTGCTTTATTTCGTTATATAACAGACGTCTTAATCTATTATGAATAATTTTCCAGGCATATCTTTGGTTTTGATGCGATTCAAAAAATGCACACCAAACAATGTTATGTTGTATCATCCAGCAATTAAAATTTGGACAGTTAATATAGGCTGCAGAATGTATAATTTCAAAAAGGTGATTGGTAAAATAGTCGTATATATCCTCATATGAATGACTATTATTTCTTCGTTTGAGCTTGGCAGGTGGGGTATTTTCTTGTTGGCTTAGATAATCAATAGCCTCTTTGAAAAATTCCACAGTAATGTTCAAACAGTTATAACTAGTATGATTGGATAAGTCATCGTCGGCCTCATTAAGCTTATAGATATTGCCACACGAATTTCTTATATTTTCAAATGCACGACATAAAGAAAATAATTTTTCATTCCAATTAGCAGTATCAATGTAGTTTTTGAAACTTAGCATGACACATCTACAGTATGTATTTAATTGTGCTGCATCCCAGGAAGATTTAATTTCAATATGGATATCAAGAGGTGAAGCATGATGAACGCCGAGCTCTTCAACTAAGTGATGATTGCCGTATACAACGCGGCTAAAAGGCTTTATATAACCAAGTAATCCTGATTTATAGCCCTCATCCTCATGATACAAGATAGAGTTTTTATTAAGTATTGCTTCCGTAGTAATGTTTTTTGCGAATTGTCCTATAGGAATATTATATTTTTTAGTTTTTGCAATTGACTCAAAAAGAATAATTGCTGTGATAGGGGCGCTTGAAACAACATGCTGGCAAAACTTCCTGTTACCGATGAGCGATAAAATTTCAAAGGCATAGTCTTTTGCATTGGGCGTGCTGATCTTTTCATTTGGGATATTCTCTTTGGTCAGCTCTACAAGAGACTCTGCCGAAAATTTTAGCTCCTCTGAGATAACAGCAAGTTCAGTATCAGCTCCCTTTAGAATCAGTAGATATAAATCTTGCGCGAATTTTTTAGCGTTGCATTTGGAAAATTTAGATGGTTTGAAAATAAATAAAATCCAGATAAAGATTAGGGATAGGAAAATTAATCCCAACGCGGCTTGCCAACGATCTTGATGTCCTAAAAATTTAGACCAACCTTCAGCCGCGCCTGTATCCAAGATTAAAGTACCCAAGCCAAGTACAGCTATCCCTATCAAACTAATTTTAAATAGGGGAAACGGTGCTACAGCAACTCGGAAACGATAACGAATGTCTATTATGGTGAAGACTATAAGAAATAATGATAATGCTGAAATGAAAGTAGAAAAATTGAATATAGATACATTTGACATGGGCACAAATTGCTCCATTTTAGCATCATCTAACCTTGGTTAATCTCACCATCTTTCTACATTGCTTCTACATGAGAATTTTAGAACTTCGGTGAAGATTGCCACAACCCTTACGTAGTGTGGCTCCCCGGGACGGGCTCGAACCGCCGACCTAATGATTAACAGTCATCCGCTCTACCGACTGAGCTACCGGGGAATAGGCGCAATGTTAAAGGGATTCGTGGCTTTGGTCAAGGGTGATTTGCAGAAGCAGCTTAAAAAAGTGTTTCTGCAAAAAAAATTAGCTTCTAATGAATTGCTCAAGGCGATCCATTGCTTTTTTTAGTGTGTCTAAATCTGTTGCAAACGATAAGCGAATGCAGCCTGGTGTACCAAAAGCGGTACCTGGAACAAGAGCAATGCCTGCTTTATCTAAGAGTGCTTCAGTAAAGGCGACATCATCGACAAGGCTTAAACGTTCGATAATAGTTTGCACATTTGGGAAAAGATAAAATGTACCGTCGGCAGGGAACACTTGAACCCCAGGCATAATGCTCAAACGTTTGATGAGGTAATCATGACGTTCATGAAAGGCTTTGAGCATTGTTTGAACTGCGTCTTGAGGGCCATTGAGTGCAGCAATAGCCGCTTTTTGAGCAATGGAACAGGGATTTGACGTCGATTGAGATTGAATGAGCTTCATGGCTTTAATTAAATCAGTCGGTCCACCAGCATAGCCAATACGCCAACCTGTCATGGCATAGGCTTTGGATACTCCGTTTAAAACAACTGTGCGTGCGTAGAGTTCGGGGCAGGCGTTTAAAATATTAACAAACGGTCCTGACCATAGCACATGTTCGTACATGTCGTCGGTGGCAATGATAATTTTTGGGTGTTTGAGCAGTACACTGCCCAGGGCTTGAAGCTCTGCGTAAGTGTACGCGATGCCAGATGGATTAGAAGGGCTGTTTAAGAAGATTAATTTAGTTTTTGGCGTGATGCTAGCTTCGAGTTGCTCAGGAGTGATTTTATAATGTTGTTCGATGGATGCATTAATAAAAACAGGTTTTGCGCCAGCGAGTAGAGCCATATCGGGGTAGGATACCCAGTAAGGCGCGGGAATTATTACTTCATCACCTGGGTTTAGCAGGGCTAGACATAGGTTAAAACAGCTTTGTTTTCCACCAACAGACACAAGAATTTGATTAGACTGATAATCGAGGCCGTTATCGCGTTTAAATTTTGCAATGATAGCTTCTTTGAGTTCTGGTATGCCATCGACGGGTGTGTATTTGGTAAAACCAGCATTTATTGCTGCGATGGCTGCTTGCTTGACATGGTCTGGGGTGTCAAAATCAGGTTCTCCTGTGCCTAAGCCAATGATATCTTGGCCTGCTTTACGTAGAGCTGCCGCTTTAGAGGCAACGGCGAGAGTCGGAGATGGTTTTACGGGATCAAGGCGTTTTGCGAGTGTCAGCATGGTGTGATTTCTCAAAATATAAAAATAGGCTTTATTTAACATGAATTTTAATACAATTGCATGGGATTTTTTATGAATCAGCGTTTTCGTTTATGTTCTACGTTTGAGCCTAAAGGTGATCAGCCCTCAGCAATTGCCAGTTTGGTCGATGGATTACGCGATGGTTTAGCGCGTCAAATACTTTTGGGTGTCACCGGTTCTGGTAAAACATATAGTATTGCCCAAGTGATTCAATCTGTTCAACGTCCAGCACTTGTGATGGCCCCCAATAAAACCCTTGCTGCTCAGCTTTATGGCGAATTTAAAGCATTTTTTCCATATAATGCCGTGGAATATTTTGTATCGTATTACGATTATTATCAGCCGGAGGCGTATGTGCCGTCATCAGATATGTTTATCGAAAAAGATGCTTCGATTAATGAGCATATCGAACAAATGCGTTTATCTGCAACCAAAGCGTTGCTTGAACGCGAAGATGTGATTGTGGTGGCCTCCGTTTCGGCCATCTATGGACTGGGCGATCCAACCGCTTATTTAAATATGGTTTTACATGTTTCATGTAGTGAGAAAATAAATCAACGTGAAATTTTAAGGCGACTGGCTGAGATGCAATACACACGCACACCTTTGGATTTATCACGTGGACAATTTCGTGTGCATGGCGATGTCATTGATATTTTTCCTGCTGATATGGAAAAAGACGCCGTGAGGCTCCAATTATTTGATGATGAGATTGAAAGCATAGCAGTGTTTGATCCTCTTACAGGAGAAGTGATAAAAAATTTATCACGAGTCACAATTTTCCCTAAAACGCATTATGTAACACCGCGTGAACGTTTACTAACAGCAATGGATTTGATTAAACCTGAGCTTGAAGCACGTCTTGAAGTACTTAAGGCAGATAATAAACTGGTAGAAGTTCAACGTCTTGAGCAGCGTACGCGGTTTGATCTCGAAATGATGGCGGAACTTGGATATTGTTCAGGTATTGAAAATTATTCACGGTATTTATCAGGTCGCGGTGAGGGAGAGCCACCACCCACGTTATTTGATTATTTGCCTGATGATGCGTTATTGGTGATTGATGAATCTCACGTGACGGTGCCACAAATTGGTGGCATGTATAAAGGCGATAGAGCACGCAAAGAGACATTAGTAAACTATGGTTTTCGTTTGCCATCAGCATTGGATAACAGGCCACTGAGATTCGAGGAATTTGAAGCGCGTTCACCACAAACCATTTATGTATCGGCCACACCCGGTCCCCGTGAAATGGCGGAAGCCGATCGTGTGGTTGAACAAGTGGTGCGTCCAACCGGTTTGATTGATCCAGAGGTCTTGATTCGGCCCGTGAACAATCAAGTCGATGATTTACTCTCTGAAATTCGTTGTAATATCGCTAAAAATCAACGTGTTTTAGTCACGACACTGACCAAACGTATGGCCGAGAATCTTACGGAATATTATCAAGGTCATGGTATTAAGGTGAGTTATTTGCATTCAGATATTGATACCTTGGAACGAATGGAAATTATTCATGATTTACGACGAGGTGTGTTTGATGTGTTGATTGGCATTAATTTATTACGAGAAGGTTTAGACATGCCAGAAGTTTCGCTGGTGGCTATTTTAGATGCCGATAAAGAAGGCTTTTTGCGTTCAGATCGCGCGTTGATTCAAACCGTTGGGCGGGCAGCAAGGCATTTAGAAGGTCGTGCTATTTTGTATGCCGACAAAATAACAGGCTCCATGCAACGTGCCTTAGATGAAACGAATCGTCGCCGTGAAAAGCAACAGGCGTTTAATGAAATGCACGGTATTGTGCCTGAGGGAATAAAAAAATCTGTGGAAGATGTACTTGAACAAGGTCGAATTTCCAAAGAGCATGAGATAAAACAAGGAAGCATTGAGCCTGTGCAGGAAACGTTGTCATCTGCATTATTAATTAAGCGCATTCATGCGCTTGAAAAAGAAATGCAAGAGCATGTGAGTCATTTAGCGTTTGAAAAAGCTGCTGGGGTGCGTGACCGTTTATTAGAGCTTAAGCGTCAGTTGCTTGAACTTACAAATGTTCCAAAAAATATGGTCTAATCAACAAAAATTGAATCACGTTGAGTTATTATGATGTTTAATCAAAAAGATATGGAAGATAAGTATGGTGCAACGCAAATGTGTGCTGTATTGGGAGTAAATTTTATACCATCTAAAGATGTATTTGTTACCAAAGGTTCTATTAAGAGGCCTTTATTTTATATGCATAAACAACAGGCTATTATTTTTCCTCCATCATCTGATAGAGATGGCACCCAATTAGAAACAATTAACGAAGTACTCGTAAATGCTCGTAAAAAATTAGAACATAAAGACTTGATAAACAAAATATTATTATTCCCTGTAGCAGAAGAGCAAGCGATACTATTTGGGTGGTTGCCGCGTAATCATTGGGTCACGTTGCATTATGATTCACACACAGAAATAGCCACCCTGATTGACTCCAGGCCTTGGGGCGTTTCTTTTTGTTATTGTTTATCTGCGATGCATACAGCTTTAGAAATAGGTTTAGCTGAATTTGATATGCATGTCAAAACATTGAACGTTAAATATCAAGGGGTTCAAGAGGATACTATTTGCTGTGGAGCATGGACTGCTGCGAATATTGAGGGATTAGCCGAAGGAATTTCTGTGGATGAATATCTGAGCGCTTTATCGAATGATGGTAAACGAGATGTCATTCAGCATAATATAAATCGTGTTTTTCATCATAAAAAGAACAGTGATTTTTATGATAAGAGAAAGCAGCAGGTTGATGATGAACCTTGGACGAATCCTGCTTTGCTCACGGAACTATCCGAAGGAAAAAGGTGTGTTTAAATCTGTTTGTTTTTTTTGAAATATGCGAAGACGTATTTGTCTGAATGATTTTTATAGCCTTTGCAACAAATGCGCGCAATGATGTTCAGTACAGGATCGCTGACGCCATTTAGAAAGGCATAATGGGTATTGTCTTTGACATGATGCAAATGATGATGCTTGAAAGATAGGAGGAGATGATATTTTTGTAAACACCGAACAATGCGATTATTTTTTCGGTGTTGATGACACCAATAATGTGAAAGCTCAGCGACTGAGGAAAGGATGCCAAAAATAACCAAACCTAAATTAAGGTTTGGAGATAAACATTGTTTTTGTTGCGCATAAAGCAAGAGTAACAGATAAAAGACCAGCCAAAATTTATGACCCGATTCATAAAAATAGATTTTTATCGGGTGTGTTTCTTTGTATCTCAATTGATGATGATGCACGTGAAAAGCCGCAATAAAAGGTCCAACGATCGAGGTGAAATGGCGGTTGTTATCAAGAATCATGTGAGCGAGGCCGTTGAAGAAGTCCGTTGCAATATACGCAAAAAAAAGCGTGCCGAGCAAGCTCGGAACGCTTGGCATGGAATACGTTTGAATGAGATTAAATAGACTTAATCCTTGCGTGAGGATCACAATAACAGACAGGAGGATTTCAAATTGTCTGTAGAAAGCAATCGAATGATACTTTTCTATGGCGCATTCAAATTGATGGCATTTATTATTCATATTTTCATGGGTTCAATGAATACGCCTTCAAAACCACCTTACAACCAGTAAACAAAAATAAATAAAAATAACCAAATGACATCAACAAAATGCCAGTACCAAGCAACAGCTTCAAAAGCAAAATGGCGTTCTGGCGTAAAATGCCCACGAATCGATCGAACAAGGATAGTAATGAGCATGATGGTGCCAAGGGTTACGTGTAAACCATGGAATCCAGTGAGCATAAAGAATGTTGTTCCATAAATGCCAGCATCAAGCGTTAAATTCATTTCAGTATAGGCTTCATGATATTCATAGGCTTGTAAACTTAAAAATAGTACTCCAAGGGCGACGGTGAAGGCTAGACCAATCACCAGTTGTTTGCGTTTGTTCAGCTTGAGAGCCCAATGAGCCCAAGTGACCGTGAGGCCCGAGGTAAGTAATATAATGGTGTTAATAGCGGCCAAGCCCCAAGCACCCATAGCTTCATAAGCACCAACAAAGGTTTGATTATCGGGATTTTTTAAAAGCGGCCATGCATTTTGAAACTCAGGCCATAGTGTGATATGCGTTATCGGATGCAGTGTGAGTTCGCCACCGAGCATAGGAAGGCTCCAATAACGGGAAAAAAACAAAGCACCAAAAAAAGCCCCGAAAAAAAAGACTTCTGAAAAAATAAACCAACACATACCCCAACGAAAAGACCGATCAACACGTAAATCGTACAGGCCTTTTTGATTTTCATACACCACTTGCCCAAACCAGCCAAATAACATTAACGTCATAAAAATAAGGCCTATTGCAAAAATATAGGGCCCATACCAATCAGCGTGTAGCCATGAGGCAGCGCCGACAAGAGTCGTAGTTAACGCCGTTGACGCAACCAGCGGCCAATGACTTGGGTTGGGAATGTAATAGGTGCTGTGATGTGCGCCCATGTGTTTCTTCTCCTAATTAGTGACGTGTCCGGTCACGTCAAATAAAGTATATGCTAAGGTAATTGTTTTAACCTGTTTGGGAAGGTCGGTGTCAAGATGAAATAATAAAGGCATGTTCATGCCTTCATGTCCTTCCAAAGTTTGCTGTTCAAAACAAAAGCACTCAGTTTTTTTTAAATATTTGGCTGCAATACCGGGGGTTATACTGGGTATTGCTTGCACAGTCATACGTCGATTAGTTTTATTTTCTGCATAAAAAGCTAAATGTGCAATCTCTCCTGGGTGTACTTTCAATTTTGATGTTTTAGGATAAAAATCCCAAGGGACACCTGAATTATTGGTTGCCACAAATTCAACAAGTATGTCACGTTCGTGGTCAATATTTGATTTAGATGCATCAAAGGCGACGGGTTTTAAATCAACTTTTCCGTTGATCCCTAAATTTTTACATAAGCTATTATAAATAGGGACCAATGCAAAACCAAAAGCAAACATCGCAACGGCCATGCCGGCTAAAAGAAGAGGAACGTTGTGTGTTCGTTTTTTTTTCATCACCAAAACCTTGATAATATTTTAGTGAATGCTTGGTGGCGTTGTAAACGAATGGTACGGTGGAGGCGATGACAGAGTCCATTCGAGTGTTGTCGCACCTTCCCAAACTTGAGCATCCACTTTTTTACCTGAACGTATGGTGTGAACAAGGTTCACGAGAAAAAGCAATTGCGAGATACCAAAAATAAAGGCACCCACGGTAACCACGACGTTAAAGTTCGTGAATTGCAGTGCATAGTCAGGAATTCGGCGTGGCATGCCAGCAAGTCCTAAAAAGTGCATCGGGAAAAAGGTAATATTGACGGAAATAACAGATAACCAAAAATGCCATTTTCCCATCGTTTCGTTGTACATCCGTCCGGTCCATTTAGGGAGCCAATAATACGCGCCAGCAAAAAGCGAGAACACAACGCCAGGCACAAGCACATAATGAAAATGGCCAACCACAAAATAGGTGTCTTGATATTGAAAATCAGCGGGAACTAAAGCGAGCATGAGCCCGGTAAAACCACCGATCGTGAAGAGGAAAACAAAGGCAACAGCAAATAACATGGGTGTCTCAAACGTCATCGCGCCTCGAAACATGGTGCTTACCCAGTTAAATACCTTCACACCTGTGGGGACAGAAATTAGCATGGTCGTGTACATAAAAAAGAGTTCTGCACCCAGTGGAACACCAGTTGTGAACATATGATGTACCCAAACAACAAATGACAGTATTGCAATACTTAAGGTTGCGTAGACCATAAAATGATAACCAAATAGAGGTTTTCTGCTGAAGGTTGGAATGACTTCAGAAATCACACCAAAAGCTGGTAAAACCAAAACGTATACTTCTGGATGCCCGAAAAACCAAAAAAGATGTTGAAATAAAATAGGATCGCCGCCGCCAGCTGCTTCAAAAAAGCTGGTGCCAAAATGCCTGTCTGTAAGCATCATGGTGACGGTACCTGCTAACACTGGCATGATAGCGATGAGCAAAAATGCGGTGATGAGCCAAGTCCATACAAACATGGGCATTTTCATCATGGTCATGCCAGGAGCTCGTAAATTTAAAATCGTCGCAATAATGTTAATTGAGCCCATGATGGATGAAATGCCAAGCATATGAATGGCAAAAATCATGAAGTCTGTGCTAGGAGGGGCGTAGTGTGTTGAGAGAGGGGCATACATGGTCCAGCCAAAGTTTGGGCCGCCTCCAGCATGAAACATGGTCGATAACAGCAAAGCAAAAGCAAAGGGAAGGATCCAAAAACTCCAGTTATTTAAACGAGGTAGAGCCATATCGGGCGCCCCAATCATCATGGGAATTTGCCAATTTGCCATGCCTGTAAACGCAGGCATGACGACACCAAACAGCATCACAAGCCCATGCATGGTCGTCAGTTGATTAAAAAAATTAGGATCAACCAAACGATGCCCAGGTTGAAACAATTCCACGCGAATTAATAATGCCATGCCGCCAGCCAGGAAAAAACTGAACAAGGCTATCAACAGATAGAGTGTGCCGATGTCTTTATGGTTCGTAGTAAAAACCCATCGTTTAATAAAGCCAATGATACCGCTGTATTGATGTGGCCCATGAGCGTCGTGATCATCATGGGTTGATACAGGTGTTAATGTGTGACTCATTGTAAACCTCCGGCATGTGCTTGTTTCACCCGTATTGCTGGACGTTCAAGCTCTTGGCGAGCTTGTGCCACATCATTGGGTTGTACGTCTTCGTCTGTATTATTGCCCCAAGCATTACGTTCATACGTAATGATGGCAGCAATTTCTTCGTTGGTTAATTGCTCCCGATAGGCTTGCATCGCTGTGCCTGGTACGCCGTTCAGAATAAGATCGATATGTCTTGAAATCGGGTGACCAACTGCAACAGAGCTGCCTTTAAGCGCAGGGTAAAGGGGAGGGATTCCCATACCATCAACTTGGTGGCAGGCCGAGCAAAGCATATCATATTTTTGTTTTCCTAGGTTCATGAGTTCGTTACGTGTCATGGATTTAGGTGCACTTAAAACAGGCTCAGATTGAGCCGCAACCCATTGTTTAAAGACGCTATCAGTCACGGCTTCAACAACAATTGGCATAAATGCATGATTGACACCACATAGTTCGGCGCATTGTCCGCGGTAAGTACCAGGTTCTTCAATACGCGCCCAAGCCTCATGCATAAAACCTGGGATCGCATCTCGTTTAACACCCAATTCAGGAACCCACCAGGAATGAACGACATCGTTTGATGTGACAAGAAAACGAATTTTTTTATGAATAGGTACAACGAGAGGCTTGTCGACTTCGAGCAAATACCAGGGATTTTTATCTTGTTTATTTTGAATTTGTGCGTAAGGAGTCGATAAATTACTGAAATAGCTGATGCCTTGATCAAGATATTGGTATTGCCATTTCCACTGGTACCCTACAATTTTAATGGTAACATCTGCTTCTGAGCTGTCGTCCATACGAATCAAAATATGTGTTGCTGGAATAGCAAGCGCCACTAAGATAATAAAGGGGATGACGGACCAAAGAATCTCAAGACGTGTGTTATCATGAAAGGATGCTGGTTTATAGCCTTTCGACTTTCGGTGATGAATCAGGGAATAAATCATGATACCAAAAACCACAAGACCAATGGCAGCACATACCCAAATGGCGACCATATGCAACCAGTAAATATCTTGACTGATAGGGGTGACCCCTTTATACATGTTCATTTGCCATTGATCGGGCGCCGTGGCAGCATGAGCCGGGTTCATGAGCATGGTTAATAAGCCGCTTAGTATCAATCTTTTGACGGTATTTAATTGCTTTAACATCCCCGTTCCTTTCTTTGTTTCTGTTCGATAATGGTTTACCACAGCGTGTAGTTCCCTTCGGATTGGGATTCGCTGAGCATATATTTAACAGCACGTATGATATCATCCGTGGAGCATGTGCTACAGGCACCGTTTTTAGGATGGTGCTCGCTGTTTATGGTTTCTTGGACTAGGATATCGAGGTTTTTAGCCGATATTTTTTTCCAAGCAGTTACATCTCCGAGTCGTGGTGCTCCTGAGTTGCTCTTGTCATGACAAACGCTGCACTTTGTCTCATAAAGTGTTTTTCCGGTCAAGGGTGTCGCTTCAAGTTTACTCGCTTTTACATCAAGCCATTGTGAACGCGACAGTGATTCGTTTAATAAGTAATCAACAGCGGACATAATATCATTTTCGGAGCAAGTCACACAGGCGCCTTTGGGTGGCATGCTGTTGTAACCATTGATTGCATTTTTATAAAGCGTAGATAGACCACCCTGTTTGAGTCGCATAGTCCAGTTAGCACCGTTACCAATACGAGGCGCTGTCATCTCGCCATTCTGATGACAAATGGTGCAAGCTTTTAAATAAACTTCTCGTCCTCGTTCAAGGTTTGGTGGGTCATTTGATGGTGGAAGACCAAGAGGTTCTTCGCTGGTTACTGTCCTAAGATAGGTGGCCATGGCAAGATGATCTTCTCGGGTGAGGTAGCTTAAGCTGTTATGGTTGACTTCTGCCATGGGGCCTGAAACAGGACCTGCGTGATTAATCAGTTTACCTTGGGTAAAGACATCAATAAGATCTTGATCGGTAGCCGTCTCAAGACCATATTTGGTGATGTTCGGAGCCCAGTAACCATCGACAAAACCACCGGTTAAATAATATTGGTTTTTAGGTGCGCCTAAAGGATTCAGCGGGGTATGACACATGCTGCAATGACCAAGCCCATCGACAATGTAGCGTCCACGATTCCAGGCTTCAGATTTTGTAGGATCCTCTTTAAAGCGAGATTCTGGGTAGAAAAATAGTAAATTCCAGCCCCAAAGGGAAAGGCGTGAACCTGGGACGTTAAAAGGGAAAGGAAGAGGGGTGTTTTTACGTTTTACAGGAGGAATGCTCATGAAGTATGCGTATAAATCACTGGCATCTTCATCGGAAATATTTGCAAAATAAATATAAGGAAAAACAGGGAAATAGTTTTGTCCTTTAGGATTACGCCCCTTTTGAAGTGCGCGAGCAAAGTCCTCTTGTGTCCACGAACCAATGCCTGTCTCAACATCAGGTGTAATATTGGGGCTGTAAAATGTACCAAACGGGGTCGCAATGGTTAGGCCTCCAGCAAAAGGCTTGCCACCGTTTGCAACATCGGTATGGCATGCTAGGCAATCACCCATTTTTGCTAAATATTCTCCGCGTTTGATACGTTCGGCTTGGGTACCCTCAGCCATGGTTGTGGGAGGATATTTTACATAATAGCCATCAATCAGATTGGACTCAGTTGCATGTAAAGATGTTTGCATAAAACATGCGGCGATTAAAAATAATAATCTTAATGGATTGTTGTTATAAAAAGAGCCCACGCTCCCTCCTTTAATTATCAAGATAAGGTTAATCTGTGTTGACTAAAATATGGTTGTTTTCCACACGTGTTGGGTAAATGCGCAAAGGTTTCGGGCAAGAAATTTTGGCAAGTAATGGTCCCACAAAAGGAGGGAATGATGACCAAGATACGACCGCACCTGAGTCGAGGTCAAAAGTACTTTTATGGAAAGGACATATGATCTCACTTGCCTCGGTTATGGTTGCTTTTTTTAAAGGAAGCTTTAGGTGCGGGCACTGAGCTTGCACGGCATATATTCGATTTTCATGCCAAATGAATAAAATTTTATGGTTGTTCAGGGTGAGAGTCAGGCGCTCTGCATCTTGTAATTTTTTTAACGCAGTTGCTTTTATCCATGCCATGGCATGTGTCCTTTTTAGTCTAAAGAAAAATAAATTTTAAAACGCGATCATAGCAGTGACCGCGAACTTCTACCAGTAGATTGCGCAAAATTACGCATTCAATATGCTTGCACTTAGGCCTAAGTTCCTCTATGTTAGAAAAATTCATGCATGAAGGTGAGCATTTATGTTGGCGCGTTTCATTTTATTGATATGTTTCATCGGACTTGCTACAGGTGCAATGCCATCGATGAGCATGTCATCGACGCAGGCGTCGCGTAATCTACCCCCATCAGTTCAAATAAAAACAGAAAAACGTGATGTACCTTTGTTCACTCAAGTGCATATTGAAGGACCTTTTAATGTTCGTTTACATACAAACAAAAAACAAAAACCGGGCGTCACCGTTCGTGGTGATGTTCTGGATGTGGCGCGTATTCAAACACGTGTGATTCAGCGTGTTCTATATGTCAGCATTTATCAAAAGCGCGAACGTTTTGGTAGTCAACCACACTTACGCATGGGCTCGGCTGATTTAGATATCAATGTTCCTCAACTTCACCGTTTTATGTATCAAGGACAAGGTACGATTACGGCACATAAAATTGATGCCCATCCTTTAGATATTTCAATCGATAATAATCAACGCTCGATGTGGAGTGGACATCTTGGTTTGCGTTATTTGACACTTAAGGGGCGAGGAAGCACGGAGATCTCGGGCATTCATAGCCAAAATTTAAGTGTAAAACTAGAAGGTAGCCCTCATGTAATATTGCGTGGAGAGGCGAGCCTTCGACATCTTTATACGGAGGGGGACGGGTGGTTAAATTTGTACTGGGTTAAAGGTTCGAGGGTTGTGGTTCGCTCAACAGGCTCTACACGTGTGTCCTTGGCTGGTTCTGTTGAAGTTCTTGACGCGTGTTTTTCAGGAAAAACACGTTTTGATGGACAGTATTTACGCGCAAAAGAATCATTTATAAAAACGAATGATGAAGCAGTCGCAAAAATTTCTACGGTTGGTGATCAACACACGTTAGCACGTCATATGAGTGATATTTACTATTACAATCGCCCTGATCGCCGGACGGATTATATGACGCGGAATGCTGCTGTACTCGATATGCGATCGGATGAATTGAAGATGATACAGCCAAGTCAAATGTACGATCATTAATATTGGTGGCTACGCTGTGCTAGATAAATGATAATCGGTTCGATTCATCTCTATGTTATTTTCCTTGATAGGTTTCTTATCGGAAAAAAAAGTGTGCCGTTGAGTCGTAGATTTTTCGGGTACAATGCTGCGTTCTGACAACGCTTGTTCTGCTATAAGCACATCTCGATGGGCATGGCTCATTAAAAACACAGGAATGCCGGCAAGCAAGGCTAAAGCAGCAATGGCATAAAAAATTTGTACGTAGCCTAGCTCGGGATGATCGTGATTTTGTTCGGCCAGTTGTCCGCCACCCATGGTATAAATCACTGAGCCG
>Ga0207895_1000553_pt1 | contig 15649 bp, 13 predicted proteins | sample MalvirmetaMSP112_FD_184230 | JGI IMG/M metagenome (GOLD analysis project Ga0207895, IMG submission 184230) | Marine viral communities from the Deep Pacific Ocean - MSP112 (SPAdes) | ecosystem: Environmental > Aquatic > Marine > Oceanic | place: Pacific Ocean | collected 2011-05-24 | reverse complement strand
CTTCCAGGCCAGGGCTTCCGGGTCGTCGGGGCGCAGCTCCAGGATCCGATCATAGAGCTCGATCTTCTCCTTGTAGCTGCTTTCCTTGGTGGCCTTCAGCCACAGGCTGTGGATCTCGTTGGTGCGCTCGATCTCTTCCTGGTTCTCGGTAATGGTGCGCGACTTGCGGCGCAGCTCCTGTTCCAGGTCCGCCAGGCGCGACTCGTATTCCACGGTCAGCCGCGACATTTCCTTCTCGGCGTAGACGCGGATGTTGTCCTTGAGGTCACGAATCGTCGACCAGCCCACCAGCGCCAGAATCGAGGCGGCGCCGGCGATCAGGTAGAAGAAATAGGTCACCGTATTGGTGGCGTAGCCCATGGCCTTGTCGGCCACTTCCAGTTCCCGGTCGGTGACGATCCGGTTCATGTCGTTGCGGTACTCCATCATGTCCTGACGGAGGCTGCGCAGCTCACCGAGAATCCAGTTCTCCCGGAACTGGGAAATCACCGGCCCCTTCTCGATCTCGCTCTGCGACTCCACCGGCCCCTCGGCGGGGTCCTCGGCACGGTTCTGCTGCGCCCCCACGGGGCCGCACACCAACAAAAAAAGCAGTAGCCAACGCCGCCACGGCATTACTCGCATCAAGACCCGGTCCTCGATTATTTCGCCGGGCCGGACAATCCGCACACCCGGCCTACGCCGTATACCAGCCAGGCGCTGACCAGCGCCGGCAAAACCTCGAATATGGTCGCATTTAGCCCGGACAGGCGCCAGCCAATTGCCACCGAACTGGCGACAACGATCATCGCGATGGCGAGCGGTTCACGGGGACGGCCGCCCAGCGCGTACACCACCAGCAAACCGCCGAAGGCGGCACCCAGCACGCCCCAGGCGAACAACACCAGGTTAAAGACGTTTTCCTTGGCGAACAGAGCAATCGTCAGCGAGACGCCGACCACCACCAGGGTGGCGATCCGCGCCGTGCCGTAGCCGTGCCAGCGCTTGGGCATCAGGTCCCGGGACAGGCAGGCGCTGCAGCTGAGAATCAGCGAATCGACGGTGGAAATGGTGGCGGCGAACAGGCCGGCCAGAACCAGCCCGGTGGCCACCGGGTGCAGCAGCACGTCCGCCATCACCGGCAGCGCCAGCTCGGCGTCCAGCTCACCACCGCTCATCACCAGGGACGGGTCCACCGCGCCCTGGTCCATCAGCAGGCGCGCCATCATGCCGACGCCCACCGCCAGGGTGTAGAAGGCCACGAACCACAGGTAATAGTAGGTGCGCGCCCGGCGGATGTTTTTGACGTCGTTGACCGCCATGAAGCGGACCATCACATGGGGCTGGCCGATCACCGCCGCGCCGGCGAAGGTCCAGCCGACCAGGAACAGCAAGACGCCGGTGAGACCGCTGGCGGCGGAATCGGCGGGGAAAAACTGGAAGAAGGTGGGTGACACCTCGTGCAGGCCGGTCCAGGCGGACTGCCAGCCGCCGACGGTGAACACCGCGGTGGTCAGCATCACCGTCATCGCCACGATCATCACCACCGACTGGGCGGCGTCGGTCCACACCGAGGCGCGCAGACCGCCGGAGAAGCCGTAGCAGAGTACCATCACCGCGCCGATGATGGCGCCGGTGCGCAGATCCCAGTCGAACAGCGCCTGCAGCGCCTTACCGCCGGCCTTGAACTGGGCCGCCGCGTAGACCCCCAGCAGCAGCACCGCGATCAGCGCCGCCACCACCTTAAGCACCTGGAAATGGCCGCCGCCCCAGCGCGACAGCAGTTCCGGAATGGTCAGAGTGCCGCGCGCCTCGGACACCTCGCGGACTTTACGGGTGACCAGGGTGGCCGCCATCCAGTCGCCCAGAATCCAGCCCACCATCATGGTGAACGCCGGCAGGCCGGTGGCGTAGGTGTAGCCGATCACGCCGATGAACATGAAGCCGGAGTTGTTGGTGGCCACCGCGGACAGGCCGATCAGGGAGGGCGGCACGGAGCTGCCGGCGAGCAGATAGTCGGACTGTTCCTTGGAGCGAACCAGGACCGAGGAAAAGCCGATCAGCAGAAACAAAAGGAGGAAACCGAGAAAACTGGCAAGCAACATGAAACGCGTCCCTCGGGGCAAAAGCCTCTAATTACTTTGACATCTAAATGTTTTATCTCTAAGCTAGCGTACCACTTATGGCAAGGAATATCTTGGCCGTGCAATTGATTCCTGAGCTGATGCCGAGGCAAACATTGCTTTCACATCAAAGTGACGGCGCCACGATTAACCGGTTCTTGAGTCGTGTCGTCAGGCAGTCACATTGATTTGTTATCCAGAGAATTAACCACCATGGCCAAACACGACGAAGTGTTAATCGCCCTGAGACAGATTATTCGGGCCACCGACCTCTACTCCCGCAAGTTGAGCAAGGTGGCCGGGCTCACCGCCCCGCAGCTGCTGATCCTGCAGGCGATAGACGCCCATGGGGAAATGACCATGGGCGACATCGCCACCGAGGTATCCGTCAGCCAGGCCACCGTCACCACCATCCTCGACCGACTCGAAAAGCGCGGCCTGATCGAGCGGAAAAGGGGTGAACGGGATAAGCGCCGGGTCTATGCTTATTTGACCACCGCCGGACGCGATATCATGGAGCGGGCACCGACGCCCCTGCAGGAGGAATTCATGGACCGATTTTCACGGTTACAGGACTGGGAACAGTCGCAGATTCTCAGCTCCCTGCAGCGGGTAGCCGCGATGATGAACGCCGGTGACATCGACGCCTCGCCGGTGCTTGATCTGGGTGCCATAGACCGCATCCAGCCCGCCGCCGAGGCCCAGCGCCGTCGGCCGCGACCCGACCCTTCTTTCCAAACCGACCAGAAGTGACACCAATGTCTGCAGACGAACCGAAAAAGGCGGATTCATCCTCCGCTGACACAAAAGACGACATCATTTTCCGCAAGCCCGAAAGCCCGGACGGCCCGCGGGTGCACAAGCTGATCGCGGAATGTAAGCCGCTGGATGAAAACTCCGTGTACTGCAATCTGCTGCAGTGCACGCACTTCGCGGACACTTCGGTGGCCGCGGAAATGGATGGCGATCTGGTGGGCTTCATCTCCGGGTACATCCCGCCCAAGCAGCAGAACACGCTGTTCGTGTGGCAGGTGGCGGTGCACGGCAAGGCACGCGGCAAGGGTCTCGCCAAGCGCATGCTGGCGGAACTGATCAAGCGCGACGAAGCGGAAAACGTTCAGTTCATCGAGACCACCATCACCCCGGACAACGAAGCGTCCTGGGGTATGTTCCGCAGCTTCGCCTACGAGCGCCGGATGCCCACCGAAGAGTTCATCCTCTTCGATTCACGCATCCATTTCGCCGGCGAGCACAATGATGAACATTTGCTGCGCATCGGGCCGTTCAACCGCGACGACGCCTAAAACGAATTGAAAGAGACACAGCGAGGTAGAGAGAACCATGGATACGGATATTTTTGACAGCATTGAGTCCGAAGTTCAAAGCTACGCACGCAGCTTCCCGGTGGTGTTCCAGAAAGCCAAGGGCAGCTATCTGTACGACGAAGACGGCCAGGAGTACCTGGATTTTCTGGCCGGCGCGGGCACGCTGAACTACGGCCACAACAATCCGGTTCTGAAAAAAGTCCTGCTCGACTACATCGAGAACGACTCCATCGTGCACGGCCTGGACATGCACACCGTGGCCAAGCGCGACTTTCTGCAAGCGCTGGAAGATTACGTGCTGAAGCCGCGTGACATGGACCACGTGGTCCAGTTCCCCGGCCCCACCGGCACCAACGCGGTGGAAGCGGCACTGAAGATCGCCCGTAACATCAAGGGCCGCGAAAACATCATCAGCTTCACCAACGGCTTCCACGGTGTGACCCTGGGCGCGCTGTCCACCACCGGTAACAGCCACCACCGTGGCGCCGCCGGCGTCACCATGGGCGGCGTCAGCGTGATGCCGTACGACGGCTACCTGGGCGACGCCTTCGACACCACCGAGTACCTGGACAAGGTGCTGCTGGATTCCTCAAGCGGCGTCGACCATCCGGCCGCCGTGATCGTGGAAACCGTACAGGGCGAAGGCGGCATCAACGCGGCCAGCTTCGACTGGCTGCGCAACCTGGAGCGCGTCTGCCGCAAGCACGACATGCTGCTGATCCTGGACGACATCCAGGCCGGCTGTGGTCGTACCGGCACCTTCTTCAGCTTCGACAATGTCGGCATCAAGCCGGACATCATCACCCTGTCCAAGTCGCTGAGCGGCTATGGCCTGCCCCTGGCGGTGGTGCTGCTGAAGCCGGAGCTGGACCAGTGGAAACCCGGTGAGCACAACGGCACCTTCCGCGGCCACAACCTGGCCTTCGCCACCGCCGCCAAGGCGCTGGAACACTTCTGGAGCGACGATACCTTCGCCAAGGAAGTGCAGAAGAAGGGTGACCTGATCACCGACCGGTTCCGCGATATCGCGTCCGGCTTCGACGATCACTGGTTCTACCTGAACGGCCGCGGCATGATGCAGGGCCTGGTCTGCCGTGACGGCGAACTGGCCGAGGAAATCACCAAGGCCGCGTTCAAGCGCAAGCTGGTGATCGAAACCTCCGGCGCCGACGACCAGGTGATCAAGACCCTGTGTCCGCTCACCGTGACCGAGGACGAGATCAACCACGCCATGGACGTGCTCAAGGAAAGCGTCGAAGAAGTCATGAAAGACCGCATCAAGCGCGGCGACGCCAATTCCGTTTCCAGCCTGGCGGGCTGAACCCTTCCCGACCTCCCGGCCGCTTCGCGCGGCCGGGCTTCCCTGTTTTTTTCCTTTTTTTTGTTTTTGGAGGTGTAGATGATCGTTCGCACTCTGGCGGAAGCCGAGAAAACCGACCGTCGCGTGGTCGCGGAAAACGGCAATTGGCAGTCCGTTCGCCTGTCCCTGAAAGAAGACAAGATGGGGCATTCCTTCAATATCACCACCATCTTTAAAGGCACCAAGACCCACATCAAATACGCCAACCACTGGGAATCCGTTTACGTGATTTCCGGCAAGGGCAAGATCGAGATGGTGGAAAGCGGCGACGTGTACGAGCTGACGCCAGGCACCATTTATCTGCTCGACCAGCACGACGAGCACTACCTCTATGGTGGCGAGAACGAGGACATGGTGGTGGCGTGCGCCTTCACCCCGCCCCTCAGCGGCAAGGAAGTGCACGACGAGAACGGCGTCTACCCGGCCGATCTTGACTGACAGCGGCGCCTGCCAGCCAAGCGAAGAGAACGGAACCCCAGGGTTCCGTTTTTTTTGGCCTGCGCCCCGGGACTCGACAAAAGTCTAATTCCACGGCGCTCCGGAAGCGGGCAAGGTACCGGGCATATCAAGTGCGGGCCAGACCCGCCGACAGCCGGATAACAATAAATCGAACCCCGAACAAACGGCTTGGGAGAGTTTCCGCAGGACCCTGGACGCCCGCGCCAAACCGCACGGGTCGTCCGCTTGAACATCAAGCTGATTCTGATTTTCCACGTCCTTACCTCGGCTGCCAGGCGGCGGCCCCTCTTTTTATTTCTGATTCCTCGCACCGCGAGGCGCGCCGGCGCCGCTTAGACGCTAGTATTGTATCGTCCGGAGATAAAACAGGTCCTAATAATGAGAATACTGATCGCCGACGACCATCCGCTGTTCCGCGCCGCTCTGCGTCAGGCCGTGGAAGTAAGCTTCAAGGACGCCCGTATCCAGGAGGCCGATTCCCTGGCCTCGCTGGAAAAGCTGGGCGACGACCAGGTCCCCTTTGACCTGATTCTGCTGGACCTGCACATGCCGGGGACCCACGGCTTTTCCGGGCTGATCTATCTGCGCGAGCTGTACCGGCGGGTGCCGCTGGTGGTGATTTCCGCCAACGAGGAGCTGGAAGTGATCCAGCGGGCGCTGCAGTTCGGCGCCGACGGTTTTATTCCCAAGTCGGCCTCGGTGGAAGCGATGACCCAGGCGGTGCTGAAAGTGATGGAAGGCGAACGCTGGGTGCCGGAGAAGGCACGCCGCCCGCTGCCGCCGGATCTGCCCGACTTCGCCGCCATGCGCGAGCGCATCACCAGCCTGACGCCGCAGCAGTTCCGGGTCATGGGCATGCTCATGGAGGGGCTGCAGAACAAGGTGATCGCCTATCAGCTGGACGTGTCCGAAGCCACCGTCAAAGCCCACATGACCGCCATCTTTCGCAAGCTCGGGGTCCGCAATCGTACCCAGGCGGTGCTGGCCCTGAAGGATCTGGCCATCGAGCCGCCCGGCCTGGCCTGAACCCCGCGCACCTGAAGCGCCGCGCCTAGAGCGCGCGCAGCACCTCCAGCAACGCGGCCTCGCTGACCGGTTTCTGCAGAAAGCCCACGCCCTGCTCACGGGCCCGCACGCGCACCTCGGCGCGGCGGTCGGCGGTGATCAGCATCGCCGGCACCACGTCCTCCCAGCAGCCGTCCAGCGCATCGATCACCTGAAAGCCGGTCTCGCCGTCGTCGAGCTGATAATCCACCAGCAACAGGTCCGGCGCCGGCCGGCCCCGGGCTTCCTCCAGGGCGTCGGCGCGGGAGCGGGCGACGATCGGGTCACAACCCAGGGCGCGCAGCAGCGCCTCCAGGCTGGCCAGCAACGCCGGATCGTTATCCACACAGAACACCCGCAACCCGGCCACGTCGCGCTGATCGGACACCGCCGGTTCCGGCGGGGACGCCACCTCCGGCTCGCCCACCACCAGCGGCACGGAAACGGCGAACACGGTGCCGCGCCCGGGCCAGGAGCGCACACTGATGCGGTGCTCCAGCAGCCGGCAGATACGGTCGGCGATCGCCAACCCCAGACCAAGCCCCTTGATCTGTCGGCGCCCCAGTTGCGGCAAGCGCTGGAACTCATGGAACACGCGCGCCTGCTGGTCGTCCGGAATCCCCGGGCCGGTGTCCCAGATCTCGATGGACAGCGTGTCGCCGCGACGGCGGCAGCCGAACAGCACCCGGCCGCGCTCGGTGTAACGCACCGCATTGGAGAGCAGATTTTGCAGCACCCGGCGCAGCAGCGCCTCGTCGGTGCGCACCTGCAGATCACTGAACACGGTGCGCAGGGTAAGCCCCTCCGCCCGCGCCAGCACACTGAACTCCTGCCCCAGTTGCTGCATCAGCGGGCGCACCGCCACGGTGCGCGGGTGCGCCTGCATGGTGCCGGTATCCAGACGGCTGATCTCCAGCAGCGCGGAAATAATCTGCTCGGCGGCACGCAGCGAGCTGTCGATATGCCCCAACACTTCCCGCTCATAGCCGAACGCCTCGTCCTTGCGCGCCAGGCGCTGGGACAGGGACGAGGCAAACAGCTGTGCGGCGTTCAACGGTTGCATCAGATCGTGGCCGGCGGCGGCCAGGAAGCGGGTCTTGCCCTCGTTGGCCTGCTCCAGCTGGCTGTTCAGTTCCGAGAGCCGCCGGGTGCGCTCGGAGACCATCTGCTCCAGATTCTCGTTGATCTGGCGCAGGGCGATTTCGTCGCGCTTGCGTTCGGTGATGTCCATGTAGGTGCTGACGAAACCGCCGCCCTCCATGGGGTTGCCGCGCACCTCCACGATCACGCCGTTGGGCAGCTCCCGCTCGAAGCGGTGGGCGCTGCCCTCGCGCAGTAACTGCACCCGTTTATTGACGTCCTGCTCCAGGTCGTCGCCGGCGTAAAAGCCGCGCTCGGCGTTATGCCGGTAGACTTCCTCGATGGGCCGGCCCAGGCGGATAAAGCCCTCCGGGTAATCGAACAGGTTCACGTAGGCCTGGTTCCAGGCGACGATATTGAGGTCGCGGTCGACCACGCAGATACCCTGGCTGATGGTCTCGATGGTGGTGCGCAGCAGCTGGTGGTTGAACTGGATCAGCTGCGAGGCCTCATCCATGATCCGCACCATGTCGTCGCGGCGCACGTTCTGCTTGCTGAGCAGCGAGCCCATCACAATGCGGGCGGTGGACGCGCCCATGGCGCCGGCCAGCAAACGCTCCACGTAGCGCACCAGATGCAGCGGCGCCGGCAGCGCCGGGTCCTCCGATATCTGGCGGCGCTGCAGATAATCAAAGAACAGCGCCCGCGCGCGCGGGTGGCCCAGGCCCCGCTCACACACCTGCAGCAACTCGCCGGTGGTGATCAGCGGGTGGCCCATGCCCTCGCGCCACCAGTCGGTGGGGGTGTCCACGAAGCGGGTGGCCTGGGTGTCGTCCAGCGGCGCCTGGGTGGCGCGGCGGGACAGCCACACATAGGCCAGCAGATTAAGGCTCAGGCTCCAGAACACACCGTGGGTGAGCGGCTCCAGCCCCTCGATGGCGAACAGCGCATTGGGCCGCAGTATGCCCAGCCCCAGCAGACCGGCCCGGTTGAGGTAATCCACCCACTCCACCGGCAGCATCAGCGGCAACAGCAGGCAGTAGCCCCACACCAGAAAGCCCACCGCCAGGCCGACAAAGGCGCCGCTCTGGTGGCCGCGCCGCCAGTAAAGCCCGCCCAACAGCGCCGGCGCCAGCTGCGCCACCGCCGCGAACGACAGCAGGCCGATGCGCGCCAGCCCTTCAAAACGGTCGATCAGAATATGGAACAGGAACGCCAGCGCCAGCATCACCACAATGCTCAGCCGTCTGAGCAGACGCACCTGGTTACTCAGGTCCGAGAGTTCCTCGTCGCCCTGGATCCGGTACTGCACCCAGGCGGGCATCAGCACCTCGTTGGTGAGCATGATCGCCAGCGCCATGGTGGACACGATCACCATGCCGGTGGCCGCCGCGATGCCGCCGATGAACGACAACAGCAGCAGCCCCTGATTGTCGGCCGCCATGGGCAGCGACAGCATGTACATATCCGGCTGCGTGGAGCCGGGCTGGGTGATCATGCCGGCGGCCACGATCGGCAGCACGAACAGCGCGAACAACCCCAGATAGGTGGGCAGCACCCAGCGAGCGGTGCGCAGGTGCTGCAGGTCGTTGTTTTCCACCACGCCGGCATGGAACTGGCGGGGCAGGCAGATGATCGCCAGCATCGACAGCAGCAGCGCGGTGACGAAGCTCTGCGAAAACAGGGCCGGCTCGAACACGGAGCGGATCGCCGGCACGTCACGGACCCGCTGCCACATGTCCACCGGGCCGTCGAAGATCGCGAACAGGCAGAACAGGCCGATGATCACGAACGCCACCAGCTTGATGAAGGATTCAAAACTCACCGCCAGCATCAGCCCGGACTGGTGCTCGGTGGCGTCGATATGGCGGGTGCCGAACAGCAGCGTGAAGATCGCCATCAGGGTGGCCACCACCAGGGCGATGTCCGGCGACGGCGCCACCTGGGGGCCCACCACATGCTCGAAGGACAGGGTCACCGCCTTGAGCTGCAACGCGATGTAGGGCAGCACGCCGACCACCGCCACCAGGGTCACCAGCACCGCCAGCTGCCGGGACTTGCCGTAGCGGGCGGCCATGAAGTCGGCGATCGAGGTGATGTGGTGCTGCTTGCCCACCGACACCAGCTTATAAATCAGCTCGCCGCCCAGCAGCATGGTGAGGATCGGGCCGAGATAAATGGGCAGGTAGGTCCAGCCGTTGCCGCTGGCCTCGCCCACGGCGCCGTAAAAGGTCCAGGAGGTGCAGTACACGCCCAGGCCCAGGCTGTAGGTCCAGGCGTTATTGACCACACGCAGGCCGCGCCGCTCGGCGCGGTCCCCCCACCAGGCGATCACGAACAGCACCATCACATACAGCAGGGCGAACACACCCAGCTGCCAGAGACTAAACAAGGGAGCGCCTCCGTCCGATCATCACGGCTTTACCACTGAAACAGCACCGCCACGAAACGCAACACCACCGCCAGAATCATCACCAGCAAACCGGCACGTTGGATCTTGAACTCGGTGACCGACAGCGCCATACCCCGGCGCCAGAAGCGCAGCACACCGCCCCAGTCGCCGGTGCGGCGGATGTATTGACCGTAAGCCACCAGCACCAGCAGCAGGCCCAGCGCCAACAGCGCCCCTTGCAGGTATTGCATTGTTATTCTCCGTTTATGGTTCGCTTTTCAGCTTCAAGTACATCAAGGCGGCGGTGGTGGCGTCGCCGCGGGCGCTGTGCCGGCCGATCACCGGCACCCCCAGCTCGCCGGCGACACGCTCGAAACGCAGGTCCGGCAGCGACTCCGGATTGCGATAATGGTGCCGCCGCCGATACAGATCGGACAACTCGATCACCGGGTTGGGCAGGTCGAACCCCAGGGAGGCGCGCAGATAGCGGTTGATAATCCCCAGATCGAAATCCAGACACCAGCCCACCAGCGGCCGGTTGCCGATAAAGTCGAGCAGGTGGCGCAGGCCCTCTTCCACCGGCACGCCGTCGTGCAAGTCCACACCGCGCAGACCGTGAATGCAAATCGACTCGCCGTCCAAACTGGCCGGCCGCGCCATGCGCAGGTCCAGCGCCGCGCCCGCCTGAACCCGGCCGGCGCTGACCGGTACCGCGGCCACCGAGACCAGTTCGGCGGTGCAGGTGTTCAGCCCGGTGGTCTCGCAATCCAGCGCCATCACTTCGTCGCCCGGTGGCGCCGCGAACAAATGACCATAGGGGCCCTTGCCGTGGCGCCGCCGTTGCACAAGACGCTTCAACATCGTTAGTACTCCAGATGAAAACGCCGGGTCAGGCGCTTCTTGAACTCATTGACCACCTGCAGGGACTCCCTGAGCAGGTCTCTTTCCAACGGCGACAGCGCCTGTATCAGCAGTTGGTTGTTGCGGCCCTCTTCGTCGTTGCCCTCAAGACGGGCCAGCTGCTGCTTGAGCCGCAGCTCCGCGAACAGCGCCATGGACTCGCCCAGCTCCTCGGCGAAGCCGGTCTCCATATGCCCCGCCTCCACCAGCCTGTCGAGCCGGCTGAAGGTACCGGTCTCACCGACGCGGTGCTGCAGGGACATGGCGCGCACCCCGTGCACCACCGGGAACAGGCCGCCCTTTTTGATATCGATGCCCTGCTGGGGCTTCTTCAGGGCGCCGAACCAGTTCAGCGGGGTGGAGAACTTCAACAGCGGCCGGGCAAAGCGCGACAGAATCAGATCGTTGTTGCTGCATACCCGGAACAGGTCCCGCCGCAGCTCATCGACCAGCTCGGTGCGCCCCGCCGCCGGGTGCGCGTCGAGCAGAATCGCCAGGTTCATCATCGAGGCGTCGTCGCCCTGCTTGGCCCAGCGGCCGATGCGTGCCTTCCAGTCGGTGGCGCTGCCCACCCACTCCGGGTTGGACACCATGATGTTGCCCGGACAACGGGGGTAACCGAGGCGCAGCAGGGTTTCGGTGAAGCGCTGCATGTGCGCGTCGCGCTCGGGCCAGTTCTCCGGGTCGTCGACGATCAGGGCGTTGTCCTGGTCGGTCTTGAGGATCTGCTCGCCCCGCCCTTCGCTGCCCAGCACCAGCAGGCAGCCGTGCTCTTGATGGCTCTCCGGCACCACGAACTGGAACGCCTTGCTGATAATGCGGCCGTTCAGCGCCGCCAGCAGATCCATGGCGAAGCGCATCTTGACGCCCTGCGCCATCAGCGCCTGGATCAGCTCCGGCAGCCGCGCGCTGGCCATCGCCAGCGCCTCCAGGTTGTCCGCCTTCTCCACCTCCAGCCCCACCACGTAGGAGCGGCTGGAGAAGAAACTCAGCACATCGGTGAGCTCCACCACGCCCACCGGACGGCGGCCGTCCATGACCACCACCCGCTGCACCTCGTGGCGGGTCATGCTGACCAGGGCGGCGAACAGAAACTGATCCGGCGGCACCGTCACCAGCTCGAAACTGGCCAGCGCCAGAGCCCGGGACTCCGGGGTCAGGCCGTCGTTGACCAGCCCGCGCAGCAGGTCGGTTTTGGTGATCACACCCACATGCCCGTCGCGCTCCATCAGCAGGCTGTCGGCGTTGTGCTCGTTGAGGGCGGCCACCGCCTGGGCGATGGTGCCGCCGCTGTCGAGTATCAAAGGCTGGCGCATGCATTGATGCACCTTGGCGAGCATGAAGCCCGCCATGGTCACCCCGCCCTCGCGCCGTTCGGCCAGCAGCTGGTTCTTGCTGGCGAGGCGCTGGCGGAAGTAATCGTCGAATTCTTTCTGATCCTGGCACAACGACTGGAACAGGTCGGCCGGTATCAGATAACACAGAGTTTCTTCTTCGGTAATAAACCGGTAGCGGCTGCGCCCGTTAAGCACGCTGAGCGCGCCGAACAGATCACCGGCACTGTAGACACCAAGCCGTCCCGCCTCCGCGGGAAGGGTCGGGTCCAGTTCCAGAACCGCGCCTTTGTGAACCAGATAAACAAACTGCGCCGGATGGCGCGCTTCGATAATCACCGTACCGGCTTCGAAGTACGCCATTTCCATGGCGTTCTCGAGACGGTGGCGGTGTTCCTCGTCCAGCAATGAAAACGGTAGTTGGGTAAAGTCCACGTCGATCATGGCCAGGTCCTGAACGGAGATCGGGGCCGCGCGGATACGCGGCCCCGATATTCAGCTTACTCCGTTTGTAGTAGCGTCGTTAGTGGGCGGAAGCCCCGCCGGCGCCACGCGGTACGCGGATGTCTTCAACGATATGCTGGATGTGCTCCGGCGGCGGCGCGGTCACGCGGGAGACCGCGAACGCGACGATAAAGTTGAGGACCATACCGACGGTACCGATGCCCTCCGGTGATACTCCGAACAGCCAGTTCTCGGCATTGTTCAGCTCCGGAGACACGAACTTGAAGTACACGATGTAGGAGAAAGTGAAGGCCAGACCCACAGCCATACCCGCGATCGCGCCCTCTTTGTTCATGCGCTTGTAGAAGATGCCCATCAGAATCACCGGGAAGAAGCTGGCCGCGGCGAGACCGAAGGCGAACGCCACCACCTGCGCCACGAAGCCCGGTGGATTGATACCGAAGTAGCCGGCGATCAGGATGGCCACCACCGCGGCCAGACGCGCCGCCAGCAGCTCCTGTTTCTCGGAAATATCCGGCTTGAGCGTTTTCTTCAGCAAGTCATGGGACACCGCCGACGAGATCACCAGCAACAGGCCGGCCGCCGTCGACAGTGCCGCGGCCACGCCACCGGCGGCCACCAGTGCGATCACCCAGGCCGGCAGGTTGCCGATCTCCGGGTTGGCCAACACGATGATGTCGCGGTCGATATACACTTCCGCATCGTTATCGGTGACCTCATTGGTGACCACGCGCTGACCGTGGGAGCCGGTCACTTCGTCGCGGTCGCCGGCGAAGGTCGGCGTGCCCTTGAAGGCGGCGCCGGCGGACATCTGTACCCGGCCGTCGTCGTTCTTATCCACCCAGCCGATCAAACCGGAGTTTTCCCAGTTATAGAACCAGCCCGGCAGCTCTTCGTACTCGGTCTGGTGCACGGTTTCGATCAGGTTGGTACGGGCGAAGGCGCCGACCGCCGGAGCGGTGGTGTACAGCAGGGCGATAAACAGCAGCGCCCAGCCGGCACTGATACGCGCATCACGGACCGTGGGTACGGTGAAGAAACGCACGATAACGTGGGGCAGACCGGCGGTACCGCACATCAGCGCGGCGGCGATGAAGAACACATCGATGGTGGACTTCTGACCTTCGGTATAAGCGCCGAAGCCGAGATCCTGAACAATGCCGTCCAGTCGCTCGAGCAGGTAGACACCGGTGTCGTTACCGGCGGCGTCCAGCACCGTGGCGCCGAAGCCGGTCTGCGGCAGCACATGGCCGGTCATCAGAATGGACAGGAACACCGCCGGTACCAGGAAGGCGAAAATCAATACGCAGTACTGGGCAACCTGGGTGTAGGTAATCCCCTTCATGCCGCCGAGTACGGCGTAGAAGAACACGATCGCCATGCCGATCACCACGCCCATGTTCACGTCCACTTCCAGGAAGCGGGCGAACACGATACCCACGCCGCGCATCTGGCCGGCCACATAGGTAAAGGAAATAAAGATCACGCAGATCACCGCGACGGTACGCGCCACGTTGGAATAGTAACGATCACCGATGAAGTCCGGCACGGTGAACTTGCCGAATTTTCTCAGGTAGGGCGCCAGCAGCATCGCCAGCAACACATAGCCGCCGGTCCACCCCATCAGATACACCGAGGCGTCGTAACCGGAGAAGGCGATGATACCCGCCATGGAAATAAACGATGCCGCGGACATCCAGTCCGCCGCGGTGGCCGCGCCGTTGGCGATCGGTGATACACCGCCGCCGGCGACGTAGAAGTCTTTCGTGGATGACGCCCGCGACCAGATCGCGATACCGATATAGAGCGCGAACGAGCCACCGACGAAAAGATACGTTAGTAGTTGAACATCCATCTCTTGGTCCTCTTTGTTATTTTCGCGGCGCTCACTCTTCGTGGACGTCGAATTTTCGGTCGAGCCTGTTCATGGTGAAGGCGTACATCCAGATCAACACCAGGAACACATAGATCGAGCCCTGCTGGGCGAACCAGAAACCCAGTTTGAAACCGAAGAACTGAATGTTATTGAGTGCATCCACGAACAGGATGCCGCAGCCGTAGGACACTACGAACCAGATGATGAGATAGGTGAAGATGAGCTTGAGATTAGCGGCCCAGTAGGCACGGGCGTTTTCTTCTCTCATTTGTTTACCCCTTTGCGCACTGACAAACACGGGACCCGCGTTGACACGGGCCAGCTGGCTCAAGAGTAAACAAAGGTGTGTTCAGCCACAGTATGACTTTAGTCGAAGGGCCTGGAGCGGGTTCAGCGGACGTAAAGCGCGCGCATCAGCCAGTCGTTCAGCGACACCACCGCGCCGCCCTTGTGCAGGGCTTCGATAAAACTGTCCTGAAGATCGCACAGATCGCCGTTGAGAAATTCCGGCTGAAGCACGCCGCCGTGAGAAACCTGCACATCTTCCCAGCCAAAGCGCCGGGCGATTTCTTCCACCAGTTTGAAGTCATGGACGCTATAACGGGGGCGACGGCAAAAAACAATCAGAACATAGCGTTCCCCGGCCTCGTATTCCGGTTCCATGGCCTTGGTCGCCTCACCCTCGGCGAAAAAAGCGTGTACCTCGTACATGTTCCGCTCTCCTGCAAAACCCTGTTCACATAACCGCCTTTTAAGGGATAGCACGGACCATGCCGGTGTCGTGATCGAAAAAAGGTTAAAGGCCCCCCTAAAAAAATGAAAACATGCGGCGGGGGACGCCGAGGGCATGGCGGAGAAGCGCTCATCGCGGGGCTTACAGCGGCGGACGCTTGTCCGGAACCGGGCGTCAAACCGGGCTCCGAGAGGGCTGGAAAAGGCCTCGAAAGGGCCTTTGGAAAGGCAGGTTTTGGCCTAAAAAGATACAACCTGGCCGTCGTTGTTTCCCCCTGACTCGCGCTCCAGAATGGCGCGCAGATCCGCCAGCCGCGTCTCGCGCTTCACCGACTCCATCAGCGGCCCCGCTTGCGGCCAGCGCCGGCGGCTGTAGCTGAGCCATTGCTTGACCCGGCCGCACAGCTGCGCCTCGCTGCCGGTGCCGACGATGTCGGCGCCGAAAGCACGCAATACCGCCAGCACTTCCGTCCAGCCGGCGGGTTCGCCGCCCGCCACTTCGCGGGTCAGCATCGGGTTGGCCACCGCGCCGCGCCCCAGCATCAGATCCTGGCAACCGCTCTCCGCCTGGCAGCAGATC
>Ga0207895_1000512_pt1 | contig 16508 bp, 18 predicted proteins | sample MalvirmetaMSP112_FD_184230 | JGI IMG/M metagenome (GOLD analysis project Ga0207895, IMG submission 184230) | Marine viral communities from the Deep Pacific Ocean - MSP112 (SPAdes) | ecosystem: Environmental > Aquatic > Marine > Oceanic | place: Pacific Ocean | collected 2011-05-24 | reverse complement strand
TTTCTCATCATTGGGGGGGGGAATCAAAGATGCATCCCACGATGAAACCCGTAGCAGTTATGGAGTGGTGTGTTAAAATGACTGAAGGAACTATCTTCGATGCTTTCTTAGGCTCAGGCTCAACACTAATAGCAGCCGAGAAAACAAAGCGCAAATGTTACGGTATGGAATTAGACCCGAAATACTGCGATGTAATAGTAAAGCGATGGGAGGACTACACAGGAAAGAAGGCTACAAGATAATAGAACAAACGGAACACACTAAAAAGAAGTTAAGATGGCGCAAGAGAAAAAGGTATTACTAGAAGCATTGGAGAAGTCACTCGGAGTAGTTTCGGCGGCTTGTAAGAAGACGAACATAGGGAGGTCTACACACTACCGATGGATGAAGGAGGACTACGAGTACGCTCAGTCCGTTAGAGACCTCGAGAACCACGCCATAGACTTCGCAGAGTCGCACCTCCATAAGCTCATACAAGAGGGGAGTCCTGCTGCTACCATCTTCTACCTCAAAACGAAGGGTAAGTCGAGGGGATATGTAGAGAGACAAGAGGTAGAGGTGACGGAGAAGAAACCCCTGAGCTGGTTCGATGAAGACGAGTGAGACAAGCCTCCACATATTACCACGTTAAGAACTCCAAGGCGAAGATACAAGTTCATCAAGGGGGAAGTCGTAGTGGGAAGACATTCTCTATCCTCACGGCTATAATACAGTTGTGTCATAAGAACGAGGGTAGAGGTCAAACGATAACGATATGCCGTAAGACATACCCCGCACTTCGTGCCTCAGCTATGCGAGACTTCTTCGAGATACTAGAGAGGGAGGGGATATACAACGTGGACTTACATAACAAGAGCGAAGGAACGTATAAGCTCTTCGGCAACCTGGTAGAGTTCATATCCATAGATCAACCCCAAAAGGTAAGGGGTAGAAAGAGAAACCTCTTGTTCATAAACGAAGCGAATGAGTTAAGCCTCTCCGATTGGAGACAACTCCTCCTCAGAAATACGGGACGTACGATACTCGACTTCAACCCTTCGGACGAGTTCCATTGGATATACGATGACGTTATCCCTAGAGACGATTGTGACTTCTTCAAGACCACATACAAAGACAACCCCTTCTTGCCTCAATCTACCATAGACGAGATTGAAAGGTTCAAGGAAGCCGACCCCGACTTCTGGAGGGTGTTCGGACTAGGAGAGAGGGGAGTATCTAGAGCAACCATCTTGACGCATTGGAAACAAGTAGACCAAGTACCGGAAGGGTTCAAGTTAATGAACTACGGGATGGACTTCGGATACACCAACGACCCAACCTCGATAGTCAAAGTGTACACCGATGGACACGGCTTCCTCTTAGACGAAGTATGCTACTCAACCGGGTTATCGAATGCAGAGATATGCAACGTAATGAGAGACGCAGGGATAGAGCGTGGCGATATAGTGATAGCCGACTGCGCAGAACCCAAGTCGATTGACGAGATACACTCTCAAGGCTTTAACATCTTTCCTTGCAGGAAGGGTAAAGACTCAATACGCAACGGGTTATCCTTTCTCCGCTCTCGACCTTTGTTAATTACTTCTAGATCAATCAACGGAATAAAGGAGCTGAGGAACTACAAGTTCAAGGAGGATAAGAACGGGAGGCAACTCAACGAACCGGTAGACGCATTCAATCACTTCATAGATGCCTCCAGGTACGCAATCACATTCAACCAAACGAACCCCAACTTCGGGAGTTATGTTATCGGATAAGTAAGTAATAAGGAATTAATCGTTATATTAATAGAATGCAAATTAAACTCCCACCCACATACGCAGACTTGAACCTCAGACAATTGAGTGTTCTAATGGATAGCGAAGAACCCTTCGTTCGTTTAGAGGCGTGTAGTGGACTATCTCTAGAAGAACTTAGGAAGATGCCTATGAGCTTAATCAACGCTTCTAACGACCACCTAACCGTGCTACAAGAAGCGGAAACACGTAAGCACTTACCCATCCTAACACTAGGAGGGAAGGAATACGGGTTCATACCCGACTGGGAAGACTTCACGGCGGGAGAGTGGATAGACTTAGAGTCTTATTGTGAGGACTTTTGGAGCAACTCTACGAAGATAATGAGCGTCTTATATAGACCCGTTACGAAGAAGTGGGGAGACAAGTACGACATAGAACCATACACCACAAAAGAAGACCCGCTACCCTTCGAGAGGTTGTCAGCCGAGTTATTCTCCGGGTGTATGCTTTTTTTTTACAATATAAGGAACGAACTTCTAAGCACTATGAAGTCCTCTTTACTGGAGATAGCGGAGAAGGGGACGAGTTCTCCAAGAAGTGGGGATGGTATCCCGTCTTATATGGACTCGCGTCCGAAGACGTACTCCGTATGGACGAAGTGTCGGCACTTACTGTTGGACACGTATTCACACATCTCGCTTTCCTCAAGGACTTAGAACACAAAAGACGTAATGATAACCTATAAGAATATAGTAAACCGATTCGAGAAGTTCGTAACCGACCACGCCTTCCTCAAGACGTTCTCTCACGGCTCACCCTCAGCGGTTGATCTAGACAAGTTCGAGATATACCCACTTCTCCATCTCGTGTACACAGGAGCGACATACGACACCAACCAAAAGGTGTACTCCTTCGAGGTGTATATCTTCGACTCTCCTCCTAGCAAGACGGATAAGATAGCCTACCAAACGGAAGTCATTAGCGATGCCGAGTTAGTAGCTGAGGACATACTCGCAGATATGAGAACCGGAGGTAACGTATTCACCTTCGACTACAACTACGTAGTAACAAGCGCATCAACTACTCCACTCGAGGAGACACAATCTAACGTCCTAGCCGGGATACTTCTAGACATAAGTATCGGAGTAGGATATGACCACGCCTCGTGTGATACCCCTTTGACATAAACCAATAATTTAGATATGGAATTTATTACTAACAATTGGGCTGAACTAGCCCTCGCAGTAGTCGGACTTCTCGGCACTCTTACAGCACTCACAGAATCCACTAAGGATGATAACTGGGTAGCTATTATCAAACGAATACTTAACGCCGTTATACTTGGTCGCAACAAGTAACTTTCGTTCAGCTCTTCTTCAATTCGCAGAGGAGACGAACAACACGGCACGGCGTGTCCTCGGACGTAGAACCATAGGTAAGAACAAGTCTTATGGAGAAGCCTCCGGGGATTTGCGGCGTTCCCTAACTTTTAACCTGGTATCTTCTAAGGGTAGAGAGGTGGTACAATTCGGGTCACCCCTTCCCTATGCTAAATTCATACATTGGGGAGTCAACGGAACGGATAAGAACCACGGCTCTCAATACTCGTATGGATCAAAGCAGCCTCCAGTCTCTGCCGTTCGCAAATGGATGAAGGCGAAGCCTATCCGATTGAGAGATAAGGACGGGCAATTCATAAAGCAGACGGAGGCGAGACTTAACTCGGCGGCGTTTATGATAGGTCGAGCAATTAAGAAGAACGGAATACCTGGACTCTTCTACTACACCAAAGCACTCCTCGAAACTATCCCGAAGTGGAGGAACATATTCGGAACGGCAGTAATAGCCGACTTCCTTAATCAACTCAAAGCCCAGCTCAAAGGACGAGACGGCAACATAGACATACAATAATGGCGGCACAAATAGACTCCTTTCCCGACAAGATAAGACCGGATAACCAACCCCTTATCTTCACTATCTCGGATGGTGTATCCACACCCGATAGGTATATCGTTCAAGTCGAAGAAGACGGAACGGAGATAGCGAAGTTATACCTTACTCCAAACACGGCGGGGGTTGTACACTTCGACCTCTCAGAGATTGTGAGAGATAGAGTAAAGGTGGACGATAAAGAGCGAGACGAGTCTGACACTATCCACATCCAAAAAGCAACGGCATTCACAACCGGAAGAAACGGACTGAAACAATACGAGGTTAAGGTCGGAACGTATGACGGAACAAGTGAGTCACTTGATGACGATAACGAAAGCGTCTACCTTGTCGATGGGTCGGAGCAAATAATAGACGGACTACATCCCTTCTTCAAATCGTTCTACCCTACCGTTACATCTGCTATCTCTTGGTTGACGGATAGGAGAAGCGTCTCGCAGGTGTTAGAGGTAAAGGCTGATGATGATGACTTCGGAGTGGGGGCGTTTCTTAACGACTCAACTATCATAGGAGGAACGGCAACGAAGGTAGCATACGAACTCTATCAAGGAGGTACTATGGTGTCCTCGGAGGACTTCGACATAGACGTAGCTAATGGCGCACAACTTCCCGGAGCTACCGACATCAACCAAAAGATTACCTATATGGGTATCTTCCCGCAGAACCTCAAGGGGTATGTACAATCGGGTTCTCGACCCTCAGACTTTCCGGACTGGACACACTACAATCTACGTCTAGAAACGGCTGCCGGGGTGACAAGGAGTTCGACGATTAAAGTAGTAAAGGAGTGTGATCCCTTCAAACACGACCTCACACAATTAGCGTGGACTAACTCTAACGGAGGGTGGGATTACCTCAAGTTCGAAGGTCGCACACTCAAGACACTCAAGACGGAATCGAAGATGTATAAGAAGGCTCTCGGAGATTGGGACGATACGACATACACCTTCATCAAACAAGCGAGAGACTCACAACCCTACCAGGTAGTCGGGATGCAATCGTATGAACTCAAGAGCGTAAACTTCACAACGAATGAACTAGAACTCTTGCAGTACGCTCTAAGGAGTGATAACGCAATGGTAAGGATAGGAGCTAAGGGAGTGTGGTTTCCTGTCAATCTAGACACGAAGACCTACAAGGTGGAGACGAGTGTATCGAGGATAACTTCGGTATCGTTTAACGTAACACAAGCCCAAGCAATAAGATGCTAAGACTAAACCTTTGGAACGATGCAGAGACGAGTCAATATACCGTTGATCTATACGACCACGCACCGGTCAATCTGAACTACCAATTCACCGATGTCTCGGAGATTAACAAGACGGCGGGTAGTTATTCTCAGACGTTCCGTGTTCCGGCTACTAAGTCTAACACCGACTTCTTCGGAGCTATCTTCGACCCGAATATATACACGGCGAATACTGGACTCATAAACGGGAACTACGACATCAAGAGGAAGATACGTGCGGAGCTTCTATATAAGAGCATCCCTTTAATGAGGGGATACGTACAAGTCAAAGCGGTATACGTTCAGAAGAAAGACTTCGCAGATATAGAGCTAGTCTTCTTCGGGGAGACGGTGGATATGGCGAAGTCTATCGGAGACAAGATGCTCTCGGACTTAAAAACTCTGACTATTGACCACGACTTAAACCACACCAGCGTCACCACCTCTTGGGCAGGAGTAAGCGCAGCCCCTTTTGACGGAACGATTAGGTATGGGATAATGGATAAAGGCAGAAACTGGAAGACGATAGCGGGTGATAATAACACACCGAGTAGCCCGGTCTTCAACATCAACGATGGGTTATGGAACGGAGACTTGACTCCATACATACAAGCTAAGTGGCTATTTGCTCAGATATTAGACGAGGCGGGATATACATACGAGTCAAGTTTTATTGACGGGACTGATTTTGAGGATGTTTATATCCCCGGCTTTAATGGTTCTCTAATACCGGTGTCAAAGGACACCGACCCGGAAGGGGAACTCGCCGCCGCAGGTATGGCGGCAGACATAACAGTCTCATCTTCACCGACACCGGTCGTTTTACCCCTACTTGACACGGTAACAGGAGGTTTTGATTATGGTAATAATTGGGACAATACCAACTATATGTATGAAGCTCCCTTTATATGTGTGCCGACATTTACACTTAATAGAAGTTCAACGTCACATATCTCGGGGTTAGAGTATGTCATCTTCAAAGTGTACTACCTTGAAGCCGGGCAGATGGTTGGACTCAAGATATTTACGTTTTTCGGAACGGGACAAGATGTTTTCCAATATCCCTTGTTTACAGGAGACAAGATTTACGTAACGGCAGAGAAGGCGGTGAATGCCCCCGGGGGAACGTGGGAGGTCTTTAGTTCAGAAGTAGGGGGAGACGGAACGTGGTTAAGAACTGATGACGTAACACAACCCCTTTCAGATTCTGAGATAGGGATGGATCAAAACTTCCCCGTAATTAAACAAATAGACTTCCTCTCTACTTTGCAGAAGATGTTTAACCTCGTCTTCGTCCCGGATAAGAGGAAACCTAACCACCTTATCATAGAACCCTTTAAGGACTACACCGAGACAGGCACGACTAAAGACTGGACGAACAAGATAGACTTCACAAAGGATGTGGTTATTAAACCCACCTCAGACATACAAGCGAAGCAATACGATTGGTCATACGATAAGGGTCAAGACTTCATCAACGTCTTCGTTCAAGACTCCGTAGGGAGGACATACGGCAGACATCGAGTAACCGACCCGGCTAACGACTTCGCCTCGGGAGAGAAGAAGATAGAAACGAAGTTCGCTCCGTATCTCATATCTCTTATCCCCGGGTCAAACTTCCAGGCACACCGGTGCATAGATAAAGATGGTAACGGCGTAAAGAAGCCGAAGCCGAGGATAGCCTTTTGGAACGGGTTAGTTAGTGAGTTCGGGACTTGGTATCTCAGGGACGATTCAGGGGATGAAGAACCATACACAACCTTTCCGTTCTTCTCTAACTATAACGATGTCGCTCCTACCATAGGAGACGAAGACCTAAACTTCGGATATGAACCGGCGTTCGTACATATGGAAGCTCACCCACTCAACACTTTGTTCTACAAGTATTGGACGAACTATGTGAACGAGTTGTACTCTAACGAAGCGAGGTTCTTCACAGGGTACTTCAACCTCACTAGAGCAGACATCCAAGACTTCGAGTTCTCGGATAAGATATACATCAAGGACTCGTTCTATCGCATCCTCAAGATAAGCAACTTCGATGCAACGCAAGGAGGAAGCGTCCAAGTGGAACTCCTTAAAGTGTTGTCTGATATAGCAGACTGTGCGTTCATCCCTTCGTTCGTTAATAGCGTGGGTCAGATTAGGTTCACGGGTGGAGACCCCATCGAGTTTGGTAACAAGAACTGTTGCGAACGCTACGGGTATATATGGAGACCACGCCTCGGGAGGTGCTATCCCGTAGGACAAGAAATTCAACCAACGTAAGGATATGAACAATCATCGTTATTTACTTGAGGCGGTACAACTCCTCCAACATCACAAAGTGAAGAAGGAAAGAGTGCCTATTGCCCACACACTCTTAGACGTAACTCTTGCACTTATGGTAGCCTTCCCTTTCGGGTGGGCAATCGTTGAACTTATACTATGGCTGAACAAGTAAACAGGATCATATTCAAAGTCGAGTCAGACACGACCGGCATAATGAAAGCTCTCGATAAGGTCGATGGTAAACTTGAGGACGTAGCAGAGGGAGAGAAGAAGGTTTCGAAAGGTGCAGACGATATGTCGGGCGCATTCGGTGGAGCAGGTAGCGCACTCGATAGGATGACGGGAGGTGCGGTATCGGGACTCCGAGGTATGGTTGGAGGGTTACGTACTGCCGTAACGGGATTAAAGTCCGTTAAGGTAGCTATCGCCGCAACGGGTGTAGGTTTGTTAGTTATTGCTTTCGGTTCACTCGTAGCGTTCTTTACGAAGTCTAAGAGAGGAGCGGACTTACTAGAGAGAGCAACGGCGGGACTGGGTATCATTATGGACAAGCTCCTCGATGGTGCGATATGGTTAGGCGAGACTTTAGTTAATACCTTCTCCGCTCCTGGAGACGCTATTAAAGGAATAGGCACGGCTATTAAGGAGTTCGTAATGGACAAAATAAACAAGCTAATGGAGGGCTTGGGGTTCTTGGGTTCTGCATTTAAGAAGTTGTTCTCGGGAGACTTTAAGGGGGCAATGGCTGACGGAGCGAAAGGGGTGCTTTCTTTGAACCGGGCATTGAACCCTATGGTTATCGTTACGGAGTTAGTGATAGACGCAACAAAGAAAGTCGTTGAGGTTATCGGTGAGTTTGCCGGTTCAGTAGGAGACGCGCTAGTAGAGATTGACAACCTCACACTTCGCTCTCAAGCATTAAGACAAGCGCAACGAGACTTGAACGTAGAGTTCGCGGAAGGGAGAGCGCAGATAAAGGAACTCAACCTCATAGCTGAGGATATGTCTAAGCCTCTCTTGGTTCGTATCAAGGCGGCAGAGGATGCGATAGCGATAGAGCAGGAGTTAATGACGGAGCGTCAGAGGATAGCGCAGGAGGAACTCGACATCTTTAACGCCAAGATGGCTATGTCGGAGAATACGGAGGATGACTTGCAGAAGCAAAACGACCTGGAGGTAGCTCTTATCACTATCCGTACCGAGTCGGCAGAGATGCAGACTACTCTGAACAACAAGCTACAAACGATGCGTAAGGCAGCGGCTGACGAGTCTAAGAGGTTGCACGAGGAAGAACAAACGAGAATACAAGAGAGGATTGAAAGCACGATGGAGCATCAAGACGCTATTGATGAAGTGTTAGCTACCGATAGACAAAACGAAATTGAAGCAGTAAGGGAGAAGTGGCGGGTAATAGAGGCGGACGCTACAACAAATAAAGAGATTCTTATAGGTCTAGAAGAAGCGAAGGGGAGAGAGATAGATGCCGTTAACGAGAAGTGGAACGCAAAGAAACGAGCAGACGATAAGGCGGTTCTCAACTCAAAGGTTGATATGACGAAGGCGGCTCTTGGTGCGCTTATGGCTCTGAATAAAGCATTCGAAGGAGACTCCGAAGCAGACCGAGAGAAGTCGTTTAAGCGAAATAAAGCACTCGCACTATCTATGGCTATTGTTAATACAGGACAAGCGGTAGTAAACGCTCTAACGGCAGGAGGCAACCCTTTGAAGTTAGCGACAGGGGCGCAGTTCGTAGAGGCGGGAATAGCAGCCACTATTGGAGCGGCTCAGATAGCTAGTATCGCACGAACTAAGTTCCAACCTGGAGGAAGCTCTCCACCTCCATCCGGAACGCTTAAAGGCGGAGGAGGAGGAGGTACAGGGGCAACCGACGCTCCACCCTCGATAGACTTCGGGTTCTTAGGTAGCGGCTCGGGACAACAAGGAATACAAGCGTACGTAATAAGTCAGAATGTTACTGACCAACAACAAGCGAATCAACTCATACAAGATCAAGTAGTATTATGAAGATAGTAGAATTAGTAATTGACGAGGAGCAAGAACTCTTCGGGATAGACGCAATTAGTCTAGTAGAAGCACCCGCCATCGAGAGCGATTGGGTAGCGTTAAACGAACAAATCAAGTTCGCAGAAGCGGACAAGGATAAACGTATCCTCATAGGTGCGGCACTTATTCCGGATAAACCCATTTATCGAAACAACGGAGACGAGGAGTTCCACGTATTCTTCTCGAAGAAGACGGTGAGACGAGCTATGGAGTTATTCTTCAAATTCGGCAACCAGGGTAACACTACCCTAGAACACGAACACAAGCTCAACGGGCTCTCAGTCGTAGAGTCTTGGATAGTCGAGGATAAAGAACACGACAAGTCCTCGTTGTACAACCTTAACGTTCCAGTTGGTACGTGGATGGTATCCGTTAAAGTCGATAACGATTCTATTTGGAACGATTGGGTGAAGGAGGGTTTGGTGAAAGCGTTCTCAATCGAGGGCTTCTTCATTGACAAGATGGATAAGCAAGAGAAGAGCGAAGACCTCTTCGAGCAGTTAAGAGACCTACTAACCCAATGTAAGGATTAGCCTTACTAAATCGTTATATACTTATAACCCCCATTCTATGACTATCAAAGAACGTGTTAACAAGCTATTCAAGGACTTCTCCGTAAGCCTTAAAGCAGAAGAGGTAAACCTCGCAGAGGAGACCCTAGAGAACGGAACAGTCATCTTCACGGATGCAGAAGACTTCGAAGAAGGAGCAGACGTTTACATCATAAACGATGAAGGAGAGAAGATACCACTACCTCAAGGAGACTACCCTTTGGCTGACGGAGGTGTTATTGCTATTGCTGATGGTGGGAAAGTTTCTTCTATCTCTCGTGGAGGTGACTCTAAAGAAGGTGCGGAGGGCGATGCTAAGGTAGCTAAGGGAAACCCATCTAAGGGTAAAGACCCCGAAGCTAAGGCAGCACCCGCAGAGAAGAAAGCTCCTAAGAAAGGAAAGAAGTCTAGTGACCTCGCTGAGGTTGAAGAGGAGGTTATCCTCGAAGTCCTGGAAGACACTACCGAAGAGAAGGAGGAAACATCCCTTTCTAAGGATGAAGCCGTTAGGCTTATGAGAAAAGGATTCACAATGCTCGGAGAGGTTGGAGCATATATTGAATTACCTGTCGGTGTTTACGTTATCGGAGGTACTGAATATACTGTTGAAGAGAGAGTCCAGAACGAGGGAGAAGAAAACGAGTACAGAACAAACGTTATTGTTGCAATGATCCCGCAAAAAGAACTAGAGGACCACGAGGACGAGGAGAAGAAGGAAGAGGAAGAAGAGAAAGAGGAGATGACAACTCACGTTCTTTCCCTAGAGGAGAGTATAGACACTCTTACAAAAGAATTATTCGAACTGAGAAAACAGGCCGCACACAAAGGTCTTTCTCGTGCTATGACTAAAGCCCCACAGGCTGAGGTTCTAGATTTAACAGGTTTATCAACAGAGGAACGTATTATCGCCCTCGCAAACAAATACAACGCCTAATGGCTAACGTAACAATTTCAAGCAATTATGCAGGTGAGTTAGCTCTCCCGTTTGTTGCACCGGCGATACTCGCCGCAGATACCCTAGCTAATGGGTATATTTCGGTTCTCGATAACGTACGCTACAAAGCGAACTTAAAGAAGGTCGTAGGACCATCTATTGCGAGTCGTACTTGTGAGTTCAATACTCCGACAACCGGTATCGCTTTAAGCGATGTAGTCCTAACGACTGCACAACTCCAAATCAACGAGCAGATTTGCAATCAAGACTTAGGTCAAGATTGGGCAGCTACTCAAATGAGAGGAGCGGGTGCAGGTGCGCCTGGCGATTACGTTAACTTCTTAGGTCAAGTGGTAGCCGCAAAGGTTGCTTCTGACGTAGAGTTAAACATCTGGCAGGGTAACTTCGATTCTACCGGCGGGTCTTCTCCTTCGAACACTTCGTTCGATGGTATCCTTGACGCTATCGCTGATGCTTCTCCTTCACACGAGACTCTTACGGCAGGAGCTTGGACGGGTGACGCTGACGGAACGACTGGTATCCTTACGCACCTAGCGGCTCTAGTGGCTGACGCTCCGGCGGCAGTAGCAGGAGACCCGGATGCAAAGATATTCATCTCTCGCAAGTCTGCTAACTTGTATTACCAAGCCCTAGCAGCTACGTACAACCTTCCTTTCTTAAACGATGGGGTGGTAGCACGTTACGCAGGATACGACATCGTAGCCCCTGCGGGTTTCGCTGACGATACGGCTCTTCTAGGTAAGAAGGATAACTTCTACTTCGGAACGAACCTATTGACTGATATGATAGAAGCACGTTTCTTAGACCTTACGGGTGTAACTGGAGACGATGTAACTCGTATCGTTATGTTATTCGACTGCGGTACTGCGGTAGTAGATCACGACTCTTACTCAGTAGCGAGACGTTCTAGCTAGACATTCACCGGAATAGGGGAGGGCAACCTCCCCCACTCCATAATACCATAATCAAATGGCTTGTAGTTTAACAATATCCGGACGTTCCCTTCCGTGCCGTGAGGCGTTGGGCGGCATCAAGAATGTTTGGTTTTCAACTGACGGTTTCGCTGACGGCGATTGGGGTTCTCCTACTGCCGGTGCTTTCGCAGATACTGCGGTAGCGGTAACGGTAAAGAACTTCGTATCTCCGAAGAACACTTCTTCTTTCTCTCAGACGGTTAACGCCTCAGTAGAGAACGGAACGGTTTACTTCGAGCAAGTAGTATCCTTAGTATGCAATAACCCCTCAGCTTCTGACATCGTAGAGATTCAAGAACTAGCAAAGGGAAGACTCCTTATCATCATCGAAGATGTTAACGGAAACTTCTTCGCCGTTGGTCACTCTCGAGGTGCAGAGCTTACAGGAGGTTCTATTATGTCGGGTACTGCTATCGGAGACCTTAACGGCTTCACGTTAGAGTTTACGGCTCAAGAGGCGATACCCGCTCCTTTTGCTCCTGCTACTGACGGAACGAACTTAACTTACACGGCGGTATAACTACCGACTTGTTCACGACTAAATGACGAGGGGGGCGGTTTCGTCTCCCTCTTTTTTTGCTTATGATTAGACTACAACCTTTAACCCAAGACCAAGAGTTCTACGTTACTCCATTCGAGGCGAGGAAGTTCCTCCCTACGTTTGTAGAGTACCTCTTCGAGTTCCAGTCTCAAGCTACTAGTGAGAAGTTCTATATGATAGGCAACGCACTAGACGATAACGAAAGGTTCTCGCGGTTTCAAATAGACACCTCCGCCGACTTCCCTACTAGTGGGGATGTAAAACTCGCTGAATCGGGGCTATATACTTTCGCTATCTACGGGCAAAACTCAGGAACTAACATTGATCCAACCGATGCGAGTGTAGTGGGATTACTCGAAAGGGGAACACTCCAGGTTATTGGTGCGGATGCTTGGACGCTTCCGACTATCAATGTACCGAATAATGTTGTATATTACGAATAATGGAACTACTCAACTTCTCCCAATATCAAGAGCGTTCATACGAAGAGATACCTACCGGCAAAGGATGGGTAAACTACGGAGACGATAACCTCTTCCCTCAGTACCTCGTGGACTTGTATAAGTCTTCCGCTACTCACAACGCTTTGTGTACAAGTATTGCGTTTATGATATTCGGAGAGGGTATTCAATCCGATGACTTAGAGGCGAACCTCAAGGTTAAGGAGTGGGGTCTTAATGACGAGATACGCAAGGCGTGTCTAGACTTGAAGATACAAGGTGGATATGCCCTAGAGGTTATCTATTCTTTGGATAGGACTACCATCTCTAAGGTTAGACACCTACCCTTTGAGAACGTACGTAGTGGAGAGGTAAACGACAAGGAAGAAGTAGACTTCTATTACTACTCCAAAGACTGGAGTAACCCTAGAGAAGAACCCATTGCGGTTAGGTCATTCTCTCCCGATGACTCTACGGAGTTCCCGGTGCAGATTATGTATATCAAACCTTTCTCTCCCGGTTCTTTCTACACCCCGAAACCCGACTACATAGGAAGTATTGACTACATCGAACTCGACAAGGAGATAGCGAAGTATCATATAAATAATATCAAAAACGGACTCGCTCCGTCTTACATCATTAACTTCAAGAACGGAACTCCACCACCGGAGGAAAGACGTAAGTTAAGGAAGGACTTAGAGAAGCAGATTACAGGAGCAACGAACACCGGGAAGTTCATTATGACGTTCTCGGATGATCCATCCCGTGCGCCCGACTTCGAACCATTCCCCTTATCTGATGCGGATAAGCAATACCAATTCCTTAGCGAAGAGGTAAGCTCAAAAATAATGGTAGGGCATCGTGTTACGAGTCCACAATTATTTGGAGTTGCCGTGTCGGGGAAGCTAGGAGGAGGAGCAGAATTAAGCACGGCAGCAGACATCTTCAAGGACGATGTTATAGCACCATACCGAGACATAGTAGTTAACTCCATAGAGAGTCTCCTAAACGCCTCGGGGATAAGCGCAAGAGTATCCCTAGCGGTTACCACTTTAGAAGAGGCAAGTGTAGAGCAGTCGTTCACAGGTATTCAGATTAGTTCGGCAGTAGATATTATCTCTAAGGTTGGACTGAGAGAGTTAACCGTTGCACAAGCGGTTCAGCTCCTCGTCTCTATGTTAGGTTTCTCAAGAGAGAACGCCGAAGGGATGTTCGTAGATATGCTTCCTCCACCCCCTAACCAGGAAGATGTGGTCGAGGTAGAGGCTTCTCAAGAAGACATTATGGATGCTTATAATCTAGCTCTCGATTCTCTAGTAGACTCAGCAGAAGACGAGGGTGAAGAGTGGGAGCTATTCGATGCTCGGAAAGTAGACTACGAAACCGAAGCTACGCAGGATGCTATGTGGTCTTTCGCTCGTGTCCTTGACGGAGGTAAGCCGGAGAGTAAACCCTCTCCAGTCTCTAACCAAGATAACGCATTGATTAAAGTCAGATACGCTTATATGCCTAAGACTACCGGAGGTAGAACGAATAAGAAGACGGGTGAGAAGTACGCAAGTAGAGAGTTTTGTTTGAAGATGGTAGGTGCAGGGAATAAGGTATGGGCAAAAGAACAAATCGACTTAGCTAGTACGAAAGCCGTGAACAAAGGATGGGGAGCGGGAGGAGCTAGTACATACGACATCTTCTTGAATTGTTGTGACGAGACTTGCACCAAGCTCTACAAAGGGGGTGGGTCGTGTCAGCACTTTTGGGAGCGTAGAACGTACCTAAGAAAGGGCAATAAGAATATAAGCGTAAACCAAGCGAGGAAGATAATCCGAGAGAACGGACTAGAACCTCTAGTAAGAAACGACCCGAAGGTGGCGAAGCGTCCTCGTGATATGGAGGGTAGAGGTTTTATCGATGGGCGTGGTAACTGGACAACTCCACAAACTTAAACTAATGGCTCTATCTCCCGAAGTATTATTCGTCAACCCCGACTACCTAAAGAGACTCACCAACCTTAACGGGTCGGTAGAGGACTCGTACATCATTCCCTCGGTTATTATCTCACAAGACAAGTACCTACAACAATACCTCGGAACTGACCTCCTAGAGAGGCTCAAGAGTGACGTTGAGGGCGATACACTAACGGGCGATTACCTAACCCTTATGGATGACTACGTAAGGAAGGTGGTATGTTGGTGGACGATGGTAGATTTAGTTCCTTCTTTGTACGTCAAGATAGACAACGGAGGACTTGTAATAAGAACGTCAGAGAACGCCTCTCCTATCTCTCAAAGCGACCTCAATAGGGAAGTAGATAGATCAAGGGAGAACGCTCAGTTCTACACTCAAAGGTTGATAAGTTACTTATGTAACAACTCAGGCCTCTTTCCGGAATACTCTTCTAACTCGGGGTCTGATATGTCTCCCGAACATAACGCATACTCTACGATAGAAGTAAGCGGTGGAACGAGTGACCTTAACCGACACCTTTACTCTTGACTCGTAGAGAAAACATAACCCGATTAACTAAGTGGCTCAATGAACGAGATAACCGTAATACTAACTGCACTCCTGCCGAGCATAGGCGCAATAATAGGTGTGTATGTAAACCTACAAACCGAGATGACAAAGGTAAAGTCAAGGGTGTATAACCTCGAAGGGGATAGGGACGAACTCAAGGAACTTGTGAAAGAGTGCATTGGGGGGATTAACGAGCTTAAGATATTACTCGCAAAGAAGGGGATATGAAGTACAAATGGTTTACGTTATCGGAGTTTGACTCTCCCGACAAACCAGGTTCGGGGGAGATGATGGAGGAGACCGTTATACAACGGCTTGATATAGCTCGAGACATCGCAGGGTTTCCGTTTATCATAACCTCGGGGTTTAGAACGGTAATGCACAACCGGATGTTGAAAGATAACGGATACAAAGTGTCGGAGAACTCTTCTCACTTGTTAGGTTACGCCGTAGATATTTATTGTGAAAACTCAAAGAAGAGGTTTCTTCTAATTGAAGCGTTGATGGATGCGGGGTTTACGAGGATAGGGATAGCGGAGACATTCATACACGTTGATAGTGATCCGGAGAAGCCCAACCTCGTAATTTGGACATACTAAAACAAACCCGACCAAGACTCAAGGGCAACATTAAGAAGGCTTACAACTACCTCACCAAGAAGGAGAGGAGGATACTCGTAGTCGGGGACTTACATTGCCCCTTCGATTTAGATGGGTATCTAGACTTCTGCTTAGAGCAATACGCCCGGTTCAATTGTAACCAGGTCATCTTCATAGGAGATATTATAGACAACCATTACTCAAGTTACCACGAGTCCGACCCGGACGGGTTAGGTGGTGGAGCTGAGTTGGACTTCGCCATAGAAAGAGTCAAGCCGTGGAGGGATGCGTTCCCGAAAGCTGACGTACTCATAGGCAACCACGACAGGATCATAATGCGCAAGGCATTTAGTAGCGCAATCCCTAAGAGATGGGTGAAGAGCTACAACGAAGTCTTAGGTACTAAGTGGAACTGGGTAGAGAGTATCGTCTATGACGATGTATTGTACGAACACGGAGAGGGAGGACAAGCGAAGACCAAAGCAAAGAACAATATGATGTCAAGTGTCTGCGGTCACACCCATACCGAGGCGTATGTGATGTGGTTTGTGGGAAAGAAGTACAGGGTTTTCGCAATGCAGGTAGGTGCGGGGCTAGACGCTTCAAGCTACTCAGCTAGTTACGCTAAGAACTTCAAGAAACAAGCGATAGGATGTGGAGTGGTACTAGGTGGCCATACGGC
>Ga0207895_1000501_pt1 | contig 16732 bp, 22 predicted proteins | sample MalvirmetaMSP112_FD_184230 | JGI IMG/M metagenome (GOLD analysis project Ga0207895, IMG submission 184230) | Marine viral communities from the Deep Pacific Ocean - MSP112 (SPAdes) | ecosystem: Environmental > Aquatic > Marine > Oceanic | place: Pacific Ocean | collected 2011-05-24 | reverse complement strand
GGAAAGCGGCTGACATGAATTTGAGTTGTCATGATGTTGTCTCCTGCCGGGGTGGATGGGTGTTCAGTGATGTCCACAGGTACTGCGCTGCGTAAGCCCGCCATGGCCGCCAGCATTCGGCGTGGCGCGTCAGGGCTTTGGCGTCTTGCGGGCCGCCCAGATGGGCCGAGGCCTTGAGTATGCCCAGATCGCTGGCGGGAAACGCGTCTGGATCCCCCAGACCGCGCAGGGCCAGATAGTGGAGTGTCCAGGGGCCGATGCCCCGCATGGGGGCCAACTGCGCCAGCAGGGTGTTGCCATCCTGCTCGGCAAAACCGGGTTCGGCAAACCGGGCGGTGATTCGTGCCAGGGTGTCTGCACGGCTGCCGGGCATACCCAGTTTGTTCAACGGCTGGCCGACGAGTGCTGCCGGTTCCGGGAATCTATGGGTAATACCCGTGCCCCCGGCAAGATCGTCGGGAAGGGGCCGCCCATAACGAGCCACCAGCCGCCCGGCCAGGGTTCGCGCCGCGGAGAGGGACACCTGCTGCCCCAGAATGGCCCGAACCGCAAACTCGAACCGGTCCCAACTGCCCGGAACGCGCAGGCCGGGATGCCGTGCGACCAGTGGTTCCAATAGCGGGTCCTGCGCCAGGTGTTCGCTGATGCCGGGCAGGTCCGCATCCAGATCAAGCAAACGGCGTATCCGCGCACTCACCTCCAGAATGGTCTGCCGCGCCGGCCCACGAAGGATAACCTGCACCCCCGGGGGATTGTCGCTTGGGCGGCAGATGACCAGCCCCGGTTGCCCAGCAATGCAGAGCGATCGCGCGTAGTGGTGCGCGCCAACCGCTTCCAGGCCCGGAATGGCCCGTGCCCGAAAGAAGGTCAGTAACTGCTCACTGTCGAACGGTGGCCGGGCCCGCAGGAACAGAACCAGGTCGTCGTGTGCCGGCAGAAAAAGATCGTCTGCACCGTTCTGTGTGGCTTTGAGTGGTGGCTTGAGACCTCTGCGGAATGCCGTCGGTGCATTGCCGTAGGCTTCTTTCAGGGTGTGGTTGAAGCGTCTCAAGCTGCTGAAACCGGCAATCTCCGCGATCTCCGTCATGCTGAGGTTGCTGTCGACAATCAACTGCCGGGCCCGCAGTAAGCGCCGGGCCTGGGCGTGTTGTTGTGGGGTGGCTCCGGTGTGGCGTTTGTAGAGCTGGCGCAGGTAGCGGTCGGTAATGCCCAGCCGCTCGGCCAGGTCCGCCACGGAGCCGTTATCCAGAGCACCTTCGTCCACCAGCCGTACTGCCCGGGCCACGGTGGTGTGAACCCCGGCGGCAGCCGGGCTACCAGGTGCCGCTTCTGGCCGGCACCGCAGGCAGGGTCGAAAGCCGTTGGCCATGGCCGTTTCTGCAGACGGGTAAAAACGCACATTCCCCCGCTTGGGCGTCACCGCCGGGCAAATGGGGCGGCAGAAAATCCCGGTGGTCAACACAGCGGTGTAGAAGCGACCGTCGAATCGGGCGTCACGGGTTTTCAGTGCCTGGTAGCAAAGGTCATCGTTTAATGTGTCCATGATGGAAAGTGTACCAGCGGAACCCGGAAAAACTCGCCGGATTCGGAACTGACCGTTGAACCTTTACATCGCAAGCCCAAGCAGCAGGACCAGTTCCGCAAACACCACGCTGGCCCCGAGGGTATCGCCGGTATAGCCACCCAGTTGCCGGCGCAGGTACCCGCCCCAGACAATGGCCGTACCCAGCGTGGCGATAACGAGCCACAGCAGGGCTTCGGTCTCAAACGGGATGAGGGCCAGAGAGACAATGGCGGTGAACACGGTGGCAATCGCCAGTCGTGAACGCGAGAAGTCTTCCGCTACCGGCTTGCTCTTGCTCTTGTCCGGGTCGGTCACATACGGCAGGAAGCCCATGATCATCAGTGGCGCGAGACGCGACACCATCGGGGCCAGGATCAGCGCCAGCCACACCGGTTGAGCTTCAGCCAGCAGCGCAAGTTTCAGCACCAACGCGACCACCAGCGCCACCGTACCGTAGGTGCCGATGCGGCTGTCCTTCATGATCCGCAACCTGGCTTCCAGGGTATACCCGCCGCCCAACGCGTCGACACTGTCGGCCAATCCATCCTCGTGGAACGCGCCGGTAATCCACAGGTGAAAACCGAGGATGAGGATAAGACTGACCAGCGGGCTCCAAAGCTGCACAACAACCATGTACAGCCCTGCATAGATGACGCCGAGCACCAGCCCAACCAGAGGGAAATAGACACTGCACTGATTCATCAGGCGGGGGGAATAGTCGATACGCACCAGCATGGGAATGCGTGTCAGGAAACCGATGGCCAGCCAGAAGGCCTGCCATTCCCTGGAAACGAGAGGTTTCAGTTGGCTCAATGCGCTGTCCTGCCTTTGGAGTTGGTGTGAGTCTGCGGCCAGTTTAGCATTAACGTTGCGTGAGCCTGTTCCGCACCGGAAATTCGGCGTTACCCGTGGCCCCTGATCGGCGAACAGGCTTGGTCTAAAACCGACCTCGCAGCCTGGAGTTATACGAACCGGTTCGCAAAACTCCAGGCAAGGGGCGGCAAATCGTTATAAGTATCTGATACTGTTGAAGCTGGTTTAGAGCATTGTGGAGTTATACGCCCTTATTCGTGGGTGCGTTAGAGACCAAGGAGGGCGTATAACTCCGGCGGTAGCCGTGGTGTTTCCTGTTTAGGTTTTGATTCTAAAGAAATTTATTGGATTGGAAGGGGCGGCTGGAATTGGAGTTATACGAATGGATGATATACGAACGGGTTCGTATAATACGCTGTTAGCTGGTAGTGCCTTGGTCTTTTTGTGGTGGTTGGGTGCCATCGGGCCTTGGCCTCAAATTGGCAGGAAGACCGATGGTTTCCGTGGTTTGCCAAGGCCGTCAAAGTTCGTCGTCTTGTTGGTAGCTCAACGGGTTTTGGTGTTGGTATAAAGGTAGGTGTTTGCGTTGCGGGGCCGTCCGTCGAAACTTGGTTCCTTGCTTACCTGTTACTCTGAAGTTCAGGTTCATTCACCGCATCAAAGGCGGTGGTCTTAATCACGGTGCATCGGCGTATGGCGGTGCCAGGGCAGCGGAGCATGCCGTCATGTTGTTAGCCAGGGATTGGTCCTTCTCGTTACCCCCAGCTAACCAGTCGCTTAAGTTCGTTCCCGGCCTGACGGCCGTCCACCGGACGCCCTTGTCAGGGCGCCGCTTAGCTTCGCGTTAGCTGGTAAGGCCTTGCTTCTTTTTTAGCGACTCTGTGCCAATGGCCTTGGCCGTAAGCAGGTAGCAAAACCGGTAATGTCGGGTGTTCGCCAAGGCCGTCAGCATTCGCGTCTTGCTAGCAGCCCAATCAGTTGTTGGCGCTGGTATAGAAATCGGTACTTGCCTTGCGGGGCCGTTCGCCGAAAACCGGGTTCAGCCCTGCTACTCTAAAGTTCAGGTTCATTCGCCGCATCATTGGCGGTGGTTTTCATCACGGTGCATCAGCAGGTGGTTGGTGCCAGGGCAACGGAGTAGGCCGTCATGTTGGTTGCCAGCGGCTATGCCTCCAGTTGCCCCCAGCTAACCAGTCGTGCCAGCGGACGCGCTTGCGCGCGCCCCTGCACTCAGCGTTAGATTATCAGTTTGATTTGGGCAGAGTTACATGAAGAAGTGGCTTACAGAAAACAAAATATATTTTGAAACGGCCGCGGCTTCTTTATTGGGGGTCATGGCCGTCTTGGTCTCAATATCGCAGGTGTTACTGTCTTGGAAACAAACCGAGCTGGCAGAAGCCCAGCTGATTGTCGCGGAGCAATCCATAAGCCCGAGCATTCATGCATTCGTGGTTCAAGTTAGAAATCCGGAAACGGGACGTTTTTCTGAGGAAGAGCTCAGAGTCTATAATCTGGGAGCCCCGGCATTAGCAGCGGATATATCCAACGCGGTGTGGTTGCGCGTCAAGCTATACCCGGAAGATACCGGCAAGAACATTATCGAGGCAGAATTACCGATGCGCGGCTATTTTTCCGCTACAGAAGTCACTCAGGATCCCGAAGGCCTGATGTTTACATTGAAAGGTCATAGGAACAGTAAAAAACTAATAGATCTCACGAATACGTTCGAGCAGTATGCTGAAAAACAGGGTTTTTATGCAGAATTTAAGTTGAGTAGATTTTTTGAAATCTCCTACCGAGATAGTTTGGGCCAAGAACGCACAGACTACTATTCTGTGTTGCCGTTGCGAGGAGCCCTTCAAGTCATCGAAGATATTGGAAAGGCTAAGCTTTCTGGCTATCGAAATAGCATTGGAAGTGATGATTCAATTGACATTGATAACGTTACTAAAGAAGAGCTATTGAATAAAATTTTAAATTTCTAGGTTTTATCGTTGATCAAATATCTAAAAAATGGCTGTTGTCGAACATACCTATGCCACGCTCCGGCACACCGCAAAGCCAAACGTTAGAGCGCGACTGGAACAAAAGGACATAGCGAGTACTAATGGAAATTGCACTTGAGGAAATGCCATTTTACAAGCGATGGGGCTACAAAATTGCGGGCGCAGGTCTTATTCCTGCAATCGTAAGTGCGATAGGTTTTGCCTATATAGGGATACCTGAAAGCCTGCAAATTACTGTTAGACGCTGGCTTCCCGAAGTTTTGAGAGAGCATCTTTTGTTATTGTGTTCTGCAGGAACTTGGCTAATTATAGTTCTTGTTGTGAGCGTTGTATGCCTGATCTGGAGCGGCCTCGGAAGTCATGTGACCTTGGCGTTGATGAGGCGAAAGTGTAAGGAACTATACGAGTCTTATTCTGCTCTAAAGCAGGAGAGTGAGAGCAAATCAATCAATTGCTATCGACTTTTTAGTAATTGGCTATATTCGTACAGCAACCATCTTGGTTTAACTGTTAATGAGAGAGTGAGCTTGTACAAATTGGATATGAACTTGTTCTCTTGTATTGGCCGGTACTCTGAGAATGAGATCTACAACAGCAAGCCCTCTCGACTTTATCCAAGAGAGCAAGGTGGGATATCTCGAGCTTGGGAAGTGGGGGTTTTTGAAGACGCTGATGCCCCAGATCCTGAAGAAGATCTTCAAAAATGGATTGACTATAATGTGAAAAACTACAGTTTCACAGAAGAAGAGTTAAAAAAAATACGAATGAAAAGCCGCGCATTCTATGGAGTAAGGCTAAAAAATTCGAAGAATGAAACGACTGCGGTTTTATTATTTGAATCTCTGAATAATAACGGGTTGCCATTTGGCAAGCTAAGGCGATTGCTAAACGATCAAGAAAAAACGAATCTAACTGCTCTAATTGAGTCTTTAGATGAGCATATTCCAACTCTGGAGTCTGCCAGAGAGGAGGGCTTTTAATGAAAAGCGTGATCTCTAATATCGTAAAGTATTTGTTAAAAGAGTACCCGCACAAAACGGAGCTTTCGGCATCTAGGCTTACCAAGATGATATATTTGATGGACTGGAAAAGCGCAATAGATCATGGGCGGCAAATAACAGATGCAAAGTGGCACTTTAATCACTACGGGCCTTACGTTGATGACTTTGTGAAGCTAGCTAGGGATGACAAGGAGATATCCGTAGAAAATACTGCCAATTTTTATGGTGGGAGAAAACAGCTATTCAAACTCTCTTCAAGCTACAAAGGGAGCATAGAACTCACAGAAGAACAAAAGAAAATTGCTGATTTTGTTATTGATGCAACTAAACAAAAAAACTATGAGGACTTTATTCAACTTGTTTACTCTACATTTCCAGTGATCTCAAATGATCGATACAGTGATTTAGACTTAGTCGATTCGGCGACAAGATATAAAGCCCTGCTCGCAAATAGCTCTAACAAGTCACGGAAGGCGGACGCGTAAGACGCGCCGCTTCGTTCAGCGTTAGGCACTTAGTATGGACACTGATCAAATGGCTCGTAAAGTCCTTGAGGAACTGCGAAAGAGAGCGGCAGCAAGCGAAGATGGATCGATCTACGGTGATCGCGACAGGGCGCTGCGAGATATAGACTTCTTGCTCAGCAATCCATCGACTGATGGCGTGAGGGGCCTTTTGTTACCCACTGCCAATCTTCAGGAGTTATCCATAGAAAATGGCTGGGGCGACGAGTTCAACGAGCTGGCGTCTCAACTGGAGTCAAAGCTTGGTATTTCTTAGTTGCCGGGCGGTCGTCAGATAATGCCTAAACAAATGTTAGGCAAGAACTCAATCTTAGGAATCTGAATGGAAAATCGTGTTCCACTGCCGACGGATAATATCTACAAGTTCTATGCCTTGTTTGGCGTTCTACTTATTATTTTCTCAATCGGCGCAATGCTTTACGTGAATCAGTCAACCAACGACTTGGCTTTCGAGGTGGCCGTCGAATATGAAACGTTGAAAGCTGACCCGGTGCGTTCTGTGGCAGATGAGGCTCGATTCACTGTTCTAGAAAAGAAGCTCGAAATTGCGGGGCTGAATAAGAAGACTTTCATGTTTTGTCTTGGGGTGATCATTACAGTCGGGAGCTTCATGGTCTGGTACGGGTTTAGGAAATGGCACACCGAAGTCCAGCCCGTGCAGGATGAAATAGCAAGGCTGAATCTCTTGAAGCTAAGACGGGAAGTCGGGGAACACGGCGATGCCTAACCATCGCAGGCACGGCGACGTCTTTTCCATTGCGGCTTCGCCTTCATTCCAAAGCCGCGCATGCTGCGGGCGTTAAGCGTCTATGGAGAATTGATGAAGTATCTCTCATTGTTGTTTTTTTTGATCCTAGTTGGTTGTACCAATGTACCGACAAACACTGGACCACGTGATATTGCAAGAGAACAGATGTTTATCTCAAATACATCCTCTTACTTTTGCGTTGGAAACAAGAACTTTCTCCCTTGTATAAACCCGGAAGTGGAGCTGGAATCTAAGTCATGCACGGAATACGTGGTTCAAAATTCTCGGAAATGCGCTAGTAAATTTATCCATGGAGCGGACTTAGCTGATGGGGCTGCTAAAGAAACTATTGGGGTCGAATTTACCCAATGCGCAATGGTAGAAATGCTTGAAAGGGAAGGTGTCGGTTACTCTGACTTTAAGCAATGTTTTAACGACAACTACTCCGAGTCCGCTGTCCATCAAAAACTTAACCAGTAGGTGAAGCCGACCGGTACTACGCTGCGCTTCGCACCAGCGGCTTACCTTGGCGTTAAGCTTTCTTAGAGGATGCACCATGGAAGTGATATTAATGCAGTTCTTTTCCGCATTGGTAGGAGCTTTGGTGGTCTACATTTTCGGAGTACGAAAGTCCTCTATCGATGTGAGGAACGCCTTTTTTCAGAAGCAACTATCCGAGTTTTACTCTCCGATCGCCGGTTACCGCAAGCGCATACAATCCAAAAGCGAAATTCGAGAAAAAGTGTCTTCAGTTGCTCAAGAGGCATGGAAAGAGGCCGTAGCCAAAAGGAATCCAGCTTGGGAAACTAAAGATGAGCGAGAAAAAGAATTCGAGCCATATGGAAAGATCATAGAGTACGATAACGCGCAATTGCGCGAAGAACTCATCCCTCTGTATCGCGAAATACTGCGTATTTTCACAGAAAAATATTGGCTCGCCGATGAAGATACACGAGAGTATTACGAATCCTTTTCGGAGTTTATTGAGATTTGGGAGCGCTATCTGTCTGAAGCGCTGCCTTCAAATGTTCTAATAAAGCTGCATCATTCGGAAGAAGAGCTTCATGGTTTCTATGAGCATGTTGAGAGAAAGCTCTCTCATCTTCAGCATGCGATTGTTTCTCCGAGTTTCTGGAAGGTATGGCTTTGAATCAGCTTAACCAGGGGCTGCAGCTGATTGCTTTTCCGGCGCGGTGCGCCTCCAAATCGGCCGCTGAACCCTGGCGTTAATTGTCTATAGGAGACCCCGTGAACGACTCTGTCAAAGAAGATACCGAATCCAAAAAAGAAGCTCAGTTGTTAACGAGAGAGGATTCCGAGAAAGAGCTCGAAGGAATATCGGCAATCCTGGAAGGGGTGGTCACACCTTTTGCCCAGGCGCAGGAAACCTCCGAAAAAGAGGCAACGAAAAGGGCTAGTATCGTTGCAACTGTCGCCAATCGTGCAATTCTTGCGCTTTTCGGAATTGCATTCATGATCCTTGTATTGGCGGGCTACGCTCTCAGTCAGGGCAATGAATCCATGGCGGAGAAAATGGTAATTGCCATGCTTGCGTTTTTTGGTGGTCTTGGCGCTGGAAAGGCATCCGGTAAATAAACAACTAACAAGGCGCAGCAGTTCGCGGCCGATGGCCGCCGGACGGCTTTCAGCCGCCGCTGTGCTTCAGCGTTAGATTGAATTGGCTATGAAGAGTTGTACGGAAGGTTTGTTAAGGGAACTCAAGGAAGCACTCGCTGAAATTGGGCTCCATGATGATGTGGAATGCTTTCGCCTATGGGAAAAGCAATTGGCTTCTAATGACTATTCCGCAAGATCCTCTGCGGCTAAGAAAATAACGGACAGGTGCCATCCAAAATGGTTGGGCGATCTCAATCTCAACGTCCAAGGATCGGGTTCGTATCCGGTGTATGAGTTCTTTGATCGTTTAATCGATGCAGTTCAATCAGAGGTGTGACGTGTCCGAGCAATCTAACAATGCCAGTCACGGCGACGGTTACTACATTGCGGCTGCGCCTCCATTCCGTAACCGCGCGTGCTGAGCGGCGTTAGAAATCAGGGAGAGATCGAGGTGATTGCTCGAATTTGGAAAGGATGGACCACTCATGATAATGCCTCGGCCTACGAGGATCTTTTCAAGAATAATGTCCTTCCAAAAGTTACCCAGGGAGTGGACGGATACATTAGTACCAACTTGCTACGCCGCGAAACTGGTGACAATGTGGAATTCACAACTATATTCTGGTTTGAATCGCTTGAAGCGGTAAAAAGCTTTGCTGGCCCGAACTTCGAGCAGGCGGTAGTCCCGGAACAGGTAAAAGCACTGGTGTCGCACTACGAGGAAACCGTTCATCACCATGACGTTGCTTTGTAGGTTTCTAACAAGTGACTGTGGTGTCAATTCCATAAATTAAGCCATTTCACCTCGCCAGGGTTCCTGGTTTTTGATCATGGTATTGAGCACCACAATCATCTTTCTCATACAGGCAACGAGGGCGACTTTGGGGATCTTTCCCTGAGCCTTCAGACGCTCGTAGAAGCGTTTGAAACCCGGATTGCATTGGATGGATGAGAGCATGGCCATGAACATGACTGTGCGGATTCTATGGCGTCCTCCCCGTATTCTTCGTTTGCCGTTGAGCTTACCTCTGTCCCGGTTGATGGGCGCGACACCGACCAGTGCAGCTATCTCTTTTCGATTGAGAGAACCGAGTTCTGGAAGCTCACTGAGCAGGGTGTAGGCGAGGACTTTGCCGACGCTCGGAATGCTGGTCAGGATCTCCGTTTTGATACGCCAGTGGTCTACCTTGGCGACTTCCTGTTCGATCTGTCGGGTGATGGTTTCGATCTGAGCCTGCAGTATCTTTGGCAAGCTTTTAATGGAGCGATGAAGGGTTTTCGGGAGTATCTGGATACGGTTTTTTCCATGGTGGACATTTCCAGAAGCTGAGAGCGTCGGACTAGCAAGTCCTTAATTTTCTGGGATGTTTTGTCTGAACCTCCACAGGAAGGCTTTTTCTTCGCTGCGCAAAGCCGCTGTTATGGTGCTTTACGTATATTTCGTCTACATTTTTCAGGTGGTGCCAATATAGTTGGAGGGCAATAAACATGGAGGTTTTCGGTGCGCTAGCACTTTAATCCTGGAGAAAGGCCATGAAAAAAATAATGCTAACGTTGGTTCTTGTACTACTCACGACGACGGCGTTCGCCCATGGGGGCGGTTGCCGGAAAGACAGTCCTCCCGGGCAATGCTGTCACGCAGGCTCACAGCCCTATCATTGCCACTAAAAGCATTTCTTCCAGCGGAGGGCACCAAAAGCGTACCGCTTATGGTGCCCTCCGCTGGCGCTCCGGCGTCACTGATGCAGTCTTGATTATTATACGGCATTGCCGTATATTTTGGTCATGCTATTCATCGAAACCTCAACGTTCACCAAGTTGTTGTCGAACTACCTCACGGATGAGGAGTACCGAGGACTTCAGAACTACCTTTTGCAGAAGCCGGATGCCGGGGATCTGATTAAAGGTTCAGGTGGTGTTCGCAAGGTTCGGTGGGCACCGGCGGGTTCGGGAAAGAGCGGTGGTATCAGAGCCATTTATTACTGGAAGAAATCTGACCACGAGATATGGATGCTCACGCTGTACAGTAAATCAGAGCGTGCCAGTATTCCTGGTCATACGCTTAAACAGATAGCGGAGGCAATCAAAAATGGGTGACAGGAACCTTGGGGCAGAGATTCTTGACGGTATCAATGAAATCAAGCAATTCAAAAAGGGCAAACTGGCGCTGCGCACTCATGAGTTGTCAGAGCCATCGCCCCCACAAGTTATTCGGTTGAAGCTGAAAATGTCCCAGTCAGCCTTTGCAGGCCTCATGGGAGTGAGCGTCCGGACCCTCCAGGATTGGGAGCAAGGGCGTCGAGAGCCGCAAGGCCCAGCAGTTGCGTTGTTGCGTATTGCCGAACAGCACCCTGAAGTCTTTAACCAGTTGCATTGAGCCTCTTAGTGCAAGGTATAACAAGTCACGCAAGGCGGACGTGCTGACGCACGCCGCTTCGTTTCGCGTTATAGCCTAAAACCAAAATGAAAATTGGTCGATTGAAATCGAAACTCCTTACAAGTCTTATCGTTGGTCTGATAATGCCCTGGGCCTATTTTCTGGTCGTCACTGTTGGTCCGGTAAGGGAAATCAGCGAATCAGGAGAAGTAATCGGAAAATCAGGAGTCGCTGGCTTCATCGAGTTTCACGGTCTTGCCGAGGCCTTGGGGATCTATGTCCAAGCAAGTGCTGTGTGTGGTGTGCTTGCTTTCGGTGTATGTTGGCTCAACGAGGCTATAGCTCATGCTCTCAAGCCAAACCTATAACCATTTGCATCGGTACGCGGCCGGTGGCCGCAGGACGCCACTGACTTGGTCCGCGTTAGACTTCACACATCATTTCCCCCGGAAACCACATGCAACTACGTGCAGTTCTATTTGACCACGACGGCACGCTCGTCAATTCCGAGCCCATCCATTACAGAATGTGGGCGCAGGTTCTTCGACGCTACGGGCCAACAAGTTTAATCGCTATTTTTCTGCGGTCGTTTCAGGAGATGACGTCCGAGCAAGTAAGCCTGCACCTGACTGCTATTTATTAGCACTCCAACGGCTTGGTGTCTCCTCTGGTGAATGTCTGGCAATTGAAGATACGCAACATGGGCTTGAAGCTGCCTCTAAGGCTGGTATCGACTGTGTGGCACTGCCTGCATATTCTGGCCCATTCCGATCACTGATTCCGGTTTAATCCGATCACCCATTCTGGAACTTTCCGATCATTGATTCTGGTTTTATCCGATCATTTTTGCCGATTTTCCAGAATCGGTGATCGGAATCCAGAATGACGGGTCACTGGCTTCCAAATACCAATCTAACGCATTGATTTGATTCGAACCCTGCTAACCTCCCCGCCTTTCCCGAGGCAAGGAGTGTGAGCAGTGGCCAAGATGAGACTAACAATGCGCAAAATTAAAGACATTCTGCGTCTTCGGCATGAGGCTGGGTTGAGCTATCGGGCCATCGCCCAGTCGCTCAATATTGGCTACGGCACCGTGGTGGATTACCTGACCAGAGCCAAGCAGGCAGGACTCAGTTGGCCCATTCCCGAAGACCTGTGTGAGCGTGATCTCGGTCGGCTCCTCTTTCCAACCCAACCGGTGACTGGCCAGCGGCGTTTTGCGGAACCAGACTTCCCCGCCATCCACCTGGAACTCAAAAACAAGACGGTGACCAAGCAGCTGCTGTGGCAGGAATATCGCCAGCAGCATCCCGAAGACGGCTACAGCTATGCCCAGTTCTGCCATCGCTACAAGTCCTGGCTTGGACGTCAGCAACGCAGCATGCGCCAGTCACACCGGGCCGGGGAGAAGCTGTTCGTTGACTATTGCGGTCCCACGTTAATCGTCGTGAACCCGGATACGGGCGAAGCCCGCACGGCTCAGGTCTTTGTGGCGGTGCTGGGAGCGTCCAATTACACCTTCGCCTGCGCTCACTGGAGCCAGGGCCAGGCAGATTGGCTGGACGCCCACGTGCGGGCCTTTGAGTTCTTCGGCGGGGTCCCGGAGTTGGTCGTTCCGGACAATCTGAAAAGTGCTGTTCGCAAATCCCACCGTTACGAGCCAGTGATCAATCCCAGCTACCAGCAGCTGGCCGCGCACTACCACACCGCCATCGTTCCGGCGCGTCCCTACAAGCCCAAGGACAAAGCCAAGGCTGAAGTGGCGGTCCAGATCGTCGAGCGCTGGATCATGGCCCGACTGCGTCATCAGTCGTTCTTTACCCTCTTCTCACTCAACCAGGCCATCCGCTTCCTGCTGGAGGATCTCAACCAGCGGCCGTTTAAGAAGCTACCTGGCTCCCGCGCCAGTCAGTTCGAACAGCTGGATAAGCCGGCCCTGCGTTCACTGCCCACCCAGCCTTATGAGTACGCTGAAATCAAGCAGGCCCGCGTTCATATCGATTGCCACATCGAGTATGACAAGCACTACTACTCGGTTCCTCACCATCTGGTAAAGCAGGCAGTGGAGGTTCAGAGCAGCAGCCGTGTGGTGGCCATCTACAGCCAGGGCAAGCGACTGGCCAGCCACCCGCGCAGTTACCGCCAGGGTGGCCACACCACCTGCCCGGAACACATGCCGCCCTCCCACAAGGCCATCCACGACTGGTCACCGGAGCGCTTCCTCAGTTGGGCCGACGATATCGGTGAAGCCACCCGCGAGGTGGTGAGCCACTTGCTGAAAGAAAAGCGCCACCAGGAACAGAGCTTCCGCCGAGTTCTGGCGTTGCTGGGCAATGCCAGGAAATACGACCGTGACCGGCTCAACAAAGCCTGCGCCCGGGCCTTGGCCATCCACTCGCCAACCCGCAGCAGCGTGGAGTCCATTCTCAAGCAGGGGCTGGATCAACAGCCTCTGACAGCGGAGGAGGCACCCACTCAGGACGAGCTATTCCTGGATCACCACGAAAACCTGCGCGGTGAAGAGTACTACCACTAACCGACATTAGAGAGACTGAAATGCTTACCAACCAAACCCTGAACACCTTACGCAGCCTGAAGCTCACCGGCATGGCCGAAGGCCTGGAGCAACAACTGGCGCAACCCTCTACCCATTCTGAACTGGGCTTTGAGGAACGCCTTGCCCTGATGGTCGACCGGGAGACCACGCACCGCAACAATAACAAGGTGGCCCGTCTGCTCAAGGCCGCCCGCCTGAAAGTCCAGGCCCACCCTGAAGAGATCGATTACCAGCACCCGCGCGGCCTGCAACGCAGCCAGTTCGCCGATCTGCTCAGCAGTCACTGGATCCATCAGCACCAGAACGTCCTCATCACCGGACCCACCGGCTGCGGCAAGACCTACCTGGGCTGTGCCCTGGCGAACCAGGCCTGCCGTCACGGCTTATCCGTGCGCTACTTCCGGACTTCCCGGCTGTTGGAGTCGCTCAGTATTGCTCATGGCGATGGGCGCTTCGCCAAGCTAATCCAGCAGTTGGCCAAAACGGATTTACTGGTACTGGACGACTGGGGACTGGAGAAAATGACCTTGAGTCAGCGGAACGATTTACTGGAAATCATGGAAGACCGCCATGGCCAACGTTCCACCCTGATCACCAGCCAACTGCCGATCGGTCAATGGCACAAAGCCATCGGCGACGCGACTCTGGCAGACGCGATTCTCGACCGCCTTTTACACAACAGTCACAAGTTGAATCTGAAAGGGGAATCCATGAGAAAAGCCATGAGCAAAATGGGGCATTCCGATCACTCCGAGTGATAGGATGACCCTCGGCGCGTTAGGTTGAACAGGTGATCGGAATAAACCGGAACGGGTGATCGAAATCGCCAGAATACGCACTTCGAGAGCGTGAGTTTTTTGCTAGAGCTCGGAGGTTGCCTCTTGACTGCTATATCGCGACTTTAGAATCTTCCGCGGAAAGCGAGAGTATATCTCAAGATTTCCGCAAGGTTATTTATCTGTCGGGAGGGCATAGATCCGGATGGCAAGATTTTATTGTGAGAAGTGCCGGTCGATTTGAATTTATAGATCCAAGTAAAAACGGTCTTTCTGATTCTAAGGCCTACACGAGCTGGGATTTATATTCGATTGATAAATGCGATATTGTTTTCGCCTATTTTGAGTCCACTAACCCTAGTGGTTACGGTCTTGCATTGGAGGTTGGATACGCGGCCGCGAAGGGGAAACACGTTATCTTTGTCGATGAGAAATCGGAAAGTGACCAAAACCTCTCTAAGTATATAAAGATAATCAGAGAGGTTTCAGACGCTGTTTTTGAGTCGATAGATGAAGGTGTCAATTATCTAAAGTCGTTGCCATAGCTATTGAGCACGATTGAGCCAAGCATTTTTGACCAGGGTGGCGAGTTCTTCAATCTCCTCCTCAGAAGCGAACGGAACCTGTGCAAGAATCACATGGCCTTCTCCGGAAAGCTTCGCCGCTAAGTGGCCTCTACCAAGTAGTCTTTCTGCACCGGCTTCGTCGAGAACTAGTATCGAGTTTTTCTTGTCTGCCATTTTCAGCACGAGCCGGTTAGTGAGATTCGCTCTTAACTGCATTGGCAGGGCGTCTTTATCTGGTCGTTGCGTGATAAGCACGAGGTTGATACCAGCTGCTCTAGCTTTTACGCCTAGCCGGCTGGCATTCAGATCAACGGCATCTCTGTATTCATTGATCATCATCCAGTCGGCTAACTCGTCGTGGAACAGCCAAATCCTTGGAAGTTGTTCGGAGGGCGGAACCTTCCGGTTGTAATTATCCAGCTTGGTCACACCTTTCTCAGCTAGTAGCCGGTTTCTGCGTTCCATCTCTGCAACCAGCTCTTCCAGGGCTTGGGTGGCTTCGCCTTGCTCGGTTATAAGGTCGCCATCAAGGTGCGGCATGTTGCGAAGCCAAGGAAAGTCTATCCCCGCCTTAGGGTCAATCATGCGAATGCGAGCCTTCTGGGGGGAGTTGGTCGCACAAATGTCCAATAGTAGAGACTGGACTAAAACACCTTTACCACTGCCAGTCTCACCCGCGATCAAGGTATGAGGGCCATGCGGCTGGAGTCCGGCGAATTCATTGCCAACATTAAGGTACAGCAACTCACCATCGGATTCTTTTGCTCCGAGAAGCAAGCTGGTATTTGATTCAGGTGCGGTTGAGGGAAGCTGCCTTCTTCGCCAGAGATCCCTCAGCCGCAGTATCGCCCTATGTGGTCGCTTTACCATAATGATGACTTCCATCGGAGCGGCCATCACGTTAATAACATCAACGGCGTGGGAGGTTAGCAATTCTTGGCGTTTTTTCTCGACCTTGGGAATCGTAAGATCATCGGATCCTCTGAAGCGTATAAGCGCTGCGTTGGGTGTGAGCCTCGCTCCGAGAAGTTCGGCCGTCATGTCGTAACCGCGTAAAGCCCGCTGTAAAGCTTTTACAGTTGTGTCGAGCCAAGTATTTGTTTCCTCATCATCGTCTTCTGAAGCGCTGCCACCACTGACCCATTCTGCAAGTTGACGAGAAGGCCACAGATCCAACAATTGATCAGGAATATCAGAATCGGCGACTTCTGGCTCTTGAGCTTGCTGGGGCCGTTCGGGTTCCTCGTGTGAACTGGAGATAGGTGTACCGCGCTCGCCTGACACTTCCGATTCAAAGTTGCTATCGGCATCACTCCTGCCGCTTTCAGGTTCTATGGGCTGAGCAGGTGTTTCGGATTCTGAGGTGGTTGATATGGTTTCTGTCGATGCGTTTCTGGACGTTAAGGCATCATTCCAAATCTCAGAGTCAGTATCGCCTTCTGTACCGGCAGCCCTGTTGATTTCGGCGAAAGCCCGGAACATTTCCGCAACGCTGGCCTTGTCAAAGACTTGCTGAGAGCAGTGTGGCATTCCCTTCAAAGGAGTAGCACCGCCGGCATCAACATATTCGTCATTGTCGTGGACGAAAACATGAGAAAAGCCCGCGAGCTGTATCGGTACTCCATCAAGCCTCACCTCATCTGACCATCTATGCAGGTCCCAATCATTCATAGAAGCAGCGTCAAAGGGGTCCATGCCCTCAATCATGAAATCACCGATGCGATTAAGCCATATATCGCGATCTATGCGCGTGTGCTTCGGCTCAATGGCTCGCCCTAGGCGCGCGACGGTCTCTTCTAGTTGCTTTGCGGATTTCTTTGCCTGCGCTCGGTAACCGCTGGAGGTAACAAACTTTGCTTCTGATATGGCCACCTTTAGAACCGGCTTGCCATCGATGATGCGTGGTGCGATCGCCATAATATCGGCTATTTGCTCCTCACGCTGGCCAAACCAGGAAGCAAAATCATCCAGAAAATACCAACCTATTGGTTGATTCCGACCGCCAAGGCTACGTTGAATTTTTTCCATCGATAACACGATACCAAGCAGTTCATTCGCATAGTGGCCATATCGAGCTGCACGCATTACGACTTGTCCGGACAATGTATTCGCTTGGTCAATCAGCTTATCAATGACAGCCTCATTGCCTTTCGTAATTGATGGATCGATCCTATCTAGGCGCT
>Ga0207895_1000497_pt1 | contig 16798 bp, 13 predicted proteins | sample MalvirmetaMSP112_FD_184230 | JGI IMG/M metagenome (GOLD analysis project Ga0207895, IMG submission 184230) | Marine viral communities from the Deep Pacific Ocean - MSP112 (SPAdes) | ecosystem: Environmental > Aquatic > Marine > Oceanic | place: Pacific Ocean | collected 2011-05-24 | reverse complement strand
TGATTATATCGAGATGTTCTATAACAACCGGCGACGCCATAGTTCTAATGAGCAGTTGTCACCGGTAGAGTATGAAAAGCGTCACCAAGAACGGCTGAGAAGTGTCTAGAGAACTGGTGGCGATTCACCTTCATGGTCACCGACTTTCAAAAGAGCAACATGCTCTCTTATCACTCTCAGCAAGGACCGCGACTCATAAAGTTTCTCAACGGTAGGTTTGTTGTGCCTTCTCAAGCCGACTGGATAATAAACCCTTGCCCAGTCCATGATCGCCGATACAGCGGCCAAGCAACGGTCCTCGTCTTCCTGATCCAACGCCAGGGCCAGCTCGTTGCCGGCCACCGAAAGAGTATGCGTGGCATCGGATAGCGAAACACCGGTGCCATGCCGGTCATGGAGCCATTGATACTTTTGCCTCAGACTGAAGCGCCAGAAGTACTCCGAATTACAGGCTTCCAAACGCAACGCTAGAAAGTGGAATAAATCTTCCTCAAACTCCGCACCTTCCACCTTCATTGCTTGGCGAAGAACCGCGCTTTTGGACTCGGTCAGATGGAAAACGCATTGTTTGAGATCGGCGAGCCTGCCGTAACGGCGTGGATCCTTGAGCTGGTAAAACCGGTCATGGGCACCCGCACTGTCACTGCAGAACTTCTGAATAAAGCGCAGACAAGAGAATGTCTTACCGGGAGCCGAGATACCAGGTATCGAAAAGCTCGCAAGATCAAGAAGATCTTTATAGCCAAAAGACTTTGGCAGCCTCCCCGCGTTCCGGAACATGATGTCATGATGGAACATGCGCTTTTCTATCTTCGGGTCTTTACGCGGAAATGTCATACTCTTCCAGAAACCGGTAATTATTCTCTAGCCAGTGCTGGAAACGGCGGCGTAGTTCTTCGTCGCTGGGCACCGGCACCTGTATCCATTCGCAGCGTTGACGCACGCCCAGCCGGAACGCTTCGAACGCGCCGTGCCGGCGCATGGAAAACCATTTCTTTTGCCCGCGCTGCGCGGTCACCGACACGTTGATGCCCCTGGGCTTTTTGCGGCGGGTCACCGTGATGCCAATGATTCCAAAACTGTTGTCTTGAGGTTTGAGCCTGCCGAGTTCATTCACGGAGACGCGTCTTAGCTTTGGCGGCGCGCCGAGGGTGCCAAGACGCTTCAGTGCTCGCAGTTGCCCATCTCGCCAGGCCAGAGCCGCTGCGAGGGCAGCGTATTTGTTCTGATACCGGTTGTCCCTAAAACACTTTCTGAATTGCTTTTTACGTCCTTTCTCGTCGACGTAGGGCAACGCGCACCACCAAAATCTGCAGGCCTCTTTCCTATAAACGTACCGGTATCGGTTCCCCGCTTTTTCAGTATCGATATCGTCCATTTTTTAGAACTTCCTTATTATAGGAACAAATTTTACCTGTCCCCTTTTCTTATGGTTTTTTGTTGCGCGAAAAACCTAACATCACCCTGACATTAACTTCCACACTAATTTGGCTAAAGAGACAGACCCGGTGGTCATATATAGTTTGAGCTGCTGCGGGGAGGTCTCTGAGATTCTGCCGGCAAGCGTTGCTTGCCTTTCGCGGGCTGGGCCCGCTCCTACAAGCCCGTTCGCACGAAGTGCGAACGGGGGATTTTGAAAGAATGTGCAAGGCGCTGGGTCGCGGGGCCGGCAGGGCTTAGACTGGCGGTTCCGTTATTCTGGCGAGGTCCGCCGGCCGACCATGGGCATACGCAACAAGCTTTTCCTCACCTTTCTCGGCACCTTCGTGGTGCTGATCGTCGCCGCCAGCGGTTTCTATTTCTTTGCGTTCGAGCAGAGCCTGCGCAAGTACATCGACGAGCGCCAGCAGGCCCAGGTGGAGCGCCTGGCCGACCACCTGGGCGTGCTGTACGCGCAACGGGGCAGCTGGGACTTCCTGCTCAGCGACCCGCGGGTGCTGGGCCGGCTCTACTGGCTGGCCGGCGACCGCAACACCGACACCGAGCCGGGCAAGCGGGACCGCCGCGACGCGCCCCGCCATCTGACCCTGCTGACGGCGGACCGGCGCCCGTTGATCGGCCCGCCACCGACGCAACAGTTCAGCCGTCTGGTGCCGATCCGCACCGACAACGATCTGGTGGGCTGGCTGGCCTACCCCGACCAGGAAGCGATCCGCGACAAGCTTGACCGGCGCTTCCAGGAGCGCCAGCTTAATTTCGCCGGCTGGATGGCCCTGGTGGGCCTGGCCCTGTCGCTGCTGGTGTCCTGGCTGCTGGCGCGCCACCTGGTGGCGCCGGTGACGGCGCTCAGCGCCCACACCCGCAAGCTGCGCGAGGGCGACTACCAGACCCGGCTGGGCAGCCGGCGCCGCGACGAGCTGGGGGATCTGATCCGCCATGTGGACAGCCTGGGCGAGCGCCTGGACCAGGGCCAGAAAGCCCGCCAGCGCTGGTTTTCGGACATCGCCCACGAGCTGCGCACGCCGTTGTCGGTGCTGCAGGGCGAGCTGGAAGCGGTGGTCGACGGCGTGCGGCCGCTCAACCATGAGACTATCGCGGCGCTGGAATCCGAGGTACGCCAGCTCACCCATCTGGTCAGCGACCTGCATGACCTGGCCCTGGCCGACGCCGGCAACCTGCGCTATCACTTCACCGCGCTGGATCTGGACACGCTCTGCGAGGACGCCGTGGACGCGGTGCGCCCGGCGTTCGGCCGCCGCCGCGTGCGCCTGCGCACCGACCTGAGCCCGGCGCGGGTCAACGGCGACCCGGTGCGCCTGCGCCAGCTGCTGGACAACCTGCTGCAGAACAGCCTCAAGTACACCGACGAGGGCGGCGAGGTGCACCTTACCCTGGGCCGCGACGGCGACGACTGGCGCCTGACCCTGAACGACAGCGCCCCCGGCGTGCCCGACGACGCCCTGCCGAAACTGTTCGATCACCTCTACCGGGTGGAAAGCTCGCGCAACCGCCAGACCGGCGGCGCCGGCCTGGGGCTGGCCATCGCCCGGCGCATCGTCGAAGCGCACGGCGGCACGATGGAGGCCGACCATAGCCCCCTGGGCGGTCTTCGAATTACGGTGCGGTTGCCATTGTAGGAGCGGGCCTCGCCCGCGAAAGGGAGCGAAGCTCCCGGCAGGATTCCAGAGAGGCTGTTTGTACCGCTGTTAGAGAGGGCGCTGGAATCCTGCCGGGTGGCTTATAAGCCACCCTTTCGCGGGCGGGGCCCGCTCCCACAAGTCTTGCTCCCACAAGGTGGGCTTCCACAGCGAATGAAAGGAACGGAACATGGCGAAAATTCTGATCGTCGAGGATGAGCCCCGGCTGGCGCAACTGCTGGCGGACTATCTGCGCCACAGCCATTTCGAGCCGGAGCAGACCGGCAGCGCCGCCGACGCCGAACAGCGCGTGCGCGACGGTGATTTCGACGCGGTGCTGCTGGACCTGATGCTGCCCGACGGCGACGGCATGGAAGTGTGCAAGGCGATCCGCCGTTTCTCCCAGGTGCCGATTCTGATGATCACCGCCCGCGTGGAAGAGGTGGACCGCCTGCTGGGCCTGGAGATCGGCGCCGACGACTACATCTGCAAGCCGTTCAGCCCCAGGGAAGTGGTGGCGCGGGTCAAGGCGGTGCTGCGCCGCGCCGGTAACGCCGCCCAGCCCCCGGCCGAGGGCGGCCTGGCCCTGGACCGGCACCGTTTCGAGGCGGTCCACGACGGCGCCCGGGTGGCGCTCACCGCGATCGAATTCGAGCTGCTGGCGGCGTTGTCCCGTCAGGCCGGGCGCATCTGGACCCGCGACCAGCTGATGGACGTGATCTACTCCGACCACCGGGTGGTGTCCGACCGCACCATCGACAGCCATATCCGCAAGCTGCGACGCAAACTCAGCGAGGGCCTGACCGGCGACCACGACTGGATCGGCAGCGTCTACGGCGTCGGCTATCGATTGCAAAATCCTGATGAAGAAACTTGAACCCGGTCAGCCGTAAGCGACAAACTGCAAGCCACAAGCAGGCCGTTCTGGCGGCGAAGCCTCGGCTTGCTTGTGGCTTGTGGCTTGCAGCCTGAAGCTTGTAGCGATGTTTCCACATTCGCTGCATCGTGGCTGCACAATGTAAGGCCAATCTATAAGGGAATCCGGATACTCCGGAGCGTTACTCAAGGAGCAAGACGATGAAAAAACTGATGATTGTCACGCTGACTCTGTTCTCTGCCGCGGCCTTCGCCGGCTCACCGATGGAAAAAGGCGCCGACCGCCACGTTCAGAGAATGACCCAGGAGCTGAACCTCAACGAGGAGCAGCAGCAGGAAGTGCGCGAAATCTACCGTGAGAAAGGCGAAGAGATGCGCGAACTGCACAAGGAGACCCAGGAAGAGATCCGCGACGTGCTGAACGACGAGCAGCGCGCTCAGTACGATCAGCACCAGAAAGACCGTATGGAAAAATGGCAGGAAAAGAAGGAAAAGTGGAAAGAGCGCCACGGTAATAACTGATAGCGCCCTCTCTTTTCTTCAAAAAAAACCCGGCCTCAGGCCGGGTTTTTTATGCCACAGCATTTCCGTTACAACAGGGCGCGCCGCATGTCGCCGAGCAGGCCGCTGAGGTAGGTGGTGAAGCGCGCCGCGTCGGCGCCGTCGATCACCCGGTGGTCGTAGGAGAACGACAGCGGCAGCATCAGCCGGGGCTGGAAGGCGTTGCCGTCCCACACCGGTTTGGTGTCGGAACGGCTGACGCCGAGAATCGCCACCTCCGGCCAATTCACGATAGGCGTAAAGGCGGTGCCGCCGATGCCGCCCAGTGACGAGATGCTGAAGCTGGCACCCTTCATGTCCGCCGGTGACAGTTTGCGGTCGCGGGCCTTGGCCGCCAGCTCGCCGATTTCCGTGGCGATCTGGCTGAGCCCTTTCTTGTCCGCGTCGCGCAGCACCGGCACCACCAGGCCGTTGGGCGTGTCCACGGCGATGCCGATGTGCACATAGTCCTTCAGGATCAGTGCCTCACCGGACGGTTCCAGCGAGCTGTTCACCCTCGGAAACTTGCGCAACGCCCGCGCGCAGGCCTGCACCAGAAACGCCAGCATGGTGAGCTTGACGCCCTCTTTCTCCAATGCCTTGTTCTGGCTTTTGCGGAACGCTTCCAGCTCGGTGATATCCGCCTCGTCGAACTGGGTGACGTGGGGAATGGTGACCCAGCTGCGGTGCAGATTGCGGGCCGCCACCTTGCGCAGCTTGTTGAGCTCGTCCCGTTCCACCGGCCCGAATTCGCTGAAGTCGATCTCCGGCAGGTCCGGGGCGCCGCCACCGCCGGCGGCGGCCGGCTGTTCCATGCGCTGCTTGATGTGGGCGTGCACGTCTTCCTTGAGAATGCGGTCCTTGGGGCCGCTGGGCGGCACGGCGCCAAGGTCGACGCCGGTTTCCCGGGCCAGCTTGCGCACCGCCGGACCGGCGTGGACGTTCCTGGACGGCCGGCCGGCCGCGGCGGCGCCGGATTTGGCCGGGTGCTCGCCGATGCCTCCGGAATCTTTACCGACCCCCGCGCCTGAATCCTGGGCGGACGTTTCAGAGGGCTGGGAGGCTTTTTCAGAGGCTTCGCGGGCAGGCCCGCTCCCACCAGACCCGCTCCCACCGGGCTTGCTTTCACCAGACCCGCTTTCACCAGACTGTTTGCCGGCGGACTTGTCTTCGCCGGCCGTCGCTTCATCGGCCGTCTCTTCGCCGCCGCCGGTGGTTTCCAGCACCATCAGCTCGGTGCCCGAGGTGATCTTGTCACCGGTTTTGACCAGCAGCTTTTTCACCGTGCCGGCGACCGGGCTGGGGATTTCCAGGGACGCCTTGTCGGATTCCAGCACCAGAATGGTCTGTTCCGCTTCCACGGTGTCGCCTTCGCTCACCGACAGCTCGATGATTTCCGCTTCGTCGATGTCGCCCAGGTCCGGGGCGGGGATGGTTTGTTCGCGGGTGCCGCCGCTCTCTTTTTTCGCCGGCTTCTCGTCTGCTTTCGGTTCGGCCTTCTCTTCCTTTTCGCCCTGCTCGTTGTCTCCGGACTGATCCTTTTCCGCCGCCGGCTCGTTTTCCGGTTCGTCACCGGAGGACTGGTCGTCTTCGGTACCGCCGTCGCCGGCTTCGGTGTCCAGCTCCAACAGGGGGTCGCCTTCCTTGACCCGGTCGCCGGCTTTCACCAGCAGTTCGAGAACGGTGCCGGCTTTCGGGCACGGCACTTCCACGGACGCTTTGTCGGACTCCAACACGACAATGGTGTCTTCGGCTTCGACGCTGTCGCCTTTTTTGACGGACACCTCGATGACGTCAACAGGATCACTGCTGCCCACATCGGGTACCCGGATGGTTTCCTTGCTCATGGCAGGCTCCTTATGAGATCACCGGGTAGGGTTTTTCCGGGTCGATGCCGTATTTCTGGATCGCTTCCTTAACGGTGGCGGCGTCCACTTCGCCTTCGTCCTTGAGGGCGCTGAGCGCCGCCAGGACCACGAAGTAACGGTCCACTTCAAAGAAGTGCCGCAGCTTGGCGCGGGAATCACTGCGCCCGTAGCCGTCGGTGCCCAGCACCCGGTAGGGCGCTTTGATCCAGGGTCGGATCTGGTCGGCGTAGGCTTTGATGTAATCCGTGGAGGCGATCACCGGACCCTGGCGCTTGTCCAGGCACTGCTCCACCCAGGTGGGCGCGATCTTCATATCCGGCTTGAGCAGGCGGTCGCGGTCGGCGCGCAGGCCTTCGCGGCGCAGCTCGTTGAAGCTGGTGACGCTCCACACGTCGGCGGCCACGCCGAAGTCCTCGCGCAGCAGCTCCGCCGCCGCTTCCACTTCGCGCAGGATGGTGCCGGACCCGAGCAGCTGCACCCGCTTGGCTTTCTTGCCGCCCTTGCCCTTGCCTTCGCGCAGCAGGTACATGCCTTTGCGGATGCCTTCTTCGGCCCCCTTGGGCATGGCGCCGTGCAGGTAGTTTTCGTTCATCAGCGTGAGGTAGTAGAAGACGCTCTCTTCCTCCTCGTACATGCGGCGCAGGCCGTCCTGCAGAATCACCGCCAGCTCGTAGGCGTAGGTCGGGTCGTAGCTGACGCAGTTGGGCACCGTGCTGGTGAGCACATGGCTGTGGCCGTCCTGGTGCTGCAGGCCCTCGCCGTTGAGGGTGGTGCGCCCGGCGGTGCCGCCCAGCAGGAAGCCGCGCGCCTGGCTGTCGCCGGCGGCCCACCAGAAGTCCCCGGTGCGCTGGAAGCCGAACATGGAGTAGTAGATAAAGAACGGAATCAGCGTGAAGTCGTGCACGCTGTAACTGGTGGCGGCGGCCATCCAGCCGGACATGGAGCCGGCTTCGTTGATGCCCTCCTCCATGATGCGGCCTTTCTTGTCTTCGCGGTAATACATCACCTGGCCGGCGTCCTCGGGCTCATAGCGCTGGCCCTTGGACGAATAAATACCGAGCTGACGGAACATGCCCTCCATGCCGAAGGTACGCGCCTCGTCAGGGACGATCGGCACCACCCTATCGCCGATGCTCTTGTCCTTCACCAGGGTGCTGAGCATGCGCACGAACGCCATGGTGGTGGAAATCTCCCGGTCGCCGCTGCCTTCCAGGAAGGATTCGAAGAACTCCAGCTTGGGAATGGTCAGCTTGTTGCTGGCGTGGCGGCGGCGCACCGGCATATAGCCGCCCAGCTTTTCGCGCTGCTCGCGCATGTAGCGCAGCTCCGCGGAGTCCTCGTCCGGCCGGTAATAGGGCACGGTTTCCAGTTCTTTGTCGGTGAACGGCATGTCGAAGCGGTCGCGGAATTCCTTCAGGCTTTCCAGATCCATCTTCTTCATCTGGTGGGTCTTGTTGACCGCTTCGCCGGCGCCGGTGGCGTAGCCCTTCACGGTTTTCGCCAGGATCACCGTGGGCTGGCCGGTGTGGTTCACCGCCTCGTGGTAGGCCGCGTACACCTTGAACGGGTCATGGCCGCCGCGATTGAGACGATAAACGTCCTCGTCGCTCATGTGCTCGACCATTTTCTTCAGCTCCGGGTATTTGCCGAAGAAATGCTCGCGGGTGTAGGCGCCGCCGTTTTTCTTGTAGGCCTGGTATTCGCCGTCCACCGCTTCGTCCATGCGGCGGCGCAGCAGGCCTTCGGAATCCTTCTCCAGCAGCGGGTCCCAGAGCCGGCCCCAGACCACCTTGATCACGTTCCAGCCGGCGCCGCGGAACAGGCTTTCCAGCTCCTGGATGATCTTGCCGTTGCCGCGCACCGGCCCGTCCAGGCGCTGCAGGTTGCAGTTGACCACGAAGATCAGGTTGTCCAGCTGCTCGCGGCCGGCCATGGACAGCGCGCCCAGGGATTCCGGCTCGTCCATCTCGCCGTCGCCGAGGAAGGCCCACACCTTGCGCTTGCGATCCGGAATCAGCTCCCGGTTCTGCAGGTACTTCATGATGTGCGCCTGGTAGATCGCCTGCATGGCGCCCAGGCCCATGGACACGGTGGGGAACTGCCAGTAATCCGGCATCAGCCAGGGGTGCGGATAGGACGACAGCCCCTCGCCGTCCACTTCCCGGCGGAAGTTGTCCATCTGCTGTTCGGTGATGCGCCCCTCCAGGTAGGAACGGGCGTAAATGCCCGGCGCCGAATGGCCCTGGAAATACACCAGGTCGCCGGGGTTGTCCTCGTGGGGGGCTTTGAAGAAGTGGTTGAAGCCGACGTCGTAGAGCGTGGCGGAGGACGCGAAGGTGGCGATGTGGCCGCCCAGTTCGTCGTCGTTGTCCTTGTTGGCCCGGATCACCATCGCCAGCGCGTTCCAGCGCACCAGGGAACGGATGCGTCGTTCCATGTAGATGTCGCCGGGGATCGGGGCTTCGTCCTTGGGACGGATGGTGTTGAGGTAAGGGGTGTCGAGGTGGGTGCGGATAACGCCCTGTTCCTGGGCTTCATTGGTGAGGGTTTCCAGCAGCCAGCCGGCGCGGTCGGGCCCCTCCTGTTCCAGCACCGATTCCAGTGCCTCGAGCCATTCCCGGGTTTCTTCCGGGTCCACGTCTTCGAAGAAGTTTCTATTGTGCATGGGCGCGCGTCCTTTTTCGCAGTGCCTGGCCGGCGCGGGATCGCCGCGACGGCGGGGTAAACGACGGAAACGGCGCGGGGTATATAGGCCGTCTCGTTACCCGATCATAGCAGCAAGAAAGAACAGCTTCATGTCCATGAAGGTCGCGGGTTCGAACGGTAGGGGCAGACTGCTTGTGGGAGCGGGCCTCGCCCGCGAAAGGCAAGCTCTGCTTGCCGGCAGGATCCCAGAAAGGTGGTTTGTGCCGCCTTTAGAGAGGGCTCTGGAATCCTGCCGGGCGGCCCAGGAGGCCGCCCTTTCGCGGGCAGGGCCCGCTCCCACAATGCTCGCTCCAGCTAGGTGGGCAATACAGCCCAGAGCGCGGCGAAGATCAGCCAGACGGCGAGCGCGCGGAGCATCAGCTCCTGGAGGGCTTCGAGGCGGTTGACGCCGGCCTGGAAGGCGGGCTCGTCGCTGTCGGCGTCGCCGCCGAGGGCGGCGTCGGCGGCCAGGGTGAGCAGGCCGCGGCTGTCGTCGAGACGCCAGATGCGCCCGCTCACGGCCTGGGCGACCATGCCGAAATGCCCCACCAGGGCCAGCGCCAGGGCGGTCAGGCGCGCCGGGATCCAGGCCAGGGCGATGTCCAGGCTGCGGGCCCAGTCGCTGTGCTCCGGGTGACGGCGAAGCCAGGCCCGGTTAAGCACGAACAGCAGCGCCGCGCCGAAGCCCAGCACCGTAACCCAGAACAGCACCGCGAACAGGTCACCGGCGCGCAGCACGAAGCGGTCGGCCAGATCGTTGAACCAGGCCCGCTCGTTGTCCGGGCCGTCATCCAGCGGCCCGGTATCGAAGGCCCGGGCGGCGCTGCCGGCCAGGGCGTCGCGGTCGTTCATGCGCCCGCGCACCAGCAGGGTGTCCATGCGCCGGAACTCGCTCTCCACGCCGATCAGCCAGAGCAGCAGCACGCCGCCCAGCAGCAGGGTCAGCAGCGCGCCCGCCAGGCCGCACAGCCAGCTGAACAGCAGCGCCACCAGCAGTGTCGGCAACGCCACCGCCAGCCACCAGGCCAGCGCGCCGCCGCCCGGCGACAGCCGGTCGATAAAGCGCTGATGGCGCTCCTCGCGGGTCAACCAAAGCGGCCAGCCGCCGTCACGACGGCGCAGGGCGAGCACAAGAAGAATGACGAGTAGTTTCATACCTCTGTTTATACCATGTCGGCGTGGGAATTGTAGGAGCGGGCCCTGGTGGGAGCGGGCCTTGCCCGCGAAAGGCAAGCTCTGCTTGCCGGCAGGATCCCAGAGACGCTGTTTGTGCAGCCGTTAGACACCTCTCTGGCATCCTGCCGGGAGCTTCGCTCCCTTTCGCGGGCGGGGCCCGCTCCCACAAGGCCCGCTCCCACAAGCGCTCGCTCGCACAAGGCGGTTAGAGGCGGGTCCAGTCGAAGGCCGGGCCCGGGTCGGTCTTCCGGCCCGGCGCGATGTGCTCGTGGCCGGTGATGGCGTCGTTGGACAGGCGCGGGTAGTGGGCGATCAGAGCGTCGAGCAGCGCGCGCAGGCTGCGGTACTGGCCGTCCTCAAAGGGGATGTGGTCGGCGCCTTCCAGTTCGATGCCGAGGGCGAAGTCGTTGCAGTTGTCCCGGTCGCGCCAGCGGGAGACGCCGGCGTGCCAGGCGCGCTGGTCGCAGGCGACGAACTGCACCAGCTCGCCGTCGCGGCGGATAAGAAAGTGGGAGGACACCTTCAGGTCGCGGATCTCTTCGAAGTACGGGTGTTCGGACGGGTCCAGGCGGTTCTGGAAAAAGGCTTCCACCTGGGGGCCGCCGAACTCTTCCGGCGGCAGGCTGATGTTGTGGATCACCACCAGGGAGATGTCTTCCGGGTCCGGGCGGGCGTTGAAGTTGGGCGACGGCACTTTGCGCGCCTGGTCCACCCAGTGATTGGTGAGCGTCAGCATGGCGCTATTCTCGCGGGCGGGGCCCGCTGCTACAAGACGTCAGGCGCTTTGCATGCGGCGCAGGTCGCTGATCACGGCTTCCAGGGCGCGGTCGAACAGGGCGCCGTCCTCGATCAGTTTGACCTCGCCGTCGTGAAGCGCCAGCGCCAGGCCGGCGGCGTCGTACTCGCGCACCTTGATGCCGCGCCGGTTGATGAACACCAGCTTGGCGCCGTCGCGGATGTTGGCGGCCAGCTTGGCGCGCTGGGCGTCGTCGCCGTCGCCGATTTCCAGCCACTGGCCGGCGCGCAGGCGGCGGGCCCGCGCCACCAGCTCGTGGTCGTCGGGCAGCGCCGAGGGGGCTGGCGGCTCGGGCTCCGGCGCCTTGGGCACCGCCACCCGCTCAGTCTCCAGCCCCTTGATCAGGCTGTCGTGGACCGCCAGCAGGTCGTCCAGCAGGGCGCGGGTTTCGCCGGCGTCGTATTGAATGGATTCCAGGCCGTGCTCCAGCGCGCGCACCACTTTCGGGCTCAGGTCGCGCAGCTTCTCCAGGTCCGCCGGCGCGCGGTGGGGCATCACGCTCCACACCAGCGCGTCCACCACCTTGGCGTAGCGGCGCCAGGTGTCGCTGTCCTCGCCCTGGCGCAGCCAGGTCAGGTAGAGCACCTGCTGCCAGCCCTGGCGCAGCAGGCGCACCGCCACGTCCGGCACCTGGCGGCCGGCCAGGCGCGCATCGATGTAGCGGCGCACCGCGTCGGCGGCTTGCTCGGCGCGGGCCTTGCCCTCCTCGGCTTCGCGCACCCGCTCGGCGACGCGCTCGGCGCGGGCCCGCTGGTCGCTGAAGAACGATTCGAACTCCGCCAGCAGCTCGCTGAACAGGGCGGCGTCTTCGTCGTAATCGTCGATGATGGCGTGCACTGCCCGGTCGATGCGCTGGTAGGTTTCGTCGTCGTAGCCCTGCTGCGGGTCCCACTGGCAGCCGGCGCGGGCCAGGGTGTTGAGCAGCAGGCGGGCGTCGTGTTCTTCGTTGCTGAAGAAGGTCTTGTCGGCGATCGCCACCTTCAAAAGAGGGATCTGCAGACGGCCGATCAGCGCCTTGATTTCCGAGGGCAGGCCCTCGTCGTCGAGGATGAAGTCGAACAGCATGGCGACCAGGTTGATGACGTCGTCGTCGGCCTGATCCAGGGCGTGGATGGCCTCGCTGTTCTCGCTCTCGAGCAGGTCGGAAAGCTCGTCCTTGACGCTGCGGTCCTGGGCGTCGGCGCCGCCCTCCAGAGCATGCTCAAGGCGCTGCAGGCGGGTGAGCAGGCCGAACAGGTCCTGGCTGCTGACCGCCTGCACCGGCGCATCGGCGGTGAGCGGGGCGCCGTTCAGGTGGGCCACGCCGTTGTGCATGATCGCCATGCCGGAGGTGGGCGCGGCGCCACCGCCGGCCACGGGCGCGCCGGTGGCCGCGGACGCACCGGAAGCCGGCGCGCCGCCGGCGGGGCCCAGCCCGCGCAGGGTGGTGAGCAGTTCCTGAAGCAGGCCGAACATGGCGTTATCCGCCGGCGGCGCGGCCGCGGAGCCCTCACCCGCCGAGGGCGCACCGCCGGCGGCGCGGGATTGTTCCGGGGCCGCCGAAGCGCCCGAGCCGGAGGTGCCGGCACCCGCGCCGCCCTCGCCGGCCGGGCGGCCCCGGGGCACGGGCACGGTTTTCATATCCGGCAGCACGCCGGCGTCGGCCAGCACTTGGTTGGCCTCGTCGACCATGGCGCCGGCTTCGTCCATCACCACCCGCTCGAACAGTTTGAGCACGATCAGGCGGGCGCGGATATCCAGGGACAGCCGCTCCAGGCAGGCGGAGAAACACGCCGCCAGGTTGCGCGGCTCCAGGGGGTTGTTCCGTTCGGTGACGTCGACCTTGCTTTCGAACAGGTACTCGAGGCGGTGCTGGAAGGCGCGCAGGGCCTCGTCGTGGCCCTTGCGGGCGCGGCGGGCCAGGTTGTCCAGGGCCACCGTGGTTTCCAGCTCTTCGTGCTTGACCAGCGCCAGGTCTTCCACCGCCACCTTGCCGGTGGCGTGTTCCCGGTCGTCCGGGGTTCGGGCGCTGTCCTGGAACAGATTGCCCAGTGCCTGCCGGAAGCCGGTCTCCAGGGCGCCGCGCTGCAGGCGCAACTCGCGCATGGCGTCGAAGTAGCGGTCGCGCTCGCTGTCGGTCTCTTTCTCCGCCAGGTCGAACAGGGTGTCGTCGGCGCCGTCGAGCATGTCCGCCAACAGTCCGCCGGCCCGCTCGGTAATGCGGTCACGCACGCGCTCGAGCGGCCTGGGCAGGCTCAGCGCGCGGCCTTTACCGCCTTCCAGCGGCTTGAGGCGGGTAACTTTGGACATGGCACACACCTTGACGGCGACAAACGTGAACTACGAAGCCCACTACGAATTTCCGTACGAAGAGTACCTTAGCACCGCCCTGTGCCGAGAAGTTTGAACCAATCCGCGATTCGGGGAATATCTGGTAACACCGTACAAAGAACCGCGATCGGACTCAATCTGAACCGCTTCCCCTCACCGGTCAATTTCCCTACTCTGGCTATTTTACGGTTGACGGGGCGTGAAGGGCATGACCGAATTTGTTGACCTCCTAAAACAGATCAGCGGCCTGCTGTGGGGCTGGCCGGCGCTGATCCTGATCGCCGGCACCGGCATCTACCTGACCATCCGCCTGACGTTCCTGCCGATCCGCCGGCTGGGCTTCGGCTTCCGGCAGATCGTGGCGCCGGCCACCGGGGTGGGCACCATCGGCGCCGGCGCGGCGCTGGCTACGTCGCTGTCCGCCACCATCGGCACCGGCAACATCGTCGGCGTGGCCACCGCCATTCACTCCGGCGGCCCCGGCGCCCTGGTGTGGATGTGGCTGATCGCCCTGGTGGGCATGGCCACCAAATACGCCGAGGCGGTGCTCGCCGTGCACTACCGGGAAAAAGACAGCCTCGGCCAGTACGTGGGCGGCCCGATGTACTACATCCGCAAGGGCCTGGGCGAGAACTGGGCCTGGCTGGCGCTGCTGTTCGCGGTGTTCGGCATGTTCGCCGGCTTCGGCATCGGCAACACCGTGCAGGCCAACTCCGTGGCCCACGGCCTCAACGACAGCTTCGGCGTGCCCACCTGGGCCACCGGCCTGACCCTGGCGGTGCTGGTGGGCCTGGTGGTACTGGGCGGCATGAAGCGCATCGCCAGGGTGGCCACCTTCATCGTGCCGTTCATGGCGCTGACCTACCTGCTGGCCGGCCTGTTCGTGCTCGCCGACCACGCCAGCGCCCTGTCCGCCGCCATCGCGCTGTGTTTCAACGACGCCTTCACCGGCACCGCCGCCGCCGGGGGCTTCGCCGGCGCCGCCGTGAAAGAGGCGATCCGCTTCGGCATGGCGCGCGGCATCTTCTCCAACGAAGCGGGCCTGGGCAGCGCGCCCATCGCCCACGCTTCCGCGCACACCGACCACCCCGCCCGCCAGGGCAGCATCGCCATGCTCGGCACCTTTATCGACACCATCGTGGTATGCTCCGTCACCGGTTTGGCCATCGTCGCCACCGGTGCCTGGACCAGCGGCGAGGAAGGCGCGCCGCTCTCCGCGCTGGCGTTTTCCAGCACCTTCGGCACCCTCGGCAACGCGGTGGTGGCCTGCGGCCTGGCGGTGTTCGCCTTCACCACCCTGCTGGGCTGGAGCCTCTACAGCGAGCGCTGCACCCAGTACCTGTTCGGCGACAAAGCCCTGCTGCCCTTCCGGATAGTCTGGGTGCTGGTGGTGCCGGTGGGCGCCATCGTCGGGCTGGACCTGGTGTGGGCCCTGGCGGACATCATGAATATTCTAATGGCGGTTCCCAACCTGATCGCGCTGCTGCTGCTGGCGCCGGTGGTGGTCCGCCTGAGCAACGAGTTCTTCAAAACGAATGGATAAAGACAGCACCCTGCCCGACTACGTCGGCGACCACCTGACCCGAGCGGTCGCCTTCGCCCTGGAAGAAGACCTGGGCGACGGCGACCTCACCGCCGGCCTGATCGCCGCGGACGACACCGCCACCGCCACCATCCTCACCCGCGAGGACGCGGTGCTGTGCGGCACCGCCTGGGCCGAGGAAGTGTTCCGCCAGCTCGGCGGCGTGAGCCTGGAATGGCACGCCAAGGACGGCGACCGGCTGGCCGCCGGCGACGTGTTCTGCACGCTCACCGGCAACACCCGGCGCATCCTCACCGGCGAACGCACCGCCCTGAACTTCCTGCAGACCATGATGGCCACCGCCACCACCGCGCGCCGCTACGCCGACGCCGTGGCCGGCACCCGCGTGACCGTGCTCGACACCCGCAAAACCCTGCCCGGTCTGCGCGCCGCGCAGAAATACGCGGTGCTGTGCGGCGGCTGCCAGAACCACCGGGTGGGCCTCTACGACGCCTTCCTGATCAAGGAAAACCACATCACCGCCTGCGGCTCCATCACCGCCGCCATCCGCGCCGCCCGCGAACAGGGCCCCGGCAAGAAGATCATCATCGAGGTGGAAAACCTGGACGAACTGCGCGAAGCCGCCGCCCTCGCCCCGGACCAGATCATGCTGGATAACTTCACCCCGGAAATGCTGAAAACCGCCCTCGACCTGGCCGGGCAGAGCGCCCTGGAAGTCTCCGGCAACCGCACCCTGGACGACGTCAAAAACCTGCCCGGCGCCCGCGACCTGTTCCTGTCCTCCGGCGCGCTCACCAAGCATGTACAGGCCATCGACCTGTCGCTGCGGCTCGGCTAAGGGCAGGCCCCTACCGGCAATCAATGCTCGGCTGCCAATGGGTTCTGGACTTCCCCAACGCGAAGCTGCTTGATTACCGTCAGCAGGAGAAAGACCTCGCCGGCAGCGACAACCCCTTCGGCCTGGTCACCCTGGCTCATGGCGCTGCCGCCGCACCTGGAACAAAGCCTGCGGCAACGCCTTACCGCCATCGAAGGAGAGAAACACATGCAATACGTTACCAGCTTCGAACGCCTCGCTAAGCAGGACGGCGTGCAGCAAGGCCAAGTCGAGCTGTTGATCCGCCAGCTCACGCATCGCTTCGGCCCTTTGCCAGACGAGGTACGCCCACGCCTGGAGCGAGCCACGCCCGCGGAGATTGAAACCTTGGCCGACCGCATACTGGAGGCCAACTCGCTGGAACAGGTTTTCGAGCGCAACTAACCAGGGGGGCGCGTTTAGTCGAGCTCATGAGTGCGAAGGGCCAGTTTTTCCTTCTTGAATTGCTTGATCTCACTGATGCCGTCAAGAATCTCCGCGCCGAGGTTTCTGCCACTCATTACGACATCACGCTCATCGCCCTCCCACTACCATTGGCATAATATGCCAATGGCGATATGCTACGACAAACCGTCCCGACAGGAGCCTTTCCATGCCGACACGCAACGTCGTGCTTAGCGATTCTCAACATGCCTTGGTCGAACGCCTGGTGCAGTCAGGTCGCTATCAAAATGCCAGCGAGGTGCTGCGTGAAGGCCTTCGCATTATCGAGCAACGCGACCAGCGGGAAGCGGTCAAGCTTCAGGTCCTGAAAGAGGCAGCCGCCAAAGGCTGGGCGGATATTGGCGCCGGCCAGTACGACGATGTGGCGGACGACCAGCTTGATGACTACATCGGCCAACTGGGGCTGGCCGCCACTCGGGATCAAACGGCGAATTAAGTGCATTATCGGCTTTCCGCCGCGGCGCGAGCGGACATCATCGACATTCTGGCCTGGACTCACGAGCAGTTCGGAGAAGCGGCCAGAAAGCGTTACGAGGCGCTCATCGTGACCGGGCTGCGCGATATTGCCCACCAGCCCGCCAGACCAGGCAGCCTGGAGCGGCCCGA
>Ga0207895_1000491_pt1 | contig 17059 bp, 15 predicted proteins | sample MalvirmetaMSP112_FD_184230 | JGI IMG/M metagenome (GOLD analysis project Ga0207895, IMG submission 184230) | Marine viral communities from the Deep Pacific Ocean - MSP112 (SPAdes) | ecosystem: Environmental > Aquatic > Marine > Oceanic | place: Pacific Ocean | collected 2011-05-24 | reverse complement strand
GACTGAACGAAGTTCTCAACCGCCTGATCGGAATAGTTGGTGAACAGAAATTGCAGACGATCCTTAACGGATTCCTCATCGGAGATCGGTGTTTTGGAGCGTTCCCTGGTGCTGCCCATTCGCCCCACAAACCAGCCAGCGGCCACCGCAACCGTTAACAGCAGCCATTGAAGCACTATATCCATTAAAGCGTCCGGTCGTTCTGGGCCCTGGATTTCTCCAATGCCTGCTCGGTACGAGCAAGTCGTTTTTCGAGGTTACGGCGGGAAACCGATGTGCGAACGGTTGCAAGCATGGTAATCAGAACTCCGATCAAAGCGCCGATCACAAAAGACAGGATAATCCAGACGGCAACACCGTGAGGCTGAGTCTCAAAGAGCAGGAAATTAAGGGAGACTGCCATCTGATTATTCAGGGAGAAAACAAGTGCTACCAGAACCAGAAACAATACCAGCAGAATGAGAAGGACCTTCTGAAATCCGGCCATAGTCGCAATGCTCCACACGGACCTGGTTGTTTACCTCAGGACCTGGTTAACGTCTTTCCCCAAGAGGGTAATCAGAAGCCTTTTTTAAGGCTATCGTTTACCTGCTCACGCAACTCCTTGCCTGGCTTGAAGTGCGGAACAAATTTGGCCGGTAATTGCACGGCTTCGCCGGTTTTCGGGTTACGCCCGGTTCTGGCTGCGCGATGGTGTAATGAAAAGCTACCAAAACCCCGGATCTCGATTCGCTGGCCATCCGCCAGTGATTGGGACATGTGTTCAATAATCGTTTTCACAGCCAGTTCCACATCCTTCACTGAAAGCTGCGTCTGCTTGGACGCAATCAGCTCTACCAGTTCAGACTTCGTCATTGGGCTCATCCCTCTTCACATTATTATCGGATAGCCGGTTACCAGCTCCTTGCCTCTAGTTTAGCCAAACCAGAAAAAAACACAAAAAAAACGGGCTCTTAGAGCCCGTTTTTTTCATACCAACCGGAAATGTTATTCCTTGTTGGCGTTTTGCTGCTGCATCTGCTCCTTGATGAGATCACCGATGGTGGTCGCACCAGAGGAAGATTCAGCCGCTTTGGCGCGAACACCTTCCAGCGCCTGCTTGTCGTCTTCAACGTCCTTGGACTTCACAGACAGGTTGATAACGCGGTTCTTGCGGTCGATGCTGATGATCTTCGCTTCAACTTCGTCGCCTTCGTTCAGCGCGTTGCGTGCGTCTTCAACACGGTCACGGCTGATTTCAGAAGCTTTCAGTACAGCTTCAACTTCGTCGTTCAGGGTGATGGTAGCGGCTTTTGCGTCAACCGCAGATACCGTGCCCTTCACGATGGAGCCCTTGTCGTTCAGCTGTACAAATTCGGCGAACGGATCGCTTTCCAGCTGCTTGATGCCCAGGGAGATGCGCTCACGCTCGGGATCAACAGACAGGATAACGGTTTCAACTTCGTCGCCCTTCTTGTATTCACGGACGGCTTCTTCGCCAGTCTCGTTCCAGCTGATGTCTGACAGGTGAACCAGGCCATCGATGCCACCGTCCAGGCCAATGAAGATACCAAAGTCAGTGATTGACTTGATCTTGCCGGAGATACGGTCGCCTTTGTTGAACTTGCTGGAGAAATCTTCCCACGGGTTAGCAACACACTGCTTGATACCCAGGGAGATACGACGACGCTCTTCGTCGATGTCCAGAATCATCACGCCCACTTCGTCGCCAACCTGAACGACTTTGGACGGATGGATATTCTTGTTGGTCCAGTCCATTTCGGACACGTGAACCAGGCCTTCAACGCCTTCTTCCAGCTCAGCGAAGCAGCCGTAGTCGGTCAGGTTGGTTACACGTGCAGTAACCTTGGTACCTTCCGGATAACGACCCTTGATATCGACCCAGGGATCTTCGCCCAGCTGCTTCAGACCCAGTGATACGCGGTTGCGCTCACGGTCAAACTTCAGAACCTTGACGTTGATCTCGTCACCGACATTGACGATTTCGCTCGGATGCTTGATGCGCTTCCAGGCCATATCGGTAATGTGCAGCAGGCCGTCAACACCGCCCAGATCTACGAACGCGCCGTAGTCGGTCAGGTTCTTGACGATACCCTTGATTTCCAGACCTTCGGTCAGGGTTTCGAGCAGAGCTTCACGCTCAGCACTGTTTTCAGCTTCCAGAACGGCGCGGCGGGAAACAACCACGTTGTTACGCTTCTGGTCGAGCTTGATAACCTTGAATTCGAGTTCTTTGTTCTCCAGGTGCGCGGTATCGCGAACCGGGCGAACGTCTACCAGCGAACCAGGCAGGAAGGCACGGATGCCGGCCAGATCGACGGTGAAACCACCCTTGACCTTGCCATTGATAACACCCTTAACCACTTCCTCAGCTTCGAAGGACTTCTCAAGTACCTTCCAGGCTTCTGCGCGCTTGGCTTTCTCACGGGACAGACGGGTTTCACCGAAGCCGTCTTCCACAGCGTCGAGAGCTACGTCAACAACGTCGCCGATAGCAACTTCCAACTCGCCTTTTTCATTGAGGAACTGGGAGGCGGGGATAACACCTTCGGACTTCAGTCCGGCGTTAACGGTGACCCAGTCGTTATCGACGTCTACAACGGTTCCCTGGACGATGGAACCTGGTTGCATGTCAATTTCTTTTAGGCTTTCTTCAAAAAGATCCGCAAAGCTCTCGCTCATTATGTGTCCTATGTGATCAACGCAAGTTTACTCCGTGCTACCAGCAACACGGTCTGTTAGTTTCAATCCGGATCCAGCCAGTGGCTGGCCGATAACGCCGAATCCGGAATTTCAACAACAAAAAGGTGTAGTCAGGCCTGACCTGCTGCGGCCATAACCCTGACTAGCACCTCTTCTATACTCAACCCCGTCGAATCAATGACTTGCGCATCGTCTGCAGGCTTGAGCGGGGCGGCGGCGCGGTTCATATCCCGCTCATCGCGCACCCGTATCTCCTTTAAAAGGGCGTCAATATTAACATCGACCCCTGCGTCCTTCAACTGGCTGTAGCGTCTTTGCGCACGCTCTTCGGCACTGGCTGTCAGGAAGATCTTCACTGGCGCGTCCGGGAACACCACCGTTCCCATGTCACGACCGTCCGCGACCAGCCCGGGAGGCTTCTGGAAATCGCGCTGGCGCTGCAGCAGCGCGTCGCGCACAGGCTGCATTACAGCCACCTTCGAGGCATTGTCGCCACAGGTTTCTGTACGTATATCTGCGGTGACGTCAACACCGGCCTGTACGTATATCTGCGGTGACGTCAACACCGGCCATCAGTACCTTTGCCGGCTCACCTGGTGGGGTTGGCTCAAACGCCACATCGAGGCCGGCGGCGACTTTTACCAGAGACGGCTCATCATCCAGGGACACGCCCTGCCGCTCCGCAGCCAGTGCCGTGAGGCGATACAGCGCGCCACTGTCCAACAGGTGCCACCCCAACCGGCGGGCGAGCATCTGGGTAATGGTGCCTTTACCGGAACCGCCAGGGCCGTCCACGGTAATAACCGGTGCCTTGCTTTCAACCATTACTCAGCCCCTTCGGCGGCGATATTGATGCCAGTCTGCTTTGCCAACTCCACAAAGCCCGGGAATGAGGTGGACACGTTGGCGCAATCGGTCACCTCGATATCCCCTTCAGCCCGCAGGGAGGCGACGGAGAACGCCATAGCAATGCGGTGATCCCCGTGGCTATTCACGGTTCCAGCGGTCATCGTCTGGCCACCATCAATGACAATACCGTCTGGAGTCACGGTGGTTTCCACTCCAAGCGCGGTCAGGCCGTCTGCCATCACCTGGATGCGATCACTTTCCTTGACGCGAAGCTCTTCGGCGCCGCGCAAAACCGTTCTGCCCTCAGCGCAGACTGCGGCAATAAACAGCACGGGGAATTCGTCGATTGCCAACGGAACCTGATCCTCAGGGATGTCGATACCCTTGAGTTCGGCGGAACGAACGCGAAGATCAGCGACCGGCTCCCCGCCAATCACACGCTCTTCGAGGACTTCTATATTAGCCCCCATCATGCGCAGGATGTTGATCACGCCGACTCTCGTCGGGTTCATGCCAACGTGGCGGATGGTCAAGTCGGAATCCGGGGCGATACTCGCCGCAACGAGGAAAAACGCTGACGAAGAGATATCCGCCGGCACGTCTATGGCGGTGGCGGCCAAGCGACCGCCACCGGTCACGCTGGCCGTCGCGGTATCGCGATGCACGTGATAGCCAAAGCCTTCCAACATGCGCTCAGTATGATCCCGGGTAGGAGCTGGCTCGGTAACGGAGGTTACGCCCTCGGCATAGAGACCGGCGAGTAACAGGCAGGATTTAACCTGAGCACTGGCCACCGGCATCTCATAATGAATGCCGGTTAGCGCGTGCCCACCCCGGATTTTCAAAGGCGGCCGCCCGCCCTCGGCAGTGTCAATCACCGCACCCATTGCTCGCAGCGGATCTGCCACACGCCCCATGGGACGCTTGGAGAGGCTTTCGTCGCCGGTGAGCTCGGAGTCAAACGGCTGCGCCGCCAGCAAGCCCGAGAACAGGCGCATGGCAGTACCGGAATTGCCCAGGTACAAAGGGCCGCGCGGCGCCTGGAGACCATTGATACCGACGCCGTGAATGCGGACAAACCCCGCGTCCGGCCCTTCTATGGTCACCCCCATGTCGCGGAACGCCTGCAAGGTTGCCAGGCTGTCCTCGCCTTCAAGGAAGCCTTTCACTTCCGTGATACCGTCGGCAAGAGCACCCAGCATGATGGATCGGTGGGAAATGGATTTGTCGCCCGGCACGCGTATCTCGCCGGAAATCCGGCCGCCGGGTTGAAGACGGAACGTTACCTGTTTCTGACTGTTGTTTGTCACGTAAGCCTGTCCTGAAAGCATCTTGGAAAAATGTTCCCGCGCCGCCTTGGCGCGACTGAAAACCCGCAACAGAGTTGCACTGTCCTGATCGGCGATGGCGGTACGGAGCTGATCCAGATCGTGGGTAAAATGATCAATGACCCGCAACACCGCATCCCGGTTGGAAAGAAAGATATCGTGCCACATCACCGGGTCGCTGGCTGCAATTCGGGTGAAGTCCCGGAAACCGCCCGCTGCGTAGCGGAAAATATCCAGATTTTCGTCCTCGCCTGCCAGGGTATCCACCAGTGAGAAAGCAATAAGATGAGGAAGATGACTGGTGGCTGCCAGCACCTCGTCGTGATAGGCCACAGACATGGTCAGAACCGTCGCACCACAGCCTTCCCACAATGCCCTGAGCTTCTCCAGGTCGGGATGACCAACGTTCTCCGCCGGCGTGAGTATAACCTTGTGATTGGCAAACAACTCAGGGTTGGCCGCACGGATGCCGCTTTTTTCGGAACCGGCGATGGGGTGGCCGGGTATCACTTTCGCGGGCAGGTCACCAAACACCTCTCGTACATCGTTGACGAAACTCGACTTGGTGCTGCCGACGTCCGTCAACACGGCGTTTTCGCCAAGATGGGGCCTGATTTCCGCCAACACTGCCCGCGTTGCCTTAACCGGTACCGCCAGCACCACAAGGTCGCTGCCGGCCACAGCCTCAGCAACCGACCCGGCAGCTTCATCAATAATGCCTCAGCAACCGACCCGGCAGCTTCATCAATAACGCCTAATTCCGTGCCAAGCGCCAATTCGTCCGCGCGCTTGTCAGCGCCCACAACGGTAACCGCGAGGCCATTGTCGCGGATCGCTTTGGCCAGAGAACCACCAATCAGCCCAAGACCAATAACAGCAACACGCTGGAACATTGGCTGAATCTCGGACACGTTACTCTCCCCGTCCGCTGGACGTATCCAGTGCACGGGCCAAAGCTTCGATAAACCGTGCATTTTCTTCCGGCAAGCCAATCGACACCCGCAGATGCCTGGGTAGACCGTAGCCACCAATCGGCCTGACAATCACACCCTGCTCCAGCAGCGACTGATTGATGTCAGCCGCCTGATCGCCCACATCCACAGCAATAAAGTTGCCGGCAGACGGAATGTATTCCAGCCCCATTTCGTTAAAAGCGGACTCAAGCTGTTTCATACCGGCTGCATTCACTTCACAGGAGCGCCGCAGATAGTCTTCATCGCTCAGCACAGCCGTCGCCGCTACCAGAGCCAGAGAATCTACATTAAAAGGCTGACGTACACGATTGAGAACATTGGCAATGTCCGGCGAGCTAACACTGTAACCAGCCCGCAGCGATGCCAACCCCCAAGCCTTGGAGAATGTCCTGGTAACGATCAGGTTCGGATAGCGCTTGAGCAACGACAAGCCATCCACATAGCCATCCCCCTGAAGGTATTCGCAGTAGGCCTCATCCAGAACCACCAGAACCCTGGGGGGAATACGGGCCAGAAACGACTCGATCACCTCAGCGCCATGAACCGTGCCCGTGGGGTTGTTGGGGTTGGCCACAAACACCAGCGCGGTGCGATCTGTTATCGCCTCCACCATGGCGTCGAGGTCATGGCCATAGTCCCTGGCGGGCACCGACACACCTTTGGCGCCGATCGCCTGGGTAACAAGCGGGTATACCGCAAAAGCATATTGGGAAAACACGACTTCCGAAGAGGCATCTGCAAAGCACCGTGTGATCACCTCCAGGACATCGTTGGAACCGTTGCCAAGGGTAATCTGAGCGGGCGCCACGCCGTATCGGGCCGACAATGCCTGCTTGAGATCAAACCCATTGCCATCGGGATAGCGACAGAGCTCGTCCAGGGCTCCCTTCACCGCAGCCAGCGCCTTTGGGCTGGGCCCAAGAGGGTTTTCGTTGCTGGCCAGCTTGATGATGTTACCGGGCTTCAGGCCCAACTCCCTGGCCAGCTCATCAATGGGCTTGCCCGGCTGGTAGGGGGATAGCGCCTGCACGCCTTTGACCGCCAGACTTTGGTAATCAATCGACATTTCGACCTTCCTCAGTCATTTGCGTTTCTGTCACAGGACCCCAATGGGATAGGACCCCAGGCGCTTCAGCTCGACCGCCTCTTCATCGATCTCTGACAGCACCTTGCTGACCTGCGCATCTTCCACATGGCCCTCAAAATCAATGTAGAACACGTAGGCCCAGGTACCACTGGGCGATGGGCGGGTCTCGATACGGGTCAGACTCAGGCCGTGCTTGTGGAACGGCTCAAGCAATTGATACAACGCGCCAGGCTTGTTGCGCATGGACACCAGAATGGACGACTTATCGTTACCACTGGCCGGCACTTCCTCACGGCCGATGATCAGGAAACGGGTGGTGTTGTCCGGACGGTCCTCGATACTGGTCGCCAGCATTTCCAGGCCGTAAAGTTCCGCTGCCATGTCTCCTGCGATCGCGGCCGTACCCGGCTCTTCCGCTGCGCGCCTCGCGGCTTCGGCATTACTACTGACCGTGACCCGCTCAATACCGTAACGATGGGTATCCAGCCACTGCCGGCACTGGGCGAACGACTGCTGATGGGAATAAATGCGGACAATGTCCTGCCCCTGGTGCTTTGGCGACACCATCAGGTGGTGATGTATCCGCAACTGCACTTCGCCGCAGATCTTCAGCGGCGAGGACATGAACATATCAAGGGTATGGTTGATCATGCCTTCCGTGGAATTTTCAACTGGGACCACACCATAGTGGGCCGCGCCGGATTCCACTTCACGGAACACTGCATCGATGGCGGGCAAAGGCACGCTGACCACGGAGTGCCCAAAATGCTTGAGCGCCGCCGCCTGGGTAAAGGTGCCAATCGGCCCGAGGAAAGCGATGTGCATCGGCTTTTCCAGTGCCAGGCACGCGGACATGATCTCCCGGAACAGTCGGGCCATCTCCTCGCCGGACAGCGGGCCGGGATTGCTCTCCTTTATACGCCTCAAAACCTGGGCTTCACGCTCCGGACGGTAGAAGAACACATCCTCACCCGGGTTGGCTTCCATCTTCACGCGAGCCACTTCCTGGGCGCATTCCGCGCGCTTGCTGATCAGGTCCATGATTTCCTGATCCAGGCGATCAATATCGACCCTCAACTGCCCGAGACGGGCCTGCTCATCGCTCATGATCAGCCCCGCTCCTTCGCAAACACGGTCATGTAGTCAATCAACGCATCGACACCGGCTTCTGGCATGGCGTTGTAGACGCTGGCCCGCATGCCACCCACGGAGCGATGGCCCTTGAGGTTCAGCAACCCTCTCTCATTCGCACCTTTCAGGAAAGCACTGTTGAGCGCGTCATCTGCAAGGGTGAACGGTATATTCATCCAGGATCGGAAGCGCGGGGATATCGGGTTGGCGTAGAAGTCGTTCTCATCAATAAAACCATACAGTTTGCTGGCTTTACGACGATTGACCTCACCCATAGCCCTAACACCGCCCTGCTCTTTCAGCCATTTGAATACCAGGCCTGCGAGGTACCAGGAGTATGTCGCCGGCGTGTTGTACATGGAGTCATTATCCGCAATGACCTGATAGTTCATCATCGTCGGCGTTATCTTGAGCGCCTTGCCCAACAGATCCTTGCGAATGATCACGACCACCAGGCCGGATGGACCGATGTTCTTCTGGGCCCCGGCGTAGATCAGGCCAAATTTCGAGACGTCCAGCGGGCGTGACAGCATGGTGGACGACATATCCGCCACCAACGGTACGGAACCGCTCTCCGGCACGAAGTCGAACTCCAATCCGCCGATGGTTTCATTAGGCGTGTAATGCAGGTAAGCCGCATCGGTGCTCGTAGCCCAGCTATCCTGATCGGGAATGCTGGCAAAGCCACTCGATTCGCTGCTTGCCACGACATTAACCTGACCATAACGGCTGGCCTCGGCGATGGCTTTCTTCGACCAGATACCCGTGTTCACGTAGTCCGCAGACGTCTTGTCGCCCAACAGGTTCAGTGGAATGGTCGAGAACTGGCTGGACGCACCACCCTGCATGAAGAGTACGGCGTAATCATCTGAAACGCCGGCCAATTCCCGAAGGTCTTTCTCGGCAGTTTCGGCGATTTCCACGAACTCGTCACTGCGATGGCTCATCTCCATCACGGACATGCCGGTGCCGCGCCAATCCAGCATCTCTTCCCGTGCCTGTCGCAAAACAGGCTCCGGCAAGGTTGCCGGGCCTGCACAAAAATTATACGCCCTGCTCATCACTTCCTTCCTCACCGTCGACCTCTTCGGCATCGGTTTCGGCAATACGCTCAACACCCACGAGGCGTTCGTCTTCCTGGCTCAGTTTGATCAGGCGAACACCCTGGGTGTTCCGGCTCAGAACCGATACTTCGTCGGTGCGGGTACGCACAAGCGTGCCTTTGTCCGAGATCAGCATCATTTCGTCGCCTTCAAACAGCTGCAACGCCGTGACCAGGTTGCCGTTACGCTCGGAACACTGCATGGCGATAACGCCCTGGCTGCCCCGGCTGTAGGTCGGGAACTCGTCGAAGGTGGTGCGCTTACCGTAGCCGTTCTCACTGGCCGTCAGCAGAACCGCGTTTTCCTGCGGAATGATCAGTGACACAACATGATGTCCTTCCGGCATTCTAATGCCACGCACACCACGAGCCGTACGACTCATCGGACGTACCGCTTCCTCGTTGAAGCGAACGGCCTTGCCCGCCGAGGAGAACAGCATGACTTCCGCATCACCCTTGGTGATGGCCGTACCAATCAGGGTGTCACCCTCGTCAAGCGACAGAGCAATCAGACCATTGCTGCGCGGACGGGAGAAATTCGGCAACGGCGTTTTCTTGACCACACCCGCCGAAGTGGCCATCAGCACGTACTGGTCTTCCGGATAGTCACGAACCGGCAGGAAGGTGGTAATACGCTCCCCTTCTTCCAGCGGCAGGATGTTGACCATCGGACGACCGCGGGACGCGCGGCTGGCCCGGGGAATCTCGAACACCCGCAACCAGTACACCTTGCCCCGGTTGGAGAAGCACAGAATGGTGTCGTGGGAGTTCGCTACCAGCAGTTTCTCGACGAAATCTTCGTCTTTCATGGACGTAGCGGCCTTGCCGCGACCACCACGGCGCTGGGCCTGATAATCTTCGACGGCCTGAGTCTTGGCATAACCACCGTGAGAGATGGTGACCACCAGATCTTCCTCGTCGATCAGATCGGCGATGGTCAGGTCACGCTTGGAGCTGGTGATTTCGGTCAGACGGGTATCGCCAAACTCGGTCACCACCGCTTCCAGTTCTTCACGGATAACCTGCATCAGGCGGTCCGGATCACCCAGAATTTCCAGCAGGTCGGCAATCTTCTCGAGAATGTCCTTGTACTCATTCTGGAGCTTTTCGGTCTCAAGACCGGTCAGGCGGTGCAGGCGCAGGTCCAGGATCGCCTGAGCCTGTTCTGGCGACAGGTGATAAAGGCCGTTGCGCAGGCCAAAGATCTCCGGCAGATCATCGGGGCGGCATGCGTCTTCGCCCGCCCGCTCAAGCATCGCCAGAACGTCACCCGGTGCCCAGCCCTGAGCCATCAGCTTCTCTTTCGCCTCGGCCGCAGCCGGAGACGCCTTGATCAGCGCGATGATTTCATCGATGTTCGCCAGAGCAACCGTGAGGCCTTCCAGGATATGGCCACGTTCGCGGGCTTTACGCAGTTCGTAAATGGTACGGCGGGTAACCACTTCGCGGCGATGCCGGACAAATGCGTCCAGCATTTCCTTGAGGTTGAGGATTTTCGGCTCGCCGTTGATCAGGGCGACCATGTTGATGCCGAAAACCGTCTGCAACTGAGTGTGGGCAAAGAGGTTATTAATGACCACGTCCGGGTTTTCACCGCGACGCAGCTCAATCACTACCCGGATACCTTCCTTGTTGGACTCGTCCCGCAGCTCGGAGATGCCTTCCAGTCGCTTCTCTTTTACCAGCTCTGCAATTTTCTCGATCAGCCGCGCTTTGTTCAGCTGGTACGGCAGCTCGGTAATAATGATGGCGTCGCGGTTGGTTTTCTTGTCGTGCTCGATTTCATGGCGGGCACGGATGTAGATGCGCCCACGGCCGGTGCGGTAGGCCTCAACAATGCCGGCGCGACCATTAATGATGCCCTGGGTGGGAAAGTCCGGCCCCGGAATATGCTCCATCAGGTCGTCGATGGTCATATCCGGATTATCAATCAATGCCAGGCAGCCGTTCACAATTTCCGTCAGGTTATGGGGCGGAATATTGGTGGCCATACCCACGGCAATGCCTGAGGAACCGTTTACCAGCAGGTTGGGAATCCGAGTGGGCAGTACGTCCGGAATCTGTTCGGTGCCATCATAGTTGGCCACGAAATCCACAGTTTCCTTGTCCAGATCCGCCAGCAGGGAGTGGGCAACCTTCTCCATGCGGATCTCGGTGTAACGCATGGCAGCCGCGTTGTCGCCGTCGATGGAACCAAAGTTACCCTGACCATCCACCAGCGGGTAGCGCAGGGAAAACGGCTGGGCCATACGAACAATGGTGTCGTAAACGGCCGAGTCACCATGGGGGTGATACTTACCGATGACGTCACCCACCACACGGGCGGATTTCTTGTAGGCCTTGTTCCAGTCGTTGTTGAGTTCGGACATGGCAAACAGTACGCGGCGATGCACCGGCTTGAGGCCGTCGCGCACGTCTGGAAGTGCCCGCCCCACGATGACGCTCATGGCGTAATCGAGATAGGACTGTTTGAGCTCGTCTTCAATATTTACCGGCAGGATCTCTTTGGCTAACTCACCCATCGAGAAAGGTTCCTTTGCATTTGCTGGAAGTCGTTTCAGGGCCGTTCAGAGCGCCCCATAGTTATTCTTTAACAAGCGGCCAATACTACCACATTCAACCCCTTAGCGGGGGATATGGCGGTGGCCGTCAGTCAAAAACCACAGTCTTGTTTTCGTAGGTAATCACACGGTCTTCAATGTGTGCCCGCAAGCCCCGTGACAGCACGTTTTTCTCGTCTTGTTTTCGTAGGTAATCACACGGTCTTCAATGTGTGCCCGCAAGCCCCGCGACAGCACGTTTTTCTCCACATCCTTGCCCAGCCGAACCATGTCTTCAATGGAGTCGCTGTGGCTGATGCGGACCACGTCCTGCTCGATGATGGGGCCTTCGTCCAGATCCTGGGTTACGTAGTGGCAGGTGGCGCCAATCAGCTTCACACCCCGGCTGTAGGCCTGGTGGTATGGGCGGGCACCCGCAAACGAAGGCAGGAAGCTGTGATGAATGTTGATCACCTTGCCCGGGTACTTCTCGCACAGACTACCGGGCAGGATCTGCATATACCGGGCCAAAACAACCACATCGGCTTCATAGCCTTCTATCAGGCCATCCACTTCACCGAAAGCCTCGTCGCGGTTGTTCTGGTTCACCGGAATATGGTGATAGGGTATCTCATGCCACTCCACCATGCGCCGGAGGTCTTCATGATTGGAAATAACCGCCACGATTTCGGCATTGATCTCGCGGCTGTGCCAGCGATGGAGCAGATCCGCCACGCAATGGGATTCCTTGCTGCACATCAGGATCACTTTCTTGGGCTGGGCCGAATCAGCAATGTGCCAGTTCATATTGAACTCGCGGGCAATCGGCTCAAAGGCCGTGCGGAACTGGTCCAGGCCGAAAGGGATCGAGCTGGCCTTGATCTCATGCCGCATGAAGAACCACCCGGTCTGGGTGTCGGAGTGGTGGCTCGCCTCTGTAATCCAGCCATTATAGGTCGACAGAAAGTTACTGACCTTGGCAACAATCCCCACCCGATCCGGGCAGGAAATCACAAGACGATAGGTATGCTCCATGGAAGCCTTTCCTTAATCTGATCCGGGATCACGGGCGCGCAATTTCACACCCTTAAAAATGACCGGCTATGATAGCTTATCTGAGCACCAGAAACGAGGCACAGAAACATGGATAGACACCCCCTACAGGTACGTACCCGAAAAGCCGTCGCGAGCCGCTCACTGGCCGCGAGAATGATGATCGCCCTGGCGCTGCTGCTACCTCTACAGCCGGTGACCGCAGAGGCCATTCTGGAAGGAGAGCGCCACCACCCGGTACAGGCCAGGAACGGCATGGTGGCCACCAGCCACACCCTGGCAACGGAAGTCGCATTGAACGTGCTGAAGAATGGCGGCAATGCGATGGATGCCGCCGTTACGGCGGGATTCGCCCTGGCGGTCACCCAGCCGCGCTCGGGCAACATCGGCGGCGGCGGGTTTATGCTCTACGCTCCGGGCAACGGTGAAGCGGTTGAGGCCATCGACTATCGGGAGAAAGCACCGGCCGCTGCCACCGAAACCATGTTCCAGGACGACAATGGCAACGTGGTCGAGAATCGCAGCCGTTTCACCCACAAGGCGTCCGGCGTGCCCGGCACCGTCGCCGGCCTGGCGATGGCGCTCGAACGCCACGGTACGCTGTCGCTGGAACAGGCCCTGGCCCCGGCGATCAAACTGGCGCGGGAAGGCTTTATTGTACCCGCACGCTTCACCGAGGGCCTGGAACAGGCGCGGGAACGACTGCAGCGCTGGCCGGCAACTCTCGCAACCTTCTATAAAGAGGACGCTTCTCCGTGGCAACCAGGCGAGCGATTTCGGCAACCGGAGCTTGCCGACACCCTTCAGCGTATTGCCGATCAAGGCGTCGATGGCTTCTATCAGGGCAAGACCGCGCAACTCATCGTCCAGGAAATGGAACGTCACGACGGCCTGATCACCCTTCAGGACCTGAAGAACTACCGCCCCAGAATCCGCCAGCCGGTTCATGGCACCTACCGCGGACATGATATCTATTCCATGTCACCGCCCTCCTCTGGTGGCACTCACATTGTGCAGATTCTGAACATTCTTGAAGGCTACCCGCTGGCCGAGTTCGGTCATAACTCCGCCGCCGGTATTCATCACATGGCCGAAGCCATGAAGCTCGCCTATGCCGACCGCGCGGAATACCTCGGAGATACTGACTTTGTGGAGGTGCCGCTAAAGGGCCTGACCAGCAAGGCCTATGCCGAAGCGTTGCGTAAAACCATTGATCCGGCCAAAGCCCGGCCTTCGACCGAGATCAGTGCCGGTAACCCCGGGGCCTATGAAAGCCCGGAAACCACCCACTTCTCCGTTGTCGACCGCTGGGGCAACGCAGTTTCCAATACTTACACCATTAATTTCAGCTACGGGTCCGGCATCACCGTTGACGGGGCGGGGTTCCTTTTGAACAACGAAATGGACGACTTCAGTGCCAAACCCGGCGAACCCAACGCCTATGGACTGATTGGTGGCGAAGCCAATAAGGTGGAACCCGGCAAGCGTATGCTGAGCTCCATGTCGCCGACCATTGTCAGGCGCGATGGTCGCAACTATCTGGTTACGGGAAGCCCCGGCGGGTCCCGAATTATCACGACAACCTTGCAGGTGCTGCTGAATGTGATTGATCATGGCATGAACATTCAGTCTGCGGTGAGTGCCCCAAGGATTCACCACCAATGGTTGCCAGACGAGATCCGCATTGAACAGGGCATCAGCCCGGATACCGTGAGGCTGCTGGAGGAAAAGGGGCACAAGGTGGTGACAAAAAGTGCCATGGGCGCCATCCAGAGCATACTGATCGATACTGAAGGAACCCTCTACGGCGGTGCAGACCCGCGCCGCAGCACATCCTCAGCCATGGGCTATTGAGGGGCACACAGCCCCGGGAGGCATTATGTTTTTATCCGTTCAACTGAGCTGCTACCCACTCACCGATGACTACAAGCCGCCCATTCGTGCCGTTATCGAGCGGCTTGAAAAAACAGGGCTGGAGATCTTTCCGGGCCGCATGAGCACCGAAATGTTCGGTGAGTACGACGAGGTAATGCGCGTGCTCTCAGACACCATGAAATGGTCGTTCGAGGAGTACGGTAAAGCGGTGTTTGTGGCCAAGATCATGGAAGGTGATCGCCGGCCACGCTAGGGCGCTTTTGAGCCAGGCCCAGACACTCGCTCTAGTCTGGCGTAACTTTCAAAACACGTCCGTCAGCATTATCCGTCAGCAGATAAACCGAACCCTCAGGGCCCGTTACGACGGCCCTGATGCGTTCGTCCAGCTCACCGAACAGCGTTTCCACTTCCGTTGCCTCGCCGTCCGCCAACCGGACACGATGCACCTGCCGGGTCACCAGCCCGCCAACCAGCAGATCACCCTGCCACTGAGGAAATAGATCGCCGGTGTAAACGGTCATGCCCGAAGGGGCGATGGATGGCGTCCAGTGCAGCAGCGGCGCCTCGACACCCTCACGCTCCTCGAACGGGGTTACCCGCGCACCGGTATAGTCCAGCCCATGGGTGGTGACCGGCCAACCGTAGTTGGCGCCCGGGCGAATGACGTTGATCTCATCACCACCCCGGGGCCCGTGTTCATGAGCAATCAGCCGGCCCTGTTCGCTGTCGTAGGCCAGCCCCTGCACATTGCGATGGCCATAGCTGTAGATTTCACCCTGGTAGGTGTCGTGCCCTGCAAAAGGGTTGTCGTCCGGCACGCTGCCATCCGGGTTAAGACGCACAATACTGCCAATGTGGTTTTGACGGCGCTGGGCCTGCTCGCGGTAGTCGAAACCGTCTCCGAGGGTTAACACCAGCATATCATCCGGCAGCCATACCATCCGCCCTCCATAATGAGCGCTGCCCTTCTTGGCCGGTTGTACCCGGAATAGTTCGCTCACATTCTCCAGGCCCTGCTCTCCCAGTTGCCCCCTGGCCAGGCAGGTGTGATTGGCATCCATGGTGCCACAGGCATAACTCAGGTAAATCCGTCGGCTCTCCTCGAAGTCCCTGGCGGGAAGCACATCAAACAGCCCTGCCTGGCCGGATGCGAAAACCTCCGGCACACCATCCAGCGGTTCCGGCATCAGGTCGCCGTTGGCCGTCAGCATTCGCAACCGACCCGGCCTTTCAGTAACCAGCATGCGCCCATCGGGCAGGAACGCCAGTGACCAGGGATGCTCCAGGCCGCTGGCCACAGTTTCAATCGTATAGTCTGTCGCCTCATCCGCTATGGCATCAGATTCAGGCAGAACCGCCCCAGCAACCATCAGAAGCATCGCAACAGGCACTGCCGAGGCATTGTCATTTTTACGGGGCAACCGGGAAACCAGAACGGCAAACAACAAACCAGAGAGAGCAGCCGTTACCAGCATGGCCAACAGTCCACCCATATCCCGCGTGGCAGCGATCAACGTAGGCATGGGCGCCAATGCATCCACAATCCGCAAGGTCGCCCACAATCCCACAGCTGCGGCAAGCGGGCACAGCCACAAACGGCCTGATTGACCAGCCAGCCGGGCCACAAGAGACGCAGCACCCTGAGAGAACAGGAAACTGAGCCCGAAGAGGATGGCGTACAAAGGGGCAAAGTTCAGAAGATCCTGAACTGTGGTTTGCAAACGGGTCGCCATACTGATTTCAACCCCCAGGCCTTCCAGCGCCTGGAGATTGAACTGGGTTTGCACAAGGCTGCCCAGCACGGAGCCCACGATCAACGCGACGATGAATGCCAGCACCACTCTCCTCCAGCCAACCAATGCTGCCATTACTTCTCTCCGGAAGGCTCCAGCTTGTCCTGAGTGCGCAGTTCGAAGTCACTGGCGTCGTGGCGTTCATGCAACTGCCTGCTCTCCTCGCCCCAGGTGCGGTTTACCATCAATCCACGCTTGACCGCCGGGCGTTCTGCGATCTCATCGGCCCAACGCACCACGTTCTTGTAGGTATGCGCTTCCAGGAATTCCGCCGCTTCGTACACCTTGTTTTTCACCAGTGCGCCGTACCAGGGCCAGATCGCCATATCCGCAATGGTGTATTCGTCACCCGCAATGTAGCGATTATCGGCCAGTTGCCGATCCAGCACATCCAGCTGGCGCTTCACTTCCATGGTGTAGCGGTTGATCGGGTATTCGTATTTTTCCGGTGCGTAGGCGTAGAAATGGCCAAACCCACCGCCCAGGAACGGCGCACTGCCCATTTGCCAGAACAACCAGTTCATGGTTTCCGTGCGCGCCACAATGTCCGTCGGCAGGAACTCGCCAAACTTCTCAGCGAGGTAAAGCAGGATGGAGCCGGATTCAAACACGCGGACGGCCGGC
>Ga0207895_1000474_pt1 | contig 17645 bp, 15 predicted proteins | sample MalvirmetaMSP112_FD_184230 | JGI IMG/M metagenome (GOLD analysis project Ga0207895, IMG submission 184230) | Marine viral communities from the Deep Pacific Ocean - MSP112 (SPAdes) | ecosystem: Environmental > Aquatic > Marine > Oceanic | place: Pacific Ocean | collected 2011-05-24 | reverse complement strand
GATCTACCAGGACAGTTTCGGGTTTTCCGACCTGATGATCACCATCATCTTTGCCACCTATGCCTTTGGTGTGATCGCCGCACTGGTGCTGACCGGGCGCTGGTCTGATCAGATAGGCCGCCGGCCTTTGCTGTTTGCGGGCCTGGCCTGCTCCATCATCAGTGACCTGGTGTTCTGGCAGGCCGATGGCCTGGCGATGATCCTGACCGGCCGGGTGCTGTCGGGGCTGTCCGCAGGGATCTTTACCGGTACGGCCACGGTGGCCGTCATTGAACTTGCCCCGCCCCACTGGCGGGAGAAAGCCACTTTTTTTGCCACGGCGGCGAACATGGGCGGGCTGGGCCTGGGGCCGATGTTAGCGGGCGCTCTTTCCCAGTACCTACCCTGGCCACTGCACCTGACCTTTCTGGTGCACATAGCCATGGCTATGCTGGCCGCGTGCTGCATCTGGGCAGCGCCTGAGACCGTCTCGAAACCCGCTCGCCCCAAACTGTCCGTCCAGCGCCTGAACGTGCCAGCGGAAGTCCGCGGTGTGTTTATTCCCGCCGCCATCGCCGGTTTCGCAGGCTTCGCCATGTGCGGCTTCTTCACATCCATCGCCCCGGCGATGATGGGCAAGGTCTTGGGCTACGACAATCGGTTTTTGATCGGCGTTGTGGCCGGAAGCATCTTCATCGCCTCAACCCTGGGTCAGTTCCTGCAGGGCAGACTGCCGCTCAGGCTGCGCCTACCTCTGGGCTGCGCTTCCCTGATGCTCGGCGTGATTCCGATAGCGCTCGGCACCTACACCCAGTCCCTCGCGCTGTTCATCGCCGGCGCTGTGATTGCCGGTATGGGCCAGGGCATATCATTCCGCGCCGGCATGGGCGCCATCGCCGCGGCCAGCCCTGTGCGGGAGAAGGCAGCGGTGACGTCCACGTTCTTTGTCGTGGCCTATATCGCTATCTCGGTACCGGTGATCGGCCTGGGGTTGATGGCGAGCGTGACCAGCCTGAAGACGACCGGGATCACTTTCGCCGCTGTGATGGGATCACTGGCGGCGCTGGCTTTGGTACTGCTGATTCGGCAGGAACGGGCAGGGGGAAAATAGATCTGTCCCGGATTTTACGGTTTTTAAGATCTTGCGAACGCGGTTATTTGTGGAAATACCACCTCATCATCGCCTTCCTGCCAAGACGGGAACTTGATCATGGCCTGCAGGAACACTGGATGATCCAGCCAATCCCTCAGCCATTTCTGTAAATTCGGATAGGGCAGACTGTAAAACACCTCCCGATCGACATGGGCGAACTGGCGTACAAAGGGCATGATGCCAATATCAGCGATGCTGATGTTGCTCCCCAGGAGATACCGGGTCTTGCCTAATAGGCTTTCCAACGCCTGCAAAAACACCTCACCCTTCTGCTGGTAATCCCACTGGGAGAGTTCTGGATGGCGATCCGCGTATTTATAACGATCCAGCCAGTGTTTGAATTCGTTATCGTTGCGGTCGATCAGGGCATTAGCGCTTATTAAATCAGTGTTCAACAAACCCTTCGGATCACTCTGCCGCAACGCCCATTCGACGATTTCCCTGCTTTCCTCAATAACGAGCCTCTCGGAACGGTCACCTCCTGCCAGCTCCAGAACAGGAACCGTGCCTTTGGGACTGACCGCCAGCATCTGCGCCGGTTTGTTTTTTAGCACAATCTCCCGCAGCTCCACCGTCAGCCCGGCAAACAAGATCCCGAGCCGAGCGCGCATAGCGTAAGGGCAACGACGGAAAGAATATAAACGAGGCAGTGGCACGGTAATGGCGTGGCTCCTAGCTGAATAAACGAAGCCGATCTTAACCGTTACAATAGCCCATTGACCAACAACCCGAGCCGAGCCCTATGGCAAAAATTAAAAAGCAGGCACCGTCACCGCAAACCCAGGAGGAAGCCTTGACCATGGCAAAGGCGACTCAGCGGCCCCGGCAAAGCAAGGAGCAGACAAAACTGATCGCGCTGGGTATCGAGAAGGGCATTGATCAGTATAAAAAACAGCAAAAAGCCAAAGCCCGGGAAAAAGACAAACAGCGCAAAAAACAACAACACCAAACAGCGACCGAAAGCGCAGAACAAAATCCTGCAAAATTCGAGATCCGCTATCGAACCCCATGGCTACCTTGGGCACTGCTACTGTTCACCTGGGCTGGAATCGGTCTCTATATACTGGGCTTGGGCCTGGGGGGCTAAACGAATCAATGGCGGCCAGGTTCATGCTGGCGTCTTCGCGGATGGCGGTGTGCAGGCGACTGCAGGTTTCAAAAAATAGATCTGTCCCGGCTTCCACACATAACCGTTTGGTACCATGCATCCACAGCGTAAGGAATACGCTGCCTGACTGTAACGGATTACCTATGAAGAGAGCTTCCCTGAAATCTGGAATGAATCGGCACCAGAAAATTTTGTGTGTCATTCTGCTGCCACCTATCATCCTCGCGGTGCCTCAGATATTCGGCCCTAAAAATTTCTGTCCCGACCCAGAGGTTGCGACGATCGCGCTATACCTATCGGCATTTGTGGCATTCGCAGTGTCGCTCTGGACTGGCTACCTATGGCACACAGGAAAGATCAACCCAGCACCTCAGTGGTATTCATTGGGCCGTGCCAAGAAATACCTCGCCTTCATTAGCTGTCCCTTATTGCTCTGGTCGGTGCTTCACTTATCCTTCGGTTACACCATCCCGCGCATCTGGACAATGCTGGATAGCGAAACAAGAATGGTAAAGTATGAGGTCACCAAATACCGCGGCGGTGGACGCCATTCATGCAGCTACCAGCTAGAAAATGATCACCTGGATCGTATGTATTTCGAAATCTGCGTACCCAAAGATTTCTGGTACCGCCTGCCAGACCGACGGTTCATCGCAACCTTCAAAGTTGAACAGTCTTCTTTGGGAATGACATTCGAGGGGACTCGGGACGACTGGGCTGGGCCGCGCTGACCAGTGAGCTCAACCATAAAGGTCAGAACGAGCCGTCTACCGATGACAATCTTCAACTAATCGAACACCCCAAGGTACCAAGCCGCCATAAGCGACACGATAATCGAAACGAAAAAAACTGATACCGGCAGAATCACCCAGAGTTTAAGGCCCATCGGAAGCGCCTCTGCCTCATCGCCCATCCTGGACTCGATCCTAGGACCGATACGAGGAAGGTTACGAAAGATGAAGAAAAAGTAGACATGAACCACCCGCATCCAGCGACCTATTGGGCCATTGCCCCAAATTTCCCGGATGCCGTCCAGTTGTTTGCCGGGTGTTGCAATCCGACTTTCAACTTCCGCAATTTTAGGAAAGAGGAAAGTCAAAATCAGAACGAGCAGAAAAAATCCTCCAAGCACGGAAACGACTAACAATACCTCAGCGATGGCTACGAGTTGCTCACTATTCATGTATCGATTTCCGCACGATTTCACCTGTCGCCTCGCCAACTCCGGCCCCGAAATAGCTACCTCCTGCAGCTCCCAGTCCTCCCACGATAACTACGCAGGCAACGCCACCGATGCCCGCTGAGGTCACAGCAACCATCGTGCAGCCAGCGGCCAAAGCCCCGCCAGCTGCACCAAAACCAGAAGATCCAATCAGTTTTCCACCTTCCCTATAAGCCACAACCTGACACTCCTTCTCGTCGTCCGCAGTGCATGCTTCTTTTATCTTTAGCGCAGACATGGACACATCCAAGGTGATTCCCAGATAGCCCACATTTCGAGCATATCTGGCCCCCGTTGCCAGCCTCTCGTAGTGCGTAGCGTACCCTGGTATGCCACCCACCCCGGCAGTCTTCCAACTATGCACAATACTCTTAGACGACAACCCCAGGGCACGCTTCAGCTTCGCATCATCATCCAGTGACATACCTTGGCGTGCCACACTTCCCAGAGAAAAATCCAGCTCCTTAAAAAGCGCCCGTCTCTTCTCGAAAAACTCCGGATGGTTGAGATGCCCATACTTCCGGTAGCTTTCTTGATGAAGCCGCTCGATGTTCTTTAAGGTCTTCTCAATGCTGCCAATCTGCTTTGAGACCATTACTGCGCCAGCACCCAGCCCCGCCGAACTCGTTGAAGTAACGGCTTCCAACAGAGCATGATACTTGACGAGAAACTGCGCTTCGTCCTGATCCAGCGACCGCACCTGGGCATTCACCTGCGCAGCCACGTCCATCAAGTCAGCTTCTTCCCGAGTACACTCCATTCCTTCCGGATCACCGAGCACAATCATCTCACCGGGTAACACCTGGCCGCCAAGACCCGGGTTCAAACGATCAAAGCTGTCAGGCTTTGCAGAAGCGTCGCCATAGAGCGCAGCCAACAGAGTGGTCTTACTCATTGGGCTCTGAACCACGTGGAAGCCCGGCTCCACAGTAGTTTCCTGAGGTTGATCCTTTGGACGCTGATCAGACACACCAGACACAACCGGGCCACCTGCAACCGCATTGCTATCGCCACGGGTTAACCCGTTTGAGTTTGCGGACGGTGGGGACGATAAGGAGCCTGTAGCTCCACCATCAGCACTACGAGCATCAGATGCTTCCGCCCTCGAAGCGGGCTTTACTGGGGCGGGTGAAATACCGGAAAACTGGGCGGGCGTGTACGTATCGCCAATAACCACGCTGCCACTACCGATGGTGACGCCACCGCAGGAGATCGCCCCACCGGTCACGGCGGCTGGAATACCATTGATCAGAACGGTTCCAGAACCAGCGGCTATAGCTCGGGGATGAGGTGGGTGCTTGGGTTTGGAGTGTGGCGCGAGCGGGTCCCCAACACGGGCAACGGGTTTGCCATCAATCAACACATTGGGGGAGCCGGCAGTCACCGGCGTTGGTGGAAACCCGGAGTGATCAGTACCCAGGTCACCTACTAAAACAACCTTCTTGCTCATTCCTTTGCTCCTTCTTTCCTTGAGGGAGATCTATCCATGTTTTCGCAGGATCGCCTTCACTGGCTCCTGTCACTGCCATGCTAACCAGAATTCCGGCAAGAACCAAGTTGCCAATAAGGCAACTCTCATTATGCCTCCCTGAATGCTTGATAACTGGCAAGCCCCCGATACAGTAGACGCCTGATAGCGTTACAATAAACGCTGAATCTACAGGTGTTGATGATGAGCGGAAAGCGATACTCCGAAGAATTCAAAATCGAGGCAGTCAAGCAGGTCACGGAACGTGGTTATAGGGTTTCTGACGTGTGCCGTAGACTGGGAGTTACCTCCGGCAGTCTCTACAAATGGATCAAACTGTATGGCGATCCCACTAGTCAGCATCAGCACATCTCGGAACAGCAAGATGAGCTTCGACAACTCCGAGCTGAACTGCGCCGAGTGACTGAGGAGCGCGACATACTAAAAAAGGCCGCAGCGTTCTTTGCCAAGGAGTCCGAGTAAAGTATCGCTTCATCAGGGCTCACCAGAAGGAATTCCGAGTCCGGGTCATGTGCCGCGTGTTGAACGTCCATTTCAGTGGTTTCTATGCGTGGCTGCATAATCCTGAAAGCCCCCGAGCCAAGGTCAATCGCCGCCTCGTCGGGCTAATAAAGCAGGCCTGGCTCGAAAGCGGTGGTGTATACGGCTACCGCAACATCACCTTGGATCTCAAAGACCTCGGAGAGAGGTGCAGCAAAAATCGGGTGTACCGATTAATGAGGGCGGAAGGTATCCGCGCCCAGCGTGGCTATAAACGCCACAAGGGCGATTACGGCGGAGAGCCTGCCCACGTTGCACCCAATCATCTGAATCGCGATTTCGAGGCCCAGGAGCCGAACGAGCGATGGGTGACTGATATTACCTATATCCGCACCCATGAGGGCTTTCTGTATCTCGCCGCCGTTCTGGATTTGTTCTCGCGACAAATTGTTGGTTGGTCCATGAAGCCGAGAATGTCGACAGTCCTGGTTATGGACGCGCTGCTGATGGCTTCCTGGAAGCGGCGGCCAAAACAGGAGGTTCTGATCCACTCCGATCAGGGATCGCAATACACCAGCCGGGAATGGAGAGACTCCCTGAAAGATCATCGGCTGAAACCCAGTATGAGCCGGCGCAGTAATTGTCATGACAATGCTGTTGCCGAGAGCTTCTTCTCGTTGCTCAAGAGCGAACGGGTGAAACGGAAAATCTACAAGGATCGGGAAACAGCTCGACGAGATATTTTCGATTACATCGAGATGTTCTATAACCCTGTTCGCCGATACGGTAACAATGGTGGGTTGTCTCCCGTGGACTTCGAAAAGCAGTATTTTAAGCAGCTGTCAGATGTCTAGGATAACGGGGGCTTGCCACACTATAAAACTTTACGACTACACTGTACGTGCTAGAATTATGGACATCCATACAGTACGAAGCCATTTTTGTATTCAAAATCAATTACAAGTCTGTGTTTTAAGGGACCACTATGAACCGGACGACTAGACCAGTAACGGTCCACTTTTTTGATATAGAAGCAAAACAAAACTTTTTTGAAAAATTCTCAGCGAATTTCGAGTTCAATAATTCGAACTCTCTCAATACTAGGATACTAAGTATTAGATCAAAAAAGCATTTATTCAAGACACTTGAATCATCCAGCACTGATTTAGGAAAATCATACGCAATTACTGTCGTTCGAGAAAGAAACACTTGGCAGACTAAAGCTACCAGAGACGGTAAGATCACTGGGATATCATCGAATCAAGGAATTATTGGAGATCCATACTACTTTCTTATCATTCCTTCAAAGAAAACAATTTTGGGATTTACTACCGGCCCAAGCGGAAGTCTTAAAGCAGTCGCAAAGACAATGCTAGAACAATTTAAGACAGATCGATCTGACGAAATAACTTTAAATTTTATTCCGAAAGAGAAGGAGTTCATTACTCTTAATGAAATCCCTGAATACAAAAGTTTACATTTCAAAATTAACTCATCATCACTTTCCGATATCTCAGAAGATGCTCCGCCTCTGATCAAAGATTTAAGCGCAGCACCATACATAGAGAACAACGTACAACTATCCCTTGATCTTGAGTTCAATGAGCTAACAGAGCATGATTTCTCCAAAGAAAACATAATTGAGATAGTTACATTTTTATCAGATCATGAGGGATGCAGTCTCCTTACAGTAAAAGGTATAAATGGCGACGGAAATTCAATAAAATTGGATTTCGGAAACGCATTTTATAACTACAAAACAGATGTCGTGACAAGGCAAGATTTTATCGACGAAAAATCTTCGTTAAATATTTTGCATTCAGCCTTATTATCTTATCAAAAAACTCCTATACCCCGCCAAACAGTCTAATTAGCTCTTTTTTGGTAACCGCATGGATGTTATCCAGCTTACGATCATTAAATGCGCCGATAAGATCTCTAACTGACGAAATCCGCACATCATTTTGGAGGATATCGTCAATCTGTTTAGATGCCTCTCTGGACAAGCCCATGTTTATCAGACTAACTAACCTTTCATCACATCCTCCAATTTCAAGATATGAGTGGATTTTTGCACTTGAGCCTTCAATGCCACGATCTGAAAGAATGTTTGTCAGGAGCACATCGTAACATCTTAACGAGTTAGACAACCGAAAGGTAATATCATTATTAATGATCTTAATGACGTTTCGAACAGAGCTGTTAACATTTCCACTGCTGCCATTACTTTGATCCCATTCAATTTGTTGAGAAATAATATCTTTTAAACTGACACCTTGTATCCATTTCCTGGCAATTAGGCAATTGTGGTCGACTGAATAAGATTCAGTTGGGATATAGACACCAAACTCATTGAGTTTCACAGCTACCCTAGAGAGCACAGAGAATAGATTTCTAGATCTAGGATGCGGCAGCAACCAATCATCAAATGATTTTAATTGGGATAAGAACTCAAAAATCTTATTCTGCTGAATATAACCTACGGTTGGATTTGCTTCTAACGTGAACGGCGCCACCTTTAAATTTTCATAAGCTCCCTTTACGAGCCTTTTCAACTCCGCCAAATTAGCATCGCTAAGATTAAGATCTTCTGCTCTTAGAACTTCTTCTAGATTACCAACCGAGTATTCTTTAAGTAATTTATTAGCAATTGTATAGACCCTATACTGATCACTATCGTTGTGATCAAATTGACCATTGAGCGCGCTAAATATCTTCCCAAGATCATCATTGAGAGACTTATAAAACGATGGTATTTTTTGCTCCTCATCTTTTTCTTCAAAATAATCTTGATAATGCCAATCCTTTGGCTCTACCAGAAAGATGTTCCCAGAAAAATGCTGCAACATTCTTCCCGCTCGCCCAGTTATGTTGTTTATTTTTACATCCTCTACGCGAAGGGCCGCGCTGCCGATAACTGGTTGAATAGGGTTTTTTAGAAACAGGTTTTTTGCTGGTAAATTTACACCTTCGGCCAAAGTACTGGTGCAAGCTATAAATTTGAGCAAATCGTCTTTGGCCAGATTTTCAACCATAACTCGAACCGAACTAGGGAGAGGACCATAATGAAACGCTACGCCTCTTCTCAAGTTATTAGCTAATGAAAACTCTGAATGAATAAAATTCTCGATATAATCGGCGGCCTCCTCAAGCTCACTAGAAACTTCAATATTTCCAACCAATATAGAAATCTCATTGGCGATATTTTCGCAGTGGTCTGTCCGATTTCGATAAATTATATTACTCTGACCATTACCGATCCGGAACACGATATCCGAAAGCTTTTTTCCTGAGAATTTTTTTTCTCTTGTAAGAGAGTATTTCGAGTCAAGGCGTGAAATTACTAAATTTTTCCCTTTTGGCTGAACTGAAATCAAAATTTTTGCAACCGGTGAGTGCGACGTAATCTGCCGCTTGAAATCAACACCTAAGAAAATCGAAGAGAAAGCATTTTGGTAATTTGGCGAAGGCATACTTATAATTAACTGGGGATTGCTATCACTTAGAAGCTTTTCTATAGTCAAATGAAGCAGCACACCTCGACTACTATCTGCTATATTGTGGGCCTCATCGACAAACAGGTAATCAAAAAATACATCGCCTTTCTGAAGTATTTCATATAACCGCTCCTGAGTTACCACAAATATTGTTCTATCCAGGAAAACCTTATCTCTAGGTACCGTACATATCTCGACGTTATTCTGCTGCTCTTGACCCTTCAGCAAATTATAAACTTTTGCAGCCACTTCAGATATAAGCGCACGAGTAGGAACAACTATAGCGGCAAATGCGCCGTCGCTTCCAATCAATCGTTGAACCAAATAATTTAATATTATATGAGTCTTCCCAGCGGATGTGGGTGCAACGGTAATTATATCTTGATCAGTTTCGAGATCTTCCCACAACGATCGCTGATAATCTGTCAGCGTCATGCCTAGCTCTTTAACAGTATTTAGACTTTCTCTAAAATCAAACTCTGCTTCACTTATAAAGTTCTGACTAAACTCGATACTTTCATACTTTTCTTCTAAGAGATCGATGTTTGGAAAATCGCCTTGAGTAAGAAACATTTCTTTGGCAATGATCAAGAGATCTTTATGGTCTTCCACGCATGTGTCTAATAACATTGACAAGAGTATCGATGCTTCTTCTTGTATCTTTCTATTATCAGATTTCAAGAATATCTGCGCAGTTGTTAGAAGCTTCTTTATATCATCTCTATTTAACTCAGTATTTTTCCCTAGCAATCTGTCAAGGTATGTCTCAAATAATTCGAAACTTTTACCCTTATACGGACTTCCATTGAATATTCTCTCTGAGAGCTGACTCGCAAATTCACTCATTTTTTTACACCGACATATTCGATAAAGTCGTCAACCATACTTTCAACGCAGCTATAAGGAAGAATAAATAGTGACGTTTCGTCAATGTTTATACCTTCTGATTCTGCTTTTTCAAAGAATAATCCGATATGGTCCTTCGCAACTTCCAGGTAATTATCGATAAATTCCTGCTCAGACTTCGAGCCCGCAATCATTTCTGGATTAGCAAAACCTATAAAGCAAGGCGAATGTATTTTTGGTTGTTGATCATCCTCTGAGAACGGATCAAAAAACCCCATAAGACGTTCTTTTAGTTCCGCATCAATTGCTGGGAAATCTAAATGGCTATCGATAAGATCAAGCTCTTCTTCATATTTACTTGACGCATTCTTTATCGATTTCACAGCTTTCATAGCCGCTCCATTAAATTTAGTGTGCAGTTTGGACTCCCCTAGATATATTACAAATTCATCACCTAGCATTTGCCCGTGAACGGCGTCGGCCCCATAAACAGGCATCCGTCTATTTGTTTTAAGTGATATTTTACTTAATATTTTCGGCGCTTTTATATATACATCCAGCAATGTAAATAGCAACAACTCTCCAAGTTCCCCGTGCGCGGTTGCTTTGCTTATTTTTCTTACCGCCTTCTTGAACAGATATTCCGCTGCTTTTTCATTTCTGACGTTAAGCCTTTTTTCTACTTCAGAACATGAAAAAACAAAATTATAGAGCAGGCTTTCCTTAATTAAGTGAAGAAACTGTTGATGAGTACTCTTTCCTGCCTCGATCGGAAAATAGGTCAAAAGCGTATTTACAGCCCTCCCGTCAGCTAATGGAAGTGATACCTCTATACGCTTTAATACCTTTTTAATATCCTCATGTGATTTTAACTGAGGCGAAAGGCTTCCATTTTTCATGATTCAATCTTTTTTGTAAGTGAAAATTTATGCTATCCATAGCGATTGAATATTTTTAAAAGCTAACTATTAGAAAGACAGGCATTTCTCAGAACACCTTCATGGACGCCAAGACCGACAGAGTGGCTGCAGGGAGAAGGACTCTTGACTTCCCATTTGTACGTCCATGCGCCTGTAAGCAATCTTTGATTCAATTGTGGTTAACATAGTCTATATTTTTGTTCTATGCGCCTTCGACTTACAAATTTTGACATTTAGCCCACTAGAAAACTGCATTTACCGATGTGACTAGATCATTCCGCTTCCTTCTTTAAAATCTTGGCTAGCTTTCATACCCTTTTTGTCTTTCGGACTGAAATTAATACCAAAATACCCATCTCTACCGCAGAAAGGCTGTCGACATGCATATCGGTACCTAGAGATTCGTGGCCAGCGTGGCCCGGGTCCGGAAACCGGGACAGATAAAGTTTTAGGTCAACTATCGAATCCCGCGCCGTATGGCACTTTCCCCGACACCCAAAGACGTACTGGCTTGGGGAATGGTGTGACCTTGGTCCAGCACCAGGCTGGCTGCCTCCTATTTTAACTCAGGAGAAAAGGAACACCGCTTTCTTATCATCAGACATCTCGTTTATAGTGGCGATCTTACCACCTACGTTGGTGTCCCGACTCATTGAACCACTACACTGTGCATGCATTGGTTGTGATGCATCCTCACTCTTGAAAATTTGGCTCTAGAGTTCCAAAATCAATAGAGCCAATGACGTCAGTAACTTCAACGTCATCAACTTGAATATTATCGAACGACTCGGAAAGATCTCCAGTTATCGTGATCAAAATATCAGATTCGAATTCCTCATCGACAACTACTGAAATCCCGCCCATGTAGACATGTTCTCTATCAATTGAATCATATAACGACAAAGAAAAATCCCCTTCTGCTTCAACTGAGATTAATGCCTCACCTCTAATGACGATCCAATCCTCGTCAGACTCGATGATGTCTAATTCGTCTGAGATAAATTCAAAATCTTTGAACCAAGCATGGCATCCATCTGGCTCCCAATAAAGGTGAGAGTCAGCTTCTTGATCAGGCGTAAAGTCCGAAAGTGTAACAGCCAGACGCTCGCGTACGGCGTCGAGAAAGCTCTTGGCAGTTCCAGATTGAATAGAATTTTCCAAATTATGCAGAAAGTTGTATGCCGTATTCGTCGCATTAAATACTGCCAAGCCACTAGCAAAATCTTCTTCACAATCAATAAATTCCGATTCTTCACAAAACCTTTTCCAATCATTGTCTTTGGCTACCGCCAATATTTTTTTATTATTTTGTTTTGACCACTCCTCAAGAGATAGTAAAATAATTGCATCGGGAAATTCATTCTTCTTTTTTCCAGATTCAGAAAACGGGGAGCGGTTTGAAAAATAACGACCCATAACAGCAGAAATATTTGTCAATTCGGAACACGAAATTTGAGTTGCGCCTGTTTTCTCCAGAAAATTATCCATCCTTTCTCGGACTAATTTTTCTAACTCGGATTGATCTATCAATAACTCTCGCGCCTCTTTCGGTTTTACATCATCAAAAAACAAATGATCTGAAGCATCATTAATTGCTTTCTCAAGGTCCGCTCGCGCCTTCCGCATCTCCTTTTCGAGATGGACTTCAACTTCGCTACGAATCACATCAGGTAAGACGAAGTCGATTGGACTCCTGCGAAACTGCTGTAATCGCGAGAGCAGCCCCTTTTCAAGACGCAAACCATTCGTAATAAACACCGAGGTATCAACAACCAATGCACCATATTCTTCCGAGGATTCAATCACTTAGGAATTCCTCTGTAGTCTATCCGTAATTCACGCCGCGCTCAGCGGAAAATTTGTCCGACAGTCGCGCCTTGTCAGCAATATTACTCAGCACAGTATATTACTGGCCTTGCGTTCATATCTTTTACCGCATGCGCAAAGGAAGAAATAATCCATAGCAGTTGGACAATGTTTCCTCTCACTGGTCTTCCTTCTTTTATTTTTTTGAAGTTCTCTGTAACACCTGAAAGTGAAAGGAACGAACAGCACAAGACGCAGCTACGATTTAGCTTGTAATCCTTAAGCAGGTTTTCCAAATACCCTTGAAACTCATCAATATCACCCTTTCGTATCCTCGATATTTTGGTCTGAATACCTTTTCCTGATTTGTAATTTTTCTTAAACGTTTTATCCAATTTCGACAACATAGTATTTGCGTCAAAATACATGTTTCCAAGATTCTTAATTCCTTGGCCTACGACATCGTGTAAGTTGCTGGCTGATGTACTGGGATCACCATGTTTCGAATGGATAAAGCATATGTTTGAGTTATTCTTATTAAATGTTACGTGGTCAGCCCACTCATCACCTAGATCGTCACAAAATATATAATCATCCTCGGCATGAATCTTTTCAATGGCATAAAACATTGAATCTACAGTGAAATTTTCGCTTTCTACCGTAAAACTACCTTTTTCTGATTTGACGGTAGGCATTACCTCTATTGGTTGTAGAATCTCAAGAATGTTGTCGATCTCGGAAACTCCAGAAGCATCTTCGAAACACGCACCCATAAAGTACATGTATTTTGGGTCGTCGAAGGTGACACTATAGAACCCATGCTTAACAACATATTTTTGAAGCGTTATTAATTTCCCATTTTCAGATACACGGAACTTTGCAAGATATTTTGAATTTAAAGTCAGGCTTTTCTTGTTGATTCGAACACGAGAACCGTCATTAACATCTATCACGTTTAAATCTGAATCTATTTCATATACTTTCTCTAGTGCAGACTCTAGATTATTGTAGATGCGATTAGAGATTCTGATGACCTTTCCTTTCTTTGTTTTATATTTTACTTCGACACCGTCTTTTTTAAGACGATCAAATAAGGAAGAACTCTCTATAAGGATGGCATTAGGCGAGCAATTCGTTAAAACTTCATTTAGCTCCACTTTGCTTGCGAAGGCATCTAAGAAGTTTGTATTACTAGGAGATTCTATTAGATCGATCTGCTCGGAAGCCCATAGACCTATACTGTCTATTGCTTCTCTACTAGACGATTCAACAACCCGCCCAGTTCCTGATATAGATCTGGTTTTAGCTCCTTGTCGGAGCTTAAAGTAATAGGGAATTGACCTGCCTGCTGAATGAGTAGAAAGTAATCCTTTTAAATCAGCCGCCTCGTACGACCTAGATCTCATTGCGCGATCCGAAACCGTCATATTTCTAAGCGCCAATCTCTGAAATTCTACATCATCGTCAGAGAATGAAGATGAAAACTCCTTACTTCCGACAAGCGTGAAGTTTTCATCCATTAGATCGAATATGCTGGCACAGCTTTTCTTTAGAACAGCAAGATAGTCGCCAATCTCAATGATCAATATAAATGCGTAAACCTTGTCTTCGAAATCATCGTCCAAGAAGTAAACTGGCCGACTAGAAGGAAATACCCTGGCAGAATAGACGAAATCTAAATTCTGTCCTTCTACATTTCGTTCCTGCCGAAATTTATCAATTACAAATTCACTATCGGGACTTATATTATCAGCGGCAGTGTCTAGGATACTTCGAACCAATTCATCCCCTACAGGCTCATTGACTCTGTAAAATTGTGCATTCTTTGTCAATCTGAGTCTTTCTGGCACGATCCTGCCTCCTTGCTAACGGTTACTGGCCTGAAGCTTCATTTTTTCAAAAAACGTTGACGTCAACAAAAAATCCACATGGCACCCGTAGAACTATTGTTTATAGCAATTTAATTAATGAGTTAAAATCAATTCAAATCTTACTTCCCGTAGTCAATTGACGTCGTCATGATTGCAATAACGAAGCAGTCAAATTTCTCCAACCCGGAGGGCCAGGAAATTTTTTGAGAAAACTCAAAATCGGAAAGACAAGAATAAACTCAAACAGCGCTGACTAGCTCATCGGTCACCACCCCTAAATATCTGTGTTTGCGTAGCATATAGCTACCCACACTAGACCATCCCGGCAACGTTTTCCTGCTGAGGTTACAAAAACACAAGAACTCCGCACCAAGCTTCGCTCAGTGCAGAGTTCTGAACGATAGGACTTTTAAACCTGCCAGGGCAGAAGTGCGACTTAACGGTTACACCGTCAAATGCTTCTTGATGAGTTCATCCGTCAGCCCTGCAATTTCATCCTCAGCAACCCTCCTCCCCCGATCCAGAATCGCAAACCGATCCGCATACTTCCGCGCAAACGGCAACTTCTGCTCAACCAGCAGCACGGTCAATCCATCCTCTTCAATAAGCCTGCGAACAACCTCCCCAATCTGCGCCACAATATTCGGCTGAATCCCCTCCCCCGGCTCGTCCAGAATCAGCAATCTCGGCTCAATTACCAACGCCCGACCAATGGCCAGTTGCTGTTGCTGCCCACCAGAAAGGTCGCCGCCTCTGCGATGTTTCATTTCCTTCAACACCGGAAACAGTTCATATACCCGCTCCGGTATCTTCTTGCTTCCATCTTTACGCACAGCCAGTCCAGTGCGCAGATTTCCCTCCACGGTCAGCAGCGGGAAGATCTGCCGTCCCTGGGGCACGTAGCCGATGCCCAGTCTTGAGCGGTCTTCGGTTTTCTTCTTGGTCAGTTCCACATCCTGCGCAAATTCGATACTGCCACTTTGAGTGGTTTCCTCGCCCATGATGCATTTCATCAGGGTGGTTTTATCCACGCCGTTGCGGCCCATTACGCAGGTGCACAGGCTCTGGTATACATCCAGGTCCCAGAGGGTGCTGCTTTGGGTTTCGCTTACATCTACAAGTCGGGTATCAAACAGCCGCCAAATACGCCCCAGCAACCGCCAGCACACCACCAACACCACGACTGAACCGGCTATCCGCCTTCAGCATCAAGCTACCCAGCCCACGCCCAACCAAAGTTATAGCGAGGGTAGCGATGGAAAAACCGGCCAGGTAAGCAGCGAGCGTTGCGCCAGCGGGCATTTCTGTGCCGTGAGCGAAACCGTGGAACAACATGAAGGCGCCTACAAGAGTGCCGCCAACAGCAGTCGGCAGTTTCGCCAGAGTAGCGATGAGAATGCCGGCCACCAGTACGGAGAAGGTGATGCCAGTTTCAACGCCGGGCAGGCTCAGTCCGCCCCAGGCCAGGGCTGCGCCCAGAACCATGCCACCGATCACGAAGGCCGGCGTCGCGTTTTTCATGAGGTTATTCTGGCGCACACTCCAGAACCCGATAGCAGCCATGGCCAACAAGTGGTCCAGGCCCAGCATGGGGTGCAGCAGGCCGCCAAGGAAGCCGCTTTCAGCGTGGGCGCCATGGCCGGTGTGGGCGGCTGCAGAGGTGGCGGTGAGTAGTAGGCCGGCGGCCATGAGGAGTTTGGTGGTCTGGTTCATGGTGTTCTTCCTTGTGTTGCTGAATTCAGTGTTTGTGGGTCGGTGTCAGGCGGTTTCGGCCACTTTGTTCGGGCGCCGTTCCGGCAGCATGCCGCGTTCGAGGATGAAGCTGATGATGGTTTCGAGCCCTACTCCGTCGTAGAGGTTGGTGAACACAAACGGGCGCTCACCGCGCATTTTCTTTGAGTCCCGGTCCATCACACCCAGGGAGGCATGTACCTGTTCGGCGATGTCGATTTTGTTGATGATCAGCAGGTCGGATTTGGTGATGCCGGGGCCGCCTTTGCGGGGGATTTTGTCGCCGGCGGAGACGTCGATGACGTACAGGGTGAGGTCGGACAGCTCCGGGCTAAAGGTGGCAGACAGGTTGTCGCCGCCGGATTCCACCAGCACCAGTTCCAGGTTGGGGTGTCGGCTTTGCAGGTCGTCGATGGCGGCGAGGTTCATGGAGGCGTCTTCGCGGATGGCTGTGTGGGGGCAGCCGCCGGTTTCCACGCCGAGGATGCGGTCGGCTGGGAGGGCATCGTGTTTCAGGAGGAAGTCGGCGTCTTCCCTTGTGTAGATGTCGTTGGTGACGACGGCGATGTCGTAGTGGTCTTTTAACGCTTTACAAAGTTGGCGCAGCAAGGCGGTTTTACCTGAGCCGACCGGGCCGCCGACTCCTACTCTCAGACAATGTTTCATGGCGTGTTCTCCGTTTCTCTTATCAAGATCGTTTTTGTTCAGCTTCTGAAAAGCCGTGAATACTGGGTTTCATGGTGTGCGCTTGCGAGCGCGAGGCCTGGCAGTACCGGGCCGAGTTCGTTGTCTTCCCGTGTCAGTGCCTGGTCGACGGCGTGTACCAGTTTGGGGCGCAGCCGTTCGGTCAGCCGTTGGGCGGCGGTGTGGCCCAGGGGCATGGCTTTGCAGGCGACGGCGAGTTGGTTTTCCAGCCAGGCCCAGGCGAAGCCGAGCAGGGTTTGGCGCACGGGTACGTGGCGCATGTGGGCGGCCCAGGCGAAGACGGTTACGTAGCCGGGGTCTTCCGGCATTCGGCCTTCCGCTGGCAGCAGTTCCAGGCTGCCCAGCAGGCGAATCAGCGCAGAGCCCAGGCGGGTGTCTTCGTCGCTCAGTTCGGCGGTCTCGCGGGTGGCGTGCAGCCATTGGTTCCAGTGGGCCAGCCCAGCGTTGTCATTGGTTGCCCAGGCGGTTTGCAGGCGCACGAGCAGGGGCAACTCGCAGCGGGTGAGGCCGTCTTCCAGTACGCCTTCCAGCCAGTCGCCCAGTTGGTCTTCGTTGGTCACCCAGCCCAGTTCGAAGGCGCTTTCCAGGCCCTGGGACCAGGCGAAGGCGCCGATGGGCAGTGCGGGGCTGACGAGTTGCATCAGGCCCAGCAGGGACAGGTCGCCGACGGCGGTCTGGCTGCTGTCAGTGAGCATGAGGGTGGTCATGGTCGTGCCCGTGGCTGTGATCGTGTGAATGGCCATGGCCGTGGGCATGCCCTGCTTGGGCGTATGCGCCGGGCTCCGGATCAAAGGGAGCCTGGTGGTGTACCAGGGTGGCGCCCAGGCGTTCGGCCAGT
>Ga0207895_1000461_pt1 | contig 17877 bp, 20 predicted proteins | sample MalvirmetaMSP112_FD_184230 | JGI IMG/M metagenome (GOLD analysis project Ga0207895, IMG submission 184230) | Marine viral communities from the Deep Pacific Ocean - MSP112 (SPAdes) | ecosystem: Environmental > Aquatic > Marine > Oceanic | place: Pacific Ocean | collected 2011-05-24 | reverse complement strand
CATGGCGTCTATCAGATCATCTGCCTGGAGGAGCCCTTCCTGAAAGGGGAGGCCCGGGAGCATCTGGCGGAAATGAAGGCGCGCTACCGGGCGGCGGACAACACCAGCGAATTGTTGCTGGGCCATATGCCCAGGCTGGACAGAACCGGCAGCGAATAGCTGCCCTTTCATCCCGCTGCCGCTATAAAAACGGTTTACCACTGAGGGCACAGAGAACACTGAGGGAAACCCTCATTTCTCAGTGTGCTCTGTGGTGAAGGCGCCAGGCTTATCCCTGCTAAGAACCCATCCCACCAATCCCTTTCAAGCGCGGGCGTTGATGATCGCTGAATGTCTGGTTGTCAGTTTGCGGATGTTCCCTCCCCATGTTTGTTTTGCTCGCCATCCCGCCGTTTTTCACCAGCGCGCAAGTTGAATATGTAGGATATGGCTTACATAAATTTGTAAGTGGTTGAGCTAAAGTGATTTTTTAAATTTGGCAGTGCAAGAAAAGTCGGGACTAAAATTCCTGTTCAACACGCAAGTGCAAGAAAATCCAGGTGATAATGATTCCTGGCTTGCGGATAAAGCACTGGTCGGCTTGGTTTTTTGAGTAGATTCGGCGAAGAATGGGAACGGGGATAAATTGCAAAGTGATATATCGCATCTGCAATTGAATATGCTGTTAGGCTTCTGAAATGCACAAAATAGGCGCTCTAATATCGTTAATAGGCTATTTTTCTAGGCTGGCGATCCTGATTATTCTTGGGTATGCAGCTAGGGAAAGTCTTAACTCTTTTGGGCGGTTCGAAGTTTTAGAAGGTATCGCGTACTTGCTATACGCTTGTGTTGGCGGGCCCATAGTCTATGTAATTGGAAATATAATAATAGGCATTGGGGTTTCAATCTCGGAAAAGGGGGTGGGAGATGAACTGGATTAGCGGTGCATTTTTTCTTTTGGCCATACATTCAATCGGTATGATTTTATTTATTCATGCGAACAACGAATGGTATTACCAAAAGGCCTTCGCGGCTGGAGTGGAGCCAAATCTTGCAGCTGCAACTGTTTCAAAGCTCATTTTGGCAGCTATAGGGATTGGAGTTGGCGTGTGGCTGCTCAACTAATAGCCTAACAATTCGTGGCAGTTCGCGCCTTTCGGCGCCGGACTCGCTACGCTCGCCGCTGCACAGGGGCGTTACGTTGCAAGGTGAAGTATGAAGCAAGCATCACGGTTCATGCCCAAGTACGAGCCTAGAAGGGCAAGCAAGCCTGCGCTAGTTGCTTTTTTCGTCATAGCGCTGGCAGTCGTTATTTATCAGCCTTGGTACCTGCTAGTGGCTGCAGGAATAGCCATTTTAGTAATAGCTTGGAGTGCAATAGATCAGCCTAAAGTAGAGAGACATTTCCAAGATTTGTGCAAAGAGCGTAGTGGTTTATCTATCTGTGAATTTGCCAAGGAATTTGATCCAAAGGTCGTAGATACTTGGATTATCCGAGCAGTCTATGAGCAGCTTCAAGCCGCACTTCCAACTAAGCAACGTGTACCTATAACGGCTTCAGATGGGCTATTCGACACATTGATGCTTGATCAAGATGATCTCGATCTGGATTTAGTTGAGGAAATTGCGCAACGAACTAGCCGAAGTTTTGATGGCTACGAAAGTAACCCTTACTACGGCAAGGTGACAACGGCACGAAACTTGGTGTTATTTTTCAATCATCAGGCCCGTGCCAGTGCAACGTAACAAGCGGCTGCACCGGATAAATTTCCGCTGTCATCTTTTGTGCATAAAGCCGCACAAAAGCCGCCATCAAAAATTTACCCGGTGAGCCGGGCGTTAGGTTGTGATGAGATACAAGTGCCAAAATTGTGGTGAGCTTTTCTCTCCCCGTAATGCGGGATGCGAGGATTGGAGGGAAAAGAAGCTGTCTTTTATATGTCCTCATTGTGGCGTTTATCTAAAAAGGCCTGAGAATTTTATCAAAGAAAAGGGTTGGAAGGGTGCGGCTCCTACACTGATAAGATATTGCTTGGTAGCATTTGGCTTGCAGTTTTTAGCTATATATCTCGGTGCTAACCATCCATTGGTACTTGTCATTGTTGGAGGGGTTGCCTTGATTGCTTTGTTCCTTTACGCATGGAGAGCGCCTGAAGAAGTGAGGCTGGTTGAGGTTATTGTGCCGCAACCTAACAAGAAGCTCCAGTCCGACCGCTGACGCGGCGGCTGAGCATGGCGTTATGCGAGAAAATAAGACAGATCCGCTCTAAGGAACAAGCATGGAAAAACTATTGATCGGTGTCTCAGGCGTAATCCTAGGTGCAATTCTTACAGTGGCCAGAGAATTCTGGAACGATTATAGAACCAAGAAGAAGAAAGCCCAATTTTTAGCAATCAGGGTAACTACAATGCTTGATCGTTTTGTTGAAGGCTGCGTTTCAGTCGTAAGTGACGATGGCGAAATGTACGGAAGAGATGAGCAAGGATGTCTACGTGTAAACTCAACTACTCCAGTATTAAACTTCGATTCGCTTGATGTTGACTGGCAATCCCTTCCTTTTGATCTTATGTATGAAATTCTTAACTTCCCTTTAGGAATCGAAGAGGCCAATGGAATGATTGGCAGTGTTTGTGAACATGTTGCATCCCCGCCCGATTACGAAGAAGGCTTCGAGGAGAGGCATTTCCAATATTCAAATCTTGGCCTCCAAGCTTATGAGTTATCAAAGAAGATACGGGAAAGGTATGGCATGCCAAAAAATGAATTCAAGTACTGGAATCCAATTGATTTTCTTGAAAAAAATAAGAAAGAGATAGATGAGAGAAGAGCTAAACGTGAAGAACGTGCAGCCAAATTTTACCAAAGCGCATAACAAGTGGCGGCAGTCAGACCAAATTTCCGCTCCTCCGTCGCTCCAATTTGCCTGCTGCGCCAGGCGTTAATCTCAAAGAGGAAACCCGTGAGGGATCTCATAAAAAGAATTCAAAACACTCCTGATTGCAGGGTTTTTCCGCCCAAAGGCATTCCCAAAATACCGGATCATTTGTCGCTTCCGTTAGATGTCCAGTCTTTTTATTCATTGGCCGGGGGAGCGGTCCTATTGCAAAACTCCCTTTCACCGTACGAGATACCTGAGCCCCAGAATTTCGTTCCCTCCAACGAGATTATTTTTCCAGAGGGGTACGACTGGGATTTACCGGAAAATGATAGGTCATATGATTGGTATGTTGCCGCTAACAGCGGGCCAGAACAATATATTTCGATAGATTTGAATCCAGATAGACTGGGGCGATGCTACGATAGCTTTTGGCAACTACATGCAACGGAGGATGCGGAAATCGTAGCACTTAGTTTCCGGGAAATGATTGAGCACCTTTTAGATCATAGAGGTGACGGCCCGTACTGGGTTGAAGATGGATTTCCGCGTCTTGGTTTTGCCTACGACTAAGAGATTAACAAGTCACGCAAGGCGGACGTTGTAGTTCCCCCGCTTTAGTGGACACCTTCTCTTAACCAGAGTTGCCCTAAGGGCACGCAGAAGGGCACAGAAGGGCACGGGGTCAGACCTCACATTTCACTGACCTCCATGGCATCCTGGCATGACCCCATGTTGTTATTGGCCTTGCGTCCCCCTCTCTGCCGAGAACCATCCCTGTCAGCGAAACCCAAACCCCTGCACAAACGCCAGCAGGCGTTGCTCCAGCCAGTAACGTTGGCTTTTATCCCCTACAAACCCTACATGCCCGCCGTAATCACTCACTTCCAGCGTTACGGCAGGCCCCAGTTCTTCCTGGTGCGGCAGGGTTTGCGGTGTCATGAAGGGGTCGTCGCGGTTCTGCAGCATCAAGGTCGGGGTGCGAATCTGCAGCAGCTTGGGGCCGGCGGAGCATTGTGCGTAATAGTGGTAGGCGCTACGGAAACCGTATAGCGGCGCGATGATCTGGTCGTCGTAACGCCAGAACGAGCGGATGCCGCTCATGTTCAGGCGATGCAGGCGCTTGGCTTCCGGGGGATTCACCTCGTCCAGATGGGCTTTCTGAACGGCAAAATTGCCCAGCAAGGCTTTCAGCAGGTGCTGGCGGTACAGTTTCGACAGGCCCTGATCCAGCCGGTTGGCGCAGATGTCCAGCCGCAAGGGGGAGCAGACTGTGGCCACGGCACTCAGGTCGCCATTGTCCCGGTGGGCCAACCAGTTCAGCAGGCGGCTGCCGCCGAGTGAAACGCCAATGGCAATGCGATGCCCGGTGGGGTTCTCATGGAACACATGCTTGATGACCGCATCCACATCGTCCACTTCCCCGGCGTGGTAGCACAGGGCGGTGTCGTTGGGTTTCTTGGCGCCCCGGCTGTTGATGGCCACGGAACGAATGCCCGCCTCGGCCAGCACCTTCTGCATGCCGCGCATGTAATGGGAGTCGCTGCAGCCGGACAGCCCATGCAGTAACAGCACGGTGAGCTGCCCCGGTCGACTTTCCGGCCCGGCCCAGTCCAGCAGTAAATAGTCACCGTCTTTCAGGTTCAGCCGCTCGCTGCGCCGTGTCACTTCGGGCAGGCTGCGGCCCATGGGCCCCCACAGGGTCTGCAGGTGCGGGTTGCGTAACCATAGTGGCGGTCGAAATGCTGACCGTACGATCTCGCCCATAGGCAGGGTCTCATCCAGCGGGAAGGAAAAATCACGCCTGACGCGTGGCGCACGTATGGTAGCCTTTTGTTTTTCTCGCTGGCAGCTATTCATGACGGAGATTCCATGCCGCGCCGTTTTTTTGATGATCAGGATTTCCTCTCCGGGCAAGCCGTAGAGCTGGGGGCCAGCGCCAGTCACCACATTGGCAAGGTGTTGCGCATGGCGGTGGGCGATGAGTTGGTGGTGTTCAACGGTCGTGGCGGTGAATGGTTGGCGAGTATCGCTGCCATCAGCAAGAAAGCCGTCACCATCGAACCGCAGGCGTTTACTGATGAAGACCGCACTGCCCCGCTGGCGGTGACGGTGGCGTTGCCGATGATCAAGGGCGAGCGCATGGATTATGCGATCCAGAAAGCCACCGAGCTGGGTGCCGGGGAGTTGGTGATTCTCGACACCGAACGCTGCGAAGTGCGCCTCAAGGGTGAGCGCCAGGACAAGAAGCTGGCCCATTGGCAGCAGGTGGCGATCAGTGCGTGCGAGCAGTGCGGGATGAACCGGGTGCCTGCCGTGCGTGGCGTGTTGAGTCTGCGTGACTGGCTGGCGTCGGACCTTCCCGCCCTGAAGTTGATTGCCCACCCGGGTGAAAAGCCCTTCTCTCCGGCTGCCTTGCAGACGCAACCCGCACTGGCATTGCTGACGGGGCCGGAAGGCGGGTTTTCCGATGACGAGTTGCAGCGCGCAGCGGATGCCGGGTTTACCCCTTTCGCCCTGGGCAACCGGGTGCTGCGGGCGGAAACCGCCCCGGTGGCGCTATTGGCAGCGCTGTGGGCGTGGTGGGGATAATGACATTGCAGCAAGGAAAACTGATTCAGTGGGATGATGCCAAGGGTTATGGCTTTATTGTCCCTTGTGATGGTGGTGACAGGGTATTTGTTCATATCAGTGCTTTTGTAGCTAGGCGAGCCAGGCCCTCAATAGGGGACAAGGTCCGATACCGCGCTAGGAGAGACAGAAATAAGGGGCTACGAGCTGAAGAAGTGCTTGGTCCTCGGCAATGCCAAGACAGAATCCCGGTAGGGGTGTTGGTTGCAATGGTTGCGGCGGCTGTGTTCTTGGGCGGGGTTCTATGGTTGAGTCGGGATTATGTGTTTTCGCCTTTTTTGGTAGCGGCATTGGTAGCGCTCAGTATTATCACGCTGTTGTTCTATGGCTGGGATAAACGGGCAGCAGTAAAATCGAAACCGCGGACGCGGGAGGACACCCTTCATCTACTGGCGCTGACGGGAGGTTGGCCGGGGGCGTTGATCGCCCGACCATTGTTTCGCCACAAGACGCGAAAACAGCCGTTCACGGGCATATTTTGGGCCACAGCTATTTGCAATGCCGCAGCGGTATTGTTTTTCTTGGTGGGGGAGCAAGCCGCTCCGTTTCGTGATTGGCTGGATATTGAAGCCATGCAGTGGCGGATTCTTATGCAGCCATTTATCCCTCTTCGTTGATGCCGTTTATGGCCATCGGTATAAGTGCAGTGGCAGACTTGTTTTTGTCTATTGTTAGTGCAGCAGACGTAGCAGGAAGAGCGCCAATGCTGTTAGCCAGTCCGATTGTTGCCCCGCTGGTCTTCACCCTTAATACGTTCTCTGTGGAATGTTAATGACTGTGACTCGTAGCCTGTGGTTAACAGCATTAGCCATGGTGGCCTTTGCGGCCAATTCGGTGCTGTGCCGTCTCGCCCTGCGCGAAGGTGCGATAGATGCCGCCAGCTTTACGGCGGTGCGGCTGGTGTCCGGCGCAGTGGCACTGGGGTTGATCCTGTTGCTGCGGGATCGCAGTGTGAAAGCCATGGCTACGCAGGGTAATCAGGGGTCGGCGTTGGCGTTGTTTGTCTACGCTGCCGGGTTCTCGCTGGCCTACGTTGAGCTTGCCACGGGCACTGGCGCCTTGCTGCTGTTTGGCGCAGTGCAGGCCACTATGATCGGTATCGGTTTGTATCGTGGTGAGCGATTGGCGCCGCTGCAGTGGTTGGGGCTGATGCTGGCGTTGGCGGGTCTGGTCGCGCTGATGTTGCCCGGCGCCACGGCACCGCCGCTGGCCGCCGCCGCCTTGATGCTGGTGGCGGGCGCCGCCTGGGGGGTGTACTCCTTGCGCGGCAAGGGCGCGGCCGATGCGACGGCGGTAACCGCCGGCAATTTCTTGCGGGCGTTGATCTGGCTACTGCCACTGGCGCTATTTGCCTGGCCGGCACAATGGCCCCAGGGGGCCGGGCTGGTGTATGCGGTATTGTCCGGTGCCCTGGCGTCGGGAGCCGGTTATGCCATCTGGTACCTGGCGTTGCGGGGGCTGGCCAGCTCCACGGCGGCCACGGTGCAGCTGAGTGTGCCGGTGCTGGCGGCCCTGGCCGGGGTGGTATGGCTGGACGAGGCCTTCACCCTGCGTTTGCTGCTGGCATCGGCGGCGATTCTGGGCGGCATTGCGTTAGTGATTCGGCGCGGCGCGTCCCGCTGAGCGGCATGGTCGAGAGGGATTGATGGCATTCGATGGTGAGCTGGCCCAGCGCGTACGGGAACAATGGCTGCAGGTGGCCGGCACGCTGCCAGATGAAAAACGCATGTTCGGCGGCTTGTGCTTCATGCTCGCGGGCAACATGTGTTGCGGTATTCTTGGCGAGCGGTTGTTGGCCCGGGTTGGGCCGCAGGCTTATGACGCTTTGTTGCTGGAGCCGGGGGCCAGCGAAATGGATTTCACCGGTCGGCCCATGAAGGGCATGATCATGGTGGATGATGCGGTGCTGTCGGACGATGAGGTGCTGCAACGCTGGCTTTCCGCGTGCTTTGAATTCGTGCGTCTTCTTCCCGCTAAATAATGGACAGGAGCGGTCATGCTGCAAATCGGAATTGTAATCTTTGATGAGGCCGAGGTGCTGGACTTTGCTGGCCCCTATGAGGTGTTTGCCACCGCGGCCCGGCTGTGTGACGCCCCGCCCTGGCGCGTCTCGTTAATCAGCGAAAAAACGACGGTAATGGCTCGGGGTGGTTTTCCTGTGCAAAGTCACTTCACCCTGGCGAACCACCCGCCTCTGGATGTGCTGCTGGTCAGCGGTGGGGTGCATACCGAAGCCATGAGCAGTGCTGCCCTGCTTGCCGCTATTCGCCGGGCCGGGGAACAGGTCCGCTGGGTAACGTCGGTCTGTACGGGCGCGTTTCTGCTGGCCAAAGCCGGGCTGCTGACCGATGAAAAAGTGACAACCCACTGGGAAGACATTACTGAGCTGCGCGCGTGTTTTCCGGGGCTGGACGTTCAGAGTGGGGTCCGCTGGGTTGAGGATGGCAATCGGCTAACCTCTGCCGGTATTTCAGCGGGTATTGATATGAGCCTGCATCTGGTGGAACGGTTGCACAGCCGCGAACTGGCCGTGCGCACCGCTCGGCAGATGGATTATGCCTGGCAGGTGTCGCCCTCTGGTTTCTGACTCACTGGCGCGAAATAAGCAGGGTTTCTTGCAAGAAAAAGTAATTCCGGATTACTTTTTCTTCTTTTTTTTGTCTTTTTTCGATTTGGAATTTTTGCCTTTCTTACTGTCTTTTTTCTTTCCTTTCTTTTCAGTTTTTTTGTTCTTTTTCTTTTCGGTATTCTTGCTTCCCTTGTCTGATTTTTCTTTTTTGTCGGATTTTTTCTTGGGCTTTTTTTCTTTGGTTTTTTGGGTGTTGGTTGCGCTGTCTTTTGTCGGTTTCAGTTTTGTAAAAACATCCAGGCCTACCAGCCGGAAGCGGCGCAGGCAGTAACGCACCTGGCCAATGCTGAGGCCGGAATCGGCGGCGGCTTGCTGCTGTGTTGCCCCGTTGTTGAGAGCCAGCAGCGCTTTGGCGCGCGGGCCGTTGGGTGCAGGGCTGTGTTCGTGAGATTGACAGGCTTTCTTCTGTGCCGCGGTAAGCAAGGTGGTCATCAAGTCATCCCCGTATGGTGAGTTCGGCGTTATGCCAAACTCAAACCATAAGGGAGAGTCAGGAGGGAATGCAAAAAGGAATTTTTGCTGTCAAAAAAGTGAAATAAAAAACAATCAGGATTGCTGCTTCTCCATCATGTTGGCTTGCAGGATTTCAATCCAGTAACCGTCCGGGTCCTTGATAAAGGCAAGGCCTTTCATTTTTCCGTCATCAGGACGTTTAATAAAGCTCACGCCGAGTTTTTCGAAGCGCTCCGCCGCTGCGTAAACGTCGGGAACGGTAATGCCGATATGGCCAAAGCCCTGGGGTTCGGCATTGCCATCGTGGTAGGAAAACTCCGGCTCATCTTCGGTACCCCAATTGTGGGTCAGCTCCAGCATGGCCTCGCGGCCGAAGGTAAAGGTCAGTCGTTTGGCGTCGTTGCCAGGTACGTCACCGGCTTCCTCTTCGCTCAGATAACCGAGGAAATAGAGGCTGAATTTCATCTCGGGGAAATCCAGCTTGCGCACCAGTCGCATGCCCAGCACCCGGGTGTAGAAGTCCAGGCTTGGTTTTGGATCCTTGATCCGCAACATGGTCTGGTTGAACAGGTACTCATGGGTGACCTCATCCGGGTGTTCGAACAGGCCTTCCGCTTTTTCAAAATGACGGGACATGGGGGCTCCAGATCAGTCAGTGCATAGGGTGCTACAGACTATCGGGACGGCGGGGAGGGAATGCAACCCGGTAGGGAGTGAAAGTGCGACCGCAATAGTTTGAAAGCATGGGGTAGGTGCAAGGTGTGCTGCAAGAATGTGTCCCGCACGACGTTTGGTGATGGACCTGAAAAAAGGGGCGCTGAGTGCGCCCCTTTCGGATAGCTTACGGGCTGACCTTCTTGATGACCGGAGGTTTCCAGGTGCCATCGAGAATGGCTTGTTTGCCCCAATAGGCTCGAATGTAGAGAGAGAAGGTGCCTTTCGGTGCTGGCAGCCAGTTACTTAGCTTGTCCTCTGATGGCTTGTTGTGCCCGGCGTACAAGGTAAGGGAGCCGTCATCGTTACGCTTCAGGTCCTTGTTCTTGGTGCCCAGAGAGTAACGCTGAAGATCATTGGGATAGAACAAATGTTTATCGTTGTACAGCGTCAGCGACCAGAAGCCCTTCACCGGCGGGGTTTCTCCCTTGGCAAAAGTAATGCTGTAGAGATTATCCCCGGTTAGCTGTTGGTCATTGCCGTCGTTGTCTGTATAGAAATATTGGGTTTCGTTGGGGCGGTTATCAAACATGTTGGAGCGGGCGGTGCCGGTGCGCATGGTGTAATCCACGCCCCACTCTGCATTGTTGACGGAACGGTTCCAGCCATTGCCGGCAGGCTTGCCGTTGTTTTCCCATTTGAAAAAGTCGGCAATCACCGTCTTTTCCGTTTCGATGGCAACGTCGAGAATGGCTTGTTTGATGTCAGGATCGCGCTCGGCGGCGGCAAGCAGTGCACGAACATTGGCGTAAATGGCTTCCTCGCCTGGCAAGGGTGGCACCTGATCCAGTACGGCGGGCAATTGCTCGAAGAATTTTTCCGGCACCACCCACTTGGTCTCTCCATCGCTTTGGGGGGCCGGGAAAGAGGGAAGTTGCGACCAGTCTACGGTTTTCATTTCCCCATCGAACTCTGACAGCGGGTAGGCATTGATTTGGCGAATCACCGGTTGAATGGCTTTCTTGTCTTCTTCTGTGGAATCCATGAACGCCCGGGGAATCATGTTGGCCAGCTCCGTCGAGGAATGGATCACATCATTGATCCCTTCGGGAACCTCTCCTTCCCAGTCCGGGCCTACCAACAGGTAAAAGCCGGGTTTGGTGCCGTAGGGTGTGCCAAGCTCGCCTACCTGATCGGTGCGCTGGTCATAAATTGCGTAGACCCAGAAACGGTCGCCAAAATCCGGCACCTGGATGACAACGGGTTGCTCGTTCAGTGAGAAGAAACCCAGGCCATAAACCACATCCTGATTGGGGCAGGTGACAAAGGTTTCTGCCGGATCGATGTAGTCACTGAGCATGGCAATGTGCCCCTGCGGGGCCACCGGTACGATGCCGTTGAGTAACCCGGGTTTGGGTGCCTGGGTAATGCCCGCGCGCCGATTCGCCTGGTTGACCATGGGCCAGGCCCAGACATAGGCCTGAGCGGCAACCACCCTGGCGTAAGACTCTGACATGGATGCCCCTTCTTCGGGCTGGTTCAGGTCTTCAAATGAGCGAGAAAGGGTTTCACTGTCAGGAGCTGTGGTGGCTGCTGCGGGGGTGTTTTCGGGAGGCGCTGTGTTGGTCGGTGCGGATTCTTCAGAGCTGTCGTTGTTGCAGCCGACAAGGGCAACAGCCCCAAGCAGACCAGCGGCTAGGAGTCCGGGTTTCATAATACTCTCCGTGTCAGAATTCCTGTCCTTATGAAATCTATAGCAGAGGCCGGTTAATTACCATGGGCCAGATAACAGGCTTTTCTATTTATACGGGTTAACCAAGGAAGGGGGAACAGGGCGAGGTTTGCGGGGCGCTAGCAGGGGAAGAAGAGTGCGAAGAAGGGAATAATCCTGCGAGCGATCGCATGACGATCGCTCGCAGGGTCGGGAATCAAGCCGGGGTTTTTTCCACGGTCTTGAGGACTTTTTGCAGACTGGCGACGGTGCCACCAATATCGCTGAGGCCCTGGGGCAGCAGCATGGTGGTGGATTCCTTGGCCACTTTCTCGAAAGCGGTAACGTATTGCTCTGCGATGCGCAGGCTGACCGCTTCCTGGCCGCCGTCTTCTTTCACGGCCGCAGCAACCTGGCGCAGACCTTCACCGGTGGCGGTGGCGATCAGCTCGATTTGCTGGGCGCGCCCTTCCGCTTCGTTGATCTGCTTCATTTTTTCACCTTCAGAGATGTTGATCATCTCCTGCTTTTCACCTTCGGAGCGGTTGATCGCCGCCTGGCGGTCACCCTCAGAACGGTTAATGGCGGCCTGGCGCTCACCTTCGGATTCAGCAACCACCGCGCGACGTTCCCGCTCGGCGCGGACCTGTTTCTCCATGGCATCCTTGATGGATACGGGCAGGTTGATGTCGGCCACTTCGTAACGCAGGACTTTCACGCCCCAGGGCTGGGCTGCTTCATCCACTGCCTTGACCACTTCCATATTGATTTCGCCGCGTTCCTCGAAAGTCTTGTCCAGATCGATTTTACCGATCACGGAACGCAGGGTGGTCTGGGCCAGTTGCTGGGCAGCCATGACATAGTCATCCACACCGTAACTGGCGGACTTGGGATCAATTACCTGCAGGTACATGACGCCGTCGATGGAGACTTCGATGTTGTCCTTGGTGATACAGCTCTGGCGTGGCACGTCACGGACGATTTCCTTCTGGGAATGCTTGTAGGCAACCCGGTCGATAAAGGGCATCAGAAAGTGAAGGCCCGCCTCCAGGGATGTCTGGTACTTGCCCAGCCGTTCCACCACATACACCTGCCGCTGCGGCACGATGCGAATCACCATGAAGAGCAGAATGACAACGCCGAGGGCGATGAGAGCGGAAATAATTAAACCTGCCATGGATAGGGTTCCTTGTTATTGCTAGCGAGTTGAGATGAAAACGGGTTGGCGATAGGGGTCATTCAGCCGGTGGCGTCTGCGGTCCTGGCATCCAGGGCTCTACGGTGAGCCAGAGGCCGTCGTGGTGGGTGATGCGCACCATGTCGCCGGGCTGTAGGGGCTGGGCGCATTGTGCCTGCCAGCGAGCACCGCGATAGTTGACGGTGCCGGTACCTTTGGCGAAGGCTTCAGCCACGGTGGCGCGGCCACCGACCAGGCCGGCACTGTCTGCCTCACCTTCACCACGGGGTCGCTCATTGCCCATCAGCTTGTCGTTGAGCACGCGGCGGACAAACACCAGCAATAACAGGCTGGTGGCGGCAAAAATGGTGAGCTCCCAGGTCGTGTCATCCAGCAGCCCGAGAAACTTGAGGCTGCCTACCAGCAAAGCGGCGATCCCGAAGAAGATCACCACCAGCCCGGACACGGCAAATTCGGCAATCACAAAGGCGAGCCCGGCGATAATCCAGTAACTGTACTCCGGCAGATCCATTCCTGTGCCCCTGTAGCGTGTGCATTATTTTGATGGACTAAGATAGCACGTTGGTGACAGGTTCGTCGGTAGGAAATGGCTGAAAATGAGAGAGACGAGTTGAAAGTTCAAAGTTGAAAGTTACAAAGCGCGAGAGGGCCATTCAGCAACCGTTGAAAGTTGTCGCCGCGGCTCAACCCCGTGCGCTATTCAACACCTAATGTCTTGGGCCTCGTTCTACTTTGCGGCGCGGCGAAGATGTCTGCCGGGTGTCCCCAGAACCTGCCCGCGCTTTTCAACTTTCACCTTTCAACTGGTTAGTGCTGATGCCCGCCAACCCCGTGGGCATGCTTGTGGGCTTTTTCGTCGTCGGTGGCATCACGGATATCGGTGATTTCCACCACGAAGCGCAGGGACTTGCCGGCGAGTGGATGGTTGGCGTCCACGTCTACGGCTTTCAGGCCAACTTTCAACACGGTGAGCATGCGCGGGCCTTCATCGGTGGAAACGGTGACCACTTTGCCGGGCTCCAGTTTGCCTGCGTGTTTCAGGTATTTGCGGGAAATACGCTGGAACAGCTCGTTGTTGTATTCGCCGTAGGCGTCTTCCGGGCTGATGGTGACATCCACTTCGTCACCGGTGTTCTTGCCTTCCAGAGCCGCTTCCAGCCCCTTGATGATGTTGTTGTAGCCGTGCAGGTAGGCCATGGGCTCGCCGGTTTCCCGGGAGCTTTCAATTTCACTGCCGTCATCGGCGTTGAACAGGCTGTATTGCAAGGTGACCACCTTGCCGTTTTCGATAGTCATGCGCGCCACTCCAGGGGCTGAAAATAGGGGGAGCCGGATGCGAGCCCGGGGTGGCAGCATTGTGCCGCCGCCCTGAGCCGCAGGCAATTAGGCTTGTTGCTTGCGCAACAGTTCGCCGGCCAGTGCCGGGCCGGTCCACAGGCTGGGCAACAGAACCAGTGAAACCGGCACCGCAGTGACCACAATGAACTTCTGCAAGGCGTCAATGCCGCCATCACCGATGCTGATCAAAATGGCGGCGCTGGCGCCCATCATGATGCCCCAGAATACCCGTATGGCGGAGGGGGGCTCTTCTGTGCCGGTCATCACCACGGACACGCTATAGGTCATGGAGTCGCCGGTGGTAGCCACGAAGATGGTGGTCAGCACCAGAAACAGGCCGGACAACAAGGTGCCCCAGGGCAGGGCCTGGGTAGTGGCCAGCAAGGCGGCGGGCAGATTAAAGCCTTCGAATGGTTGGGAAATAATACCGGGCTGGGCAATTTCCAGGGAGATGCCGGTGCCGCCGACAATAGTGAACCAGAAGCAGGTGACGAGAGGGGCCACCAGGGCTACGACGCCGACCAGCTGTCGCAGGGTGCGACCGCGGGAAATGCGTGCCACAAACAGTGCCATCAAGGGGCCATAGCCGATAAACCAGCCCCAGAAGAACACCGTCCACCAGTCCAGCCAGCCAGGGTCACCACGGAAGGTGGCCATGGGGAAAAACTCACCCAGGTAGGTGCCAAGGCCCTGCACGAAACCGTCGATAATGAACGCCGTCGGGCCGGCGATCAGGATAAAGGCCATTAGCGCAATGGCGAGCAATACATTGAAGCGGCTGAGTATCTGGATGCCCCGGTTTACGCCGGTAATGGCGCTGATGGTATAGATACAAACCAACCCGAGGATGACCGCTAGCTGGGTGCGGAAGGTGTCGGCGATACCGAATAGATCATTGAGCCCGAAGCTGACTTGCAGGCCAAGAAAGCCGATGGGCCCCACCGTGCCAGCGACGACCGCCAGTACACAGCAGGCATCGACAATTGCCCCGCCGGCGCCGTGGATAATGCGGTCACCGAATACCGGATACAGCAGGGTCCGGGGCTTTAGCGGCAAGCCCTTTTCATAGTGCAGTACCATCAGGGTGACACTGGTCAGGCAACCGAGAATGGCCCAGGCCAGAAAGCCCCAGTGCATGAAGCTTTGCGCCAGCGCATTGGTGCCCTGCTCCATGGGCGTGTTGCCTTCCCCAAACAACGGCGGCGCCGAGATGAAATGGGCAATGGGCTCCGCTGCCGCCCAGAACACGCCACCACCGGCGAGCAGGGTACACATAATGATCGACACCCACTTGAAGGTGGACAGCTCCGGTTTGTCCATCCCTCCCAGGCGAACGTTACCGGTGCGGCTGATGGCCAAGTACAGGGAGACGAAAAAGGTGGCCAGCATAAGCAGCTGCCAATAGGCACCAAACAACTTGGTGGACCAGGCAAAGCTGGTTTGTACCCAGGCGGCGGTTTGCTCAATATCCCAGAGGGACAGGCCCACAAACAGCAGGATCAGGCCGCCGCTGAGAATAAAGACCGGCACATCCACGGCCTGAAAGGTACGAGACAAGAAAGACATTGCGGTCTCCTGTGAGACGCGACCGGGGCGCAGGCGATGCTGCGGCGAACAAGGAGACCAGAACGGAAAACCCGGTAACTGCGGCCAGGACCTTGGGTCACAGATGAATGAGCGCGTTGCGTAAACGCATGAAACAATGGCGTTATTCTACACCACCCGAGCGCTGGCCGGCAGCGGGGTTCACGGCTTCGCGTCGGGATGCAGGCCCAGCGCTTTGCGATCTGTACCCGTGCGAATCTCACTCAGCAGGCGGTTGGACTGCCGGTACCAGTTACGGCGGCCGCGGGGGCTCCATTTGAAGCGCTTGTAGGTCCACTGGTACTGGCTCAGGTTGCGGTCAATGCAGCGTTGCAGGCCGCTGTTCATGGCGGTGAGGATTTCGGCGGTGTCGTTGGCCTGCTCGATGGCCGGGGCCTCTTCGAAGTGCAGGTGGATATCTTTCACTCCGCCTTCGCCGCGAATGCAGGAAACGATAAACACATGGGGGCGGTAACGCTGGACCAGTTTGTCGATCAGCGCCGGGGTGGGCACGTCATAGCCAAAGAAAGGCACAGAGGGATTACTGCGGTTGCCTGGATTATGGTCGGAGAGAATACCCAGAGTGCCACCGGCTTTCATGGCCGCCAGCGCCTGTTTGACGCCCTGGCTGTTGGTGGGGATAAGCACGGATCCGGTGCGTTCGCGGGCCGCCTTGACCATGGCATCCATCAGCGTGGCCGGGTGAGGCTGGTACATGATCAGGGTCTTGTCCCGGCTGCCTTTGTCGCCCACATACAGGTTGCTGATTTCCCAGCTGCCCTGGTGCAGTGACAGCATCAATACCGGCCGTTCGCTGGCGCAGGCATCGAGAAAGGCCTGCTCGCCATGGATATGGGTGACCCGTGACAGGGTTTCCTCCACGGGCCGGTGCCAGACGTGGCTGAATTCGGTGAGCGTGCGGCCCAGTTCGCGCAAGCTCTGGCGGCCGATTTTTTTGGCTTGGGCATAGGTCATGTGCGGGTGCGTGGCCAGCAGGTTGATCAGCACCACCCGGTAGGCGCTGGCATAGCGCAGCGGTACCAGGGTCACCAGGGTAGCAACGGCGGCACCGAATCCGGTGACCAGTGGCAAGGGAAGCCAGGCAAGAAGGCGAACCACCATCCAGAGACGGCGGCCGGGGTATTGTTTATTCATGTGTCAGTTCAATGGTCAGGGTTTCGCCATGCTGCGGAACCCGAAAATGTGCGTGTTCAATGTGTTGTTCTGTCAGGGCCCGAGCCAGCGCTTTGGGCGGCGCATCCATGGGTTCGTCAGTGAGCACGAAGGTGCCCCAGTGCATGGCCAGGGACTGGCGCGCCTGAATATCCTGATGGATTTTAACCGCTTCTGCCGGGTTGATGTGCACCGGTGACATGAACCAGCGCGGCTCGTAGGCCCCAATGGGCAATAATGCCAGATCTACCGGCCCGAATACTTGTCCAATTTCGTTAAACAGCGGTGCATACCCGGTATCACCGGCAAAATAGAGGCTGAAGTCCGGAAAGTTCAGGCGCCAGCTGCACCACAGGGTCTGGTTGTGATCGTTGGCGCCGCGCCCGCTGAAATGTTGGGCGGGCAAACAGAAAGCCTCCACCTGGCCGTGGTAGTCGCTCTGCCACCAGCCCAGCTCGATGATCCGCTCTACACCCAGTTTGCGCAGCCAGGCGGCGATACCCTGGGGCACAAACCAGAGAATGTCGCGCCCGAAGCGGGCCTGTAATTGCTTTACCGAGGCCTTGTCCAGGTGGTCGTAGTGGTTATGGGATATCAGCACCGCATTGATGTCGGGCAGTTGCTCGATGGTCAGTGCTGGTGGCACCGCCCGTTTCGGGCCGGCGAAGGTGAACGGGGAGCAACGGTCGGAAAACACCGGATCAGTGAGCAGGTTCCAGCCACGGTGCTGGAACAGGTAGGTGGCATGGCCAATCCAGGTAATCTGCGGGTGATTGCCTGGCTGGGCCAGCTGTTCCGGGTCCGGGGTGTGTAGCGGAAAGGACTGATGGTCGGGAAAACGTCCGCGCGATTGCCACTGCCAGCGCAGGAAGGAGCCGAGTCCGTGGTGCGCAGTGGCATACCGGTTACGGAAAGCGTGCTTGCGGCGCTGGCTGGCGGGTTCTTCGGCGGCCAGCGCCGCCAGTCGCTCACGGTCGATCATGCCGGTTTCTGTAGTCCCGCCACAGCACCTTCAATGGCATCCAGATCCGGGATTACCGCCAGGTCGCCACCGACCTGAATATACATGGCCTCCGCCGGGCCGGTGTCCACCGGCTCTTCCACCGGGTCGTCCTTGGCCACTTTCATCAGGCGGGGAATCCCCTGCACGATTACTGCATAAAAAGGCGCCTTGCTGGCTACCGTGTTGAGCACGGCAATCCGGGCATCCTGGCCGATGGTGACCTGGCCGGATTCGTTGAGTTTTTCGAATGACAGCAGCGGGATCTGCTGGTCACGCCAGCTCAGCCAGCCTAGCAGCCATTCCGGACCATGGCCCGGGCGATCCGGCTGGCGCAACGGAATCACCTCGGCCACCACAATATTGGGCACCATCCAGGGGCGTCCCTGCATGGGGATCAGCAGGCTGGAAATATCGGAGGGCAACTGCGCCATAGTGCTGTTCCTTTTCTTGTCATCGCGTATGTCGTCGCGGGCCGGCTGGTGGCCAAGCGCGTGTTGTACTGTTGGTGCTACCGTTCTGTGGTAAGGGTGCTGTTATTGCGGCAGCGGCGCCTGCGTCAGCTCCCTTCTTACCCGTTCCACCAGCTGCAGTGCAAGCTGTTCGGGGGAACCGCTGAAGCTGACGCAGCCGGTCTCGCGCACGGAATCC
>Ga0207895_1000426_pt1 | contig 18862 bp, 20 predicted proteins | sample MalvirmetaMSP112_FD_184230 | JGI IMG/M metagenome (GOLD analysis project Ga0207895, IMG submission 184230) | Marine viral communities from the Deep Pacific Ocean - MSP112 (SPAdes) | ecosystem: Environmental > Aquatic > Marine > Oceanic | place: Pacific Ocean | collected 2011-05-24 | reverse complement strand
TCTTCTATTTTTTTTTTAAGATTTTCATGCCAAACGTCTTCTGAATTGCTTAGAAGATCTAGAAGATCATGAACCGATAGAGCCTCTGTTTCTGTCCGGTGTGCATGATAATGAATGATGACGCGTGCAATAGCACACGATAAGGTTTTAAGTTCCATGTAAAACTCCTAACAACATAAACAATGATAAAATTTAACAAAATTAACACAGGCTTATGAAAAATACCATCATGAGGTGCTGAAGAAGAATTCCAATTTTTAAGAAGTTACGTTACTATTCGAAGGCAAAATAAGGAATTACTTTAATGATAAGGGTGCGAGAAGGAGTAGCGCGTGCTAGAATCACTCAGCTGTTTTTTTTTATAGGTATCAGCACGGCACTCAATACGGTTTATTTTGGTTGGACGTTGAGAGGGGTATGTAAGTAAACATGAGCATCGTTAAAGTACGAAATATCTTTCTAATTGGACCCATGGGAGCAGGTAAAAGCACGATTGGCCGCACATTGGCACGTGAGCTTAAACTTAATTTCTATGATTCTGATGAAGTGATTGAAGAACGAGCAGGAGCAGATCTCTCCTGGATTTTTGATGTGGAAGGTGACGAAGGTTTTCGTCGTCGCGAACAAAAAGTCATTGAAGAATTAACCCAAAAAACCAACATCGTGTTGGCCACAGGTGGTGGCGTTATTGTTACGCCTGAAAATCGTAACGCTTTGGCGGCACGTGGAACCGTGATTTATTTAAGAACATCATTGCAACAGCAGTTTGAGCGTACTAAGCGCGACACTAAACGCCCTTTGTTACAAACCGATGACTTAACCGGTCGGCTTGAAAGTTTACGTGATGAGCGCGAACCGTTTTATGAAGAATTGGCGGATGTAAGTTTTGAAACAGATAAACTTACGGTTAAAGCAGTGACCAACAATATTGTAAAATATATCTATGGGGAAGCCTGAGGTTTTTCAGGAGGTCGAAGTTCGACTTCCTTACCAAAGCTACACCATTTATATTGGACGATATTTGTTAAAAGATGCCGCGCGTTTTAAAGCTGTTATTGCAGGTACGCAAGTACTGATTGTTACCAACACAACGTTAGCGCCGCTTTATTTAAATGATGTGCGTGAATCTCTACAGGGGGTTCAATGCGATGTGGTCATCTTGCCGGATGGGGAAGAGCATAAAACTCAAACGAGCATTACAGTAATTCATGAGGCGTTAATTCAGCATAAACATCATCGTGACACAACGTTGATCGCTTTGGGCGGAGGGGTGATTGGCGATATCACTGGTTTTGCTGCATCTACTTATCATCGAGGTGTAGCGTATATTCAAATACCTACGACATTACTTGCTCAAGTGGATTCCGCCGTGGGTGGAAAAACGGCAATCAATTATCCGAATGCGAAAAATGCCGTCGGTAGTTTTCATCAACCACGTGCAGTTTTTATTGATGTAGAAATTTTGAATACGCTTCCCGAACGTGAGTTTCGAGCGGGTTTGGGTGAGGTGATTAAATACGGTTTACTTACGGGCGGTGATTTTTTCAAAAATTTACCGCATGTTTTATGTAATAAAAACGCGTTATCTGAGCTGATTGCTGATTGTTGTCGCATTAAAGCATCTATCGTTCAACAAGATGAACAAGAAACGAGAGGCATTCGCACGTTATTAAACTTAGGCCATACGTTTGCTCACGCGCTTGAGGCGGCGACGCATTATGAGCGTTGGTTGCATGGAGAGGCGGTGAGTATAGGGTTGTATTGTGCGGCACAACTTTCTCATCAATTGGGCTATTTGAGCCACGTTGATGTTATGTTGATTGATCGTTTGCTTGAGTTAACCGGTTTGCCTCGACGTATTCCATCCGATGTATCTGGCCTCCTCCTTTATGAATGCATGCAGCAAGATAAAAAAATCCATCAAAACACATTGCACTTTATACTCATGAAAGCCCCTGGTGATTGTTATGTGGAAACACAAGTTTCTCAACAAGATGTGATGCACGTGCTTGCTGACGCGGTTAGTTTTACTTAAGATAGCGTTATTGTTATTTAAAGATCCAAAGAAAAATCAAGGAGAGGGGCATGTATAAAAAGGTATTGTTAGCGACAGATTTTGATGAGATTGGTGTTCATGCTGCACATAAAGCAAAAAAAATAGCCGATGAGAACGGTGCTGATTTATTGCTGGTTCATGTGGTTGAGCCTATTCCTGCGTATGCATACCCAGGGTTTGCAGGATTTGCGGAGGTCGAAGTCTCTATTCGAGAGCAGGCAGAGAAAGAATTAAACGCGTTGGCGCATCAGTTAGGTGTGGATGAAAATCATTGCTTGCTTGAATTTGGGTCAATCAAAACTGAGATTTTACGTGTTGCAGAGGAGCATGATATTGACCTCATTGTTACTGGTAGTCATGGTAAGCACGGCTTGAGTTTGCTCTTAGGATCGACAGCAAATGCTATTTTACATGCATCGCATTGTGATATGTTGATTGTGCAACCTCAATCCAAGAAAGAATGATTTAAGTATGGTTCTATGAAATTGTTGCGAGCAGTTCATCGGGCCACGGATATGCCAAAACAAGGCACAGTGGCCACGATTGGTAATTTTGATGGGGTGCATCGTGGACATCAGGCTCTTTTGCAAGCATTAAAAGCAGAAGGTCGCCGTTTGAATCTTCCAACATTGGTTGTGCTTTTCGAGCCTCAACCACAAGAATATTTTAAACCAGAACATGCTTCAGCAAGACTGACTAATTTTAAGGAGAAGTGGCGTCAAATATCACAGCTTGGGGTTGATTACATCGCTTGTTTAAGGTTTAATAAGGCGCTGGCCTCCATGTCGGCTGATATGTTTGCTGAAAATCTTATTTTTTCAAAATTTCAAACGCAATCACTGCTTGTGGGTGAAGATTTTCGTTTTGGTCATGGGCGTACAGGTGATTTAACGTTACTTAAACGTTTGGCCATGCGTAAATATTGCCATGTACAGGCTTATTCTGACGTGATATTAGCATCAGCGCGTGTCAGCTCAACACGTATTCGAGGTTTGCTGCATGCGGGGCAGATGCGTGATGCCGCTGAACTTTTAGGCCGGCCTTATAGTATGTATGGTCGTGTGGTGTTTGGCGATGGTATAGGACGAACATGGGGTGTTCCAACGGCCAACATTCAGCTGAAACGCTTAATGTTGCCCTTTACCGGTGTTTTTTGTGTTCATGTACGGCGTGCGAATGGCCATATACATCAGGGTGTTGCCAATATTGGACGACGACCCACTATAGATGGTTTCACCAATCGATTAGAGGTACATGTGCTCGATTTTGATGGCTCACTATATCACGAACATCTTGAGGTGTATTTTTTACATAAATTGAGAGGAGAAGTGAAATTTACTTCACGAGATGCTTTAATCCGTCAAATACAAACAGATATTTTAGATGCTAAAACAATATTCCCTCGCCTTGAAACCCATATTTTTTCTTAGAGTGACATCATGACCGATTACAAATCAACATTGAATTTACCGCATACCCGTTTTCCTATGAAGGCTAATCTTGCTGAACGAGAACCAGCACGTTTAGCGGCTTGGAAAGCCGATGGGTTGTATTCAAATATTCGCGTGTCACGCGCGGGTAAGCCGACTTTTATTTTGCATGATGGGCCTCCTTACGCCAATGGTCACCTACACTGTGGTCATGCATTGAATAAAATTTTAAAAGATATTATTGTTAAATCTAAAACCATGAGTGGCTATGATGCACCTTTTGTGCCCGGTTGGGATTGTCATGGCTTGCCTATTGAACTTAATGTTGAAAAAAAAGTTGGTAAAGCGGGTGCAAAAGTGGATGCTAAAACCTTTCGAGAGCATTGCCGTACCTATGCCGCCGGGCAAATCAATATTCAGCGTGATGAATTTGAGCGACTAGGGGTGTTGGCTGATTGGCAAAATCCATATATTACGATGGATTTTAACTATGAAGCTAATGTGGTTCGTGCCTTGGCGGATATCCTCGATGGAGGGCATTTACAGCAAGGTTTTAAGCCAGTACATTGGTGTCTAGATTGTCGCTCGGCTCTGGCAGAGGCAGAGGTTGAATACGATAATAAACAATCGTTGTCGATTGATGTAGCCTTTTATGCGATTGATCCAAATCAATTACTGGCCTGTTTTGGCCATGATTTACAGCCTAAACCCGTATCATTGCCTATTTGGACCACAACACCTTGGACGTTGCCAGCAAATGAAGCGGTATCTGTTCATCCTGAACTTCAGTATGTGCTGGTTGATGTGGGTACGGAATATAGAGTGCTTGCTGAAGATTTGAATGAGGCGGCTTTAAAACGCTACGGTGTTGAAGGTGTCTTGCGCGGTCAGGCCTTAGGTCAGGCATTTGAACATGCGCGCTTAAAGCATCCTTTATTTGATCGTGAGGTTCCTGTGGTATTAAGCACGCATGTTACCACAGAGTCTGGTACGGGGTGTGTGCACACAGCACCTGCGCACGGACCTGATGATTACTGGATTGGTGTGCATTACAAACTTCCTTGTGTAAATCCTGTCTTGGCAAACGGTTGCTATTCAGAAAGCACACCTTTATTTGCTGGTTTAAACGTACGACGTGCCGACGAACCTGTTTTAGAAGCTTTGCGTGAACGGCATGTCTTATTACATGAAACACGTCTTGAACATAGTTATCCACATTGTTGGCGTCATAAAACGCCCCTGATTTTCCGAGCAACGCCACAGTGGTTTATTGGGATGGATGCCAACGGTTTACGGAATGCTTTGCTTGAACAAATTAATAATGTGGCATGGATCCCAGGTTGGGGAAGGGCTCGCATTCACAGCATGGTTGAAGGGCGTCCTGATTGGTGTATTTCACGCCAGCGTGCTTGGGGTATTCCCATTCCTTTCTTTATACATCGCACAACCGGTGCCTTGCATCCTGATACTCTTCGGCTCATGGAGGCGGTTGCCAAACGTATTGAGAAGACAGGGATTGAAGCTTGGTTTGAACTGGATGCAGCTGAGTTGCTTGGTCAAGAGCACATCGATTATGAAAAATCACTGGATGTATTGGACGTATGGTTTGATTCGGGTGTGTCACATCGCGCAGTACTCAACCCCGACGGTGGAGCGCGCACAGTAGCTGATTTATATTTGGAAGGATCGGATCAACATCGAGGTTGGTTTAATTCATCCCTGACAACCGCGGTTGCTATGCATGGTGCGCCACCGTACCGTACCGTACTTACGCATGGTTACGTGGTGGATGCAGAAGGGAAAAAATTCTCGAAATCCAAAGGCAACTATATTGCATTAGAGACGTTGGTGAAACAACATGGGGCGGATATTTTACGCTTGTGGGTTGCTTCAACTGATTATAAAAATGAGGTGAGTATTTCGGAAGAAATTATTAAACGTAATGCCGATGTGTATCGGCGTATTCGTAACACATCACGTTTTTTGCTGTCTAATTTATTTGATTTTGATATCAATCAACATGCACTACCTTCAGAGCAATGGGTTGAGCTAGATCGCTGGGTGATTGGGCGTGCTAAAGCTTTGCAAACTGAGATTATAGAAGCGTATACGAATTATCAGTTTCATGTCATTTATCAAAAAATTCATCATTTTTGCGCGATTGATTTGGGTGGATTTTATCTTGATATTATTAAAGACAGGCAATACACGACAGCTGTCGATAGTGTTGCACGACGTTCATGTCAGCATGCAATGTATCATTTGATTCAAGCGCTTGTACGTTGGTTTGCGCCAATTTTATCGTTTACGGCAGAAGAAATTTGGGAGTCGATTCCTGGTTTTTTAGGAGAGTCTGTATTTCTTGAGCAATGGTACGATGCCTGGCCTGAAGTCGAGCCTGTGGATGATAGCCGTTGGGAGCGTGTTTACGCGATTCGCGAAGAGGTTAATCAGGCATTAGAAGCCGCACGTAAAACTGGGAGTATTGGTTCATCGTTGGCTGCACATGTAACGTTATATGTGAATGAATCGGTAGAAATATTATTAAAACCTTTCGGCGATGAATTACGTTTTATTTTAATCACCTCAGGTGTCACGTTATGCCCACTTAAAGATAAACCAGAAGATGTTGCATGTAATGCAACCTTGGGGCTTGGTATGATCGTGACTCCTGTGGATGATGCTAAATGTGTCCGGTGTTGGCATCGTGTGCCAGATGTGGGTCAGGTTGAGGAGCATCCTGAATTATGCACGCGCTGTGTTACCAATATATCGGGCTCAGGAGAAGTGAGGCAGTGGGCATGAAAAAGGTGTTAATATTTTTTGTGAGTGCGCTGGTGGTGGTGTTGGATCAACTGACCAAGTATTGGGCTTTGGTTTACTTAACGCCATATGATGCCAAGCCTATTTTTCCTATGCTGTCTTGGACGCTTGCGTTTAATTCAGGTTCAGCGTTTAGCTTTTTAGCTGAATCGGGGCGTTGGCATGCTTGGTTTTTTATGACCTTTAGTGCGCTTGTCAGTTTCGTGTTGTTGGTGTGGATTGTGCGTTTGAATACTGCACGCTTATTTAAGCAAGCGTTTGCTTTAGCTTTGATTTTAGGGGGCGCAGTTGGAAATTTAATTGATCGCGTGCGTATAGGTTACGTTGTTGATTTTATAGATGTCTTTTATAAAACGTATCATTGGCCTGTGTTTAATCTAGCTGACAGCGCCATTTGTGTTGGCGCTGTTTTGCTAGCAATGACTTGGATCCAAGAAAAAAGGTGATCGGGTTTTTTAAGGTGAAGTAGGTGAAACTGATGGTAAGGAAAGCGGACTTTCAAGCTCTTTTTCATCATCCGAAGGCGTGGTTGACCGAAAAAGACGATGGATAGCTTCTTTGCATGATATTTTCTCGGCCTCCATTAATTGTTTAATCTCATCATGAGCTTCATTTTTATACCTTGCTAATTCCGAGGGGTTACTCCACAGCACACTAGATAATTTAGCGTCTTTATATTCTTGATTGCAAGGAATAAGAACAACTTGTATTAAATTACTGAAGCTAACATTTTTTGGGAGATCGCGAGTAGGGGTGACAGGTTGAAAAAAATTGTTTTTCTTATGTTCCATAAAAATTCACCAAGTGTTTATTAAGTTTATAGTTGATTATTGTACCACAAGGTGTTTTATAAAAAAACACCTTGTGGTATGCATTGATACATTGTTTTAGAAAGACGGTGTACAGGGTGTACAGGGTCTATCAAGATCGTATGGATCGCTCATGACCGAGGTAACAACACCTGAACGTGCCCCGAAAAGTGTTCCCATGACCGAGGGAGGCCGTGAAAAATCTGCCACTGAGGTCGTGCGTGAACTCAGTCCACCAAGTGAGGTAAGTGACAAAGCAGAGTTAGTCTGACAGATCGATTCTTCTTGGCGCGTGTATTGTCTCTTTAAATTGAGAAGATGTCCAAAATCAAAGCTTCGTGCATGGGCATATTTATAAATCGCAGGAATATCTAATAAATTAAAAATAATTTCTTTATTGACATCTTTTTTGGCACTACCATCGGCATTTAACGTGGCGGATAAAAATGCAGCAAGGCCTGAATCATCAAGTTGTTCAGCTATTTTATGATGGGTTAATAATTGCTGAAAAAGTGTCGGGTCGGGTAAAGCAGCGGATAGGATTAAAGCAATATTCCCTTGTATTACGTGAGGGTTATAACGAAAAACATAATGGTTTGATTTTTTAATTTTTTCTAAATAATGGGCTTGGTTTTCTGTTCCACAAGGATCATTAGTGCGAATAAGTTTTATGGTTGCGACGAGATCAGAGGTGTTTCCATGTTTCAGCAAAAGCAAAGCGACATCGCTGTTTTGTGCTTCTAATGCTCTAAAAAAGCTTTTAAGCACATCCTCTTGACTGGGATTCATGTCTGCTAAGTATATTTTAACATGAAGTAGTTTGCCTTCATAAGACGCAATTTCTAAAAGAGACAAGCTTTCATAATTATATTCATTACCTTCAGTCGAGTAATCATCATACAGATATGAGGATGGTGTGGCAAAAGACATCATTTCACGTTTCGTTGCAGCAGATAAAAATGCTAACCATTGTGGTATTTCATTTTTTTGGGGTCTAGAAAGTGAGGGAAGACGAAACATAAGCACACCTACCAAGAAAAAAAGCAATTGTATCATAATAAAGCATATATTGCCAATTAAATAGCTCTAATGTCTTTTTTTTGTCTTTATGAAAGCGTCTTTTAAATTAAAAAAACATGTGGCCAGTAAAGTCCCATCGGGAAGATGTGCTTCAGGCCAAAGCTCAAGCAGTGGTTTGAGCATAAAATCACGAACATGCAGCCTTGGGTGAGGTAATATTAAATTAGGTGTTTGCATGGCATGTTGTCCATACAGCAAGAGATCAATGTCAAGCGTGCGCGCGCCCCAGCGTTTTTTTCGAACACGCCCTTGGTTGGTCTCAATTTTTTGACAGTATCTTAAAAGTGTGTGAGCGGGGAGGCGTGTTTTAATTGCTATCACAGCGTTATAATAGTTGGGTTGGCCTGTTACACCAGCAGGTATGCTTTGATACAGCGATGAAATATTAAGGATATGCGTTTGAGGCAGTGCCTTAATGGCTTGGCATGCTAAGTAAATGTGTCGCTTAGGTGTGTTTAAATTACTTCCAAGCCCTAAGTAGCAACGTGTCATGAAGGATTTGCTTTTTTTCGTGTTTTTTTTGTTTTTTTAGTACGGGGTTGTTTTTTTCTTTGTTCTGCAAGCATGTTATTTTGTGTGCTCACATCAGCATCTTGAAATTGAGTCCACCAATCGGCTAATGCCATCGATTCATCGCCAGCAAGTGCGCGTAGTGCTAAGAAGTCATAGGCTGCACGAAAACGAGGATGCTCTAACAGTTGTTGTGGGCGTTTACCTGTACGTTTTTGAAGGCGATATTGGAAGAGCCATATTTCGCGAATAATTTGAGTATGGCGTTTAGGAATGGTGGTTATTTTGCATTGTTCTCGGAGAACATGATTCATGCTCTTTTCTAAGGCCATAAGGGGTTCAAGTTCTTCTGTTTCGTCTTCTGATGGGTCTTGTGTTGTATCAATGCTTTGTTCAAGTTTAGTTTTGTGCGCCATAAACGGGAACCAGAGTAAAACGGCAAATAAAAAAGAAGGTATAACGGGTTTTTCTTCGTGAATACGTCGGTCTGTATTTTTCAGGGCGAGTGTTAGTAATGCTGTTAGTGGGTGCTTTGAGTCTAAAAGGGCATTAGTTTGTGGGAAAAGTTGCCCGAAGAGTTCATGATGAATTAAATGCTGTTGTACGTCTTCTGCCGCACCACATTGGTAAAGTTTAGCCACTTCTTCAAATAAACGTGAACCGGCAACATGGGCGAGAAGATGTTTTGAGGTTCGAATCGCTTTTGCTGTTTCTGGTTCGATATTAAAATGAAGTTTAGCGGCAAAACGTACTGCACGAAGCATGCGTACAGGATCTTCTTGATAACGCGTGGTCGGGTCGCCAATCATGCGTATTTGCTTGTGTTCAATGTCTTTGAAACCACCGGTGTAATCAACAATCGAAGCATCGCGGATGTCGTAATAGAGCGAGTTAATGGTAAAGTCGCGGCGCCAAGCATCTTGTTCGAGTGTGCCGTAAACGTTATCTCGGACGAGCATGCCTTGTTCATTGGTACGCTGTTTGTCATCGTCATTATCCTGCCCACGAAAGGTAGCAACTTCGATAATTTCACGATGAAATAAGATGTGTGCAAGCTTAAAACGACGTCCAATAAGACGGGCGTTACGAAAGAGACGTCTTATTTGCGAAGGCGTTGCATTCGTTGTAATATCAAAATCTTTGGGGTTTTTTCTGAGTAATAAATCACGTACTCCTCCTCCAACAAGGTAAGCTTCAAACTTCGCACTGTTCAAGCGGTTAAGTACACTTAAGGCATTGGGGCTTATTTCGGTTTTAGAGACATGATGCCGGTTGCGCGGTATGATATAGTCAGGGCTAATCGATAGCTTTTTAGGCTTTTTATTTTGCAACATTTTTTTTATAAATTTAATAATGGTGGTGCTCACTTTATATCTGTCCTAGCGCGACATTATAGCAGAGACTTTGCATGAAAGTGAATCGATGGAATGATAGGAGTTATAGACGATGGAGTGGTTAGATTTATTGACCGGTTTGGTCGCTTTGATTGTTTTAGAAGTCGTGCTTGGTATCGACAATCTTGTTTTTTTAGCCATTTTGACAGAACGTCTCCCGCAAGAATCACGTAAGCGAGCACGGCAATGGGGTCTTACGTTTGCATGGGTAACCCGTCTTCTTTTATTAGCCTCTGCTGTGTGGTTGGTTCGTTTAACCTCACCGTTGATCACGTTTGCGGGGTTTCATTTTTCAGCGCGTGATTTATTTCTTTTAGGGGGAGGAGCTTTTTTAATTGCGAAAGCTACACAAGAAATTCATCATGAAGTTGAACCCGTTGCTGAAGAAACAATCGAGCACTTTAACAAGCCCCGAATCTTTATGTCAACGTTTCGTGGTGTCGTGCTTCAAATTGGTTTGATGGATATTATTTTTTCACTTGATAGTGTATTAACGGCGGTTGGGTTAACACCTCATTTTTGGGTGATGGCACTTGCTATCACGGTCGCTATTATTATCATGATTTGGGCGAGTGAACCTGTGAGTTTGTTTATTGAAAAACATCCCACGATTAAGATGCTCGCACTCAGTTTTTTAATTTTAATCGGTATGATTTTAGTCGCCGACGGTTTTCAATTTCATGTACCGCGTGGGTATGTGTATTTTGCCATGGGGTTCTCATTATCCGTGGAGGCTTTAAATTTTTGGAAGCGTGCACGTGACAAACACGTAAAATAATCTAACGTGGTGGGGGTGTTGTATGTTATGGGTTAAGGCGTTTCATATTATAGCGATGGTCGCATGGTTCGCAGGGCTTTTTTATTTACCACGTTTATTTGTTTATCACGCAGATGCAGAAGATAGCATAAGTTTCGAGCGTTTTAAAACGATGGAGCGGCGGCTGTATTACGGTATTACATGGCCTGCAGGTGTTATGACCACGGTGCTTGGTGTATGGCTTTTGATGTTTATGCTGCCATATTATCAAAAAGCGGTCTGGATGCATGCCAAGCTTGGCCTTGTGGTTGTTTTATGGGGGTATCACATGCTATGCGGACATTATGTTAAGCAGTTTAAGCGTAATGGCAATGTCCGCTCGAGTCGTTTTTATCGTTTCTTGAACGAGGTACCCACCTTAATTTTAATCGCGATTGTTTTACTTGTGGTGCTCAAGCCAAGTTTGAATTAATCCATTTCAATCATTTCAAAATCAATTTTGCTTGCACCACAGTCTGGGCAGAACCAGTTTTCTGGAACATCTTCCCAGCGTGTACCTGGTTCAATACCATCTTCTTCCCACCCTTCTGCTTCATCATAAATAAGGCCACAAATGACGCAAATGTATTTTTTGTACGGGAGATTAGTCATGACTATTTTTTGTCCTTTATGTTTTTGTTGGGCATAATTTAACGATATAAGTACGAAATGTAAAGTATTAAAGGCATAAAAAGCTATCTTGTAGTCTATACCTAAGGTATGACTTGTTAAAATCTGGATGGTTTGAGATGGATATTAATCCTATCAACACCGGTTTTGGAAAAGCGCGTATCAGCATTAATTTACGCCCCCATATTGATGCTTATCATCAGCAACGAGAGTATGAACAGGCGTATGTAGAATTAAAGCTTGCACATAAACACCGGCTCAAAGAAAGTATCTATGATTTTGATATATTTGCAGATAAAGCCCTCGAAAACTTCGATGGTACTAAAAAAAGAATGATAAAAAACTCACCGGCTTATTTTTTTATGCGCCGTCAATTTGCTGAATCTTTAAAAAACTCGATAGATAGTGTGTTAAGTTATCATGAAGATGATCCAAGTCATCCCAAAGATACGGTTGAGTTGGATCTTAATATTAGCTTAATACGTGGAAAACAAGAAGAAATTAACATCACTTTATCAGACAATGGTGTTGGGTTTCCTCCTGCTTTTCTTGAAAAAATACGGACAAAAGCACGTCGTGAAGGCAGTGATTATTATCATCAAGCGGCCACAAATAAACCCGTTGCAGAGAGACTTGATAGAAAAAAGCATAGGCTTTTTATGGGGGGGGCAGGGCAAGGACTTGCGGAACTTGCAGGTTTAGTGGATAAAGGCAATCCTAAATTTGGTCGAGAAAAAGGACATGGTGAGCATCAAGATGGTGAGCGTCAGACCGATGGTCTCGCAGAAAATACAACGTATGAATTACCGAAAAAATCCGAATTGGTTTTTTCTAATAAATGCGAAACATCCGACGAACATGGTGCTGTCATTTCAATCACAACATCCAAAGATCCAATCAAAACGCATATAACACGTCTTTCAATTGCAATTTCGGATGATGAAGTGATAACACTACCCCCTATGAACAAAAGACGCTTTGGTAAGAAGTCTCCTGTGACAGTAACTGTGATCGATGAAAACTCACCTACTGAGAACATCACGTTTGATATGCGAAATAAGTTAAATATTATCACTTCTGAACATCGAAAAGGAAAAAAGGAGGGTAAAAAAGATGATGATGAAATAAATCAACAAGATCGTGGCACGCCTTGGCGCAGATAAGTTATCTTTATGACTATAAAAATACTTTAAATTTTTTGATGTGTAAACGGCGTGAGGCTAGGTGTTTGTTCTAAACGATGTTGGTACACGGCATAAAATGCCATAACAGCTTTTAAATAATTTCGTGTTTCAGCCCATGGTAGGGTATCAATCCATACATCAACGTCTTCGATGGGGTGTGTTTTTATCCAGCGATTGACTTGATGTGGTCCTGCATTGTACGCAGCAATCATCAGTAGTGGATTATGATCAAATCGTTTTGCCAGATGATTTAAATACGCAACGCCAAGATTAATGTTGGTGCTGGGTAAAAATAATTCTTTACGATCGCGGTAGGTAATGTGTTCACGTCGTGCGACTTGTTTTGCCGTGGTAGGCATTAATTGCATAAGACCATGAGCACCGACAGGAGAAATAACATCACTTCGAAAAGCGCTTTCTTGTCGGATGATGGCATAAATTAAGGTTTCTGGAATACCGTATTGTTCGGAATATTTTTTAACAAAACTTCGGTGCGCTAAAGGAAAACGCAAACTGAGTTGATTCGCTAGTTCTTTCTCACCGCTTAAATATACCGATTTTCCTGTCCAATGCAATTCGTCAGCAAGCCATGCCACAAACGCACTTTTTTTCTCTTTAGGGAGTTCAGTGATAAAATCATTGGCCATACGCGAAGCTTCAAGACGTTGATGTTGCGAATAAAGTGTTTTAATTTGTTCTGTAATATCATGATAGGGCTCAAGAATATGGGCATTGGTTGAGGCCTCTTCGTACTCAAAAGCCAGGGGTTGTTTTAAACGTACACTCGCAAGGAAGCCGTAATATTGTCGTTGCTGTGCAAGCGCTTGATACAATTTATGTGCTTGTTCTTGATTACCTAGGGCTTCATTGGCACGAGCAAGCCAGTATTGCCATGCTGGGCTGTCTTGCTTCGTTGAATGTTGAATGAGATATTTAACACGGGCCCATTCGTGTTGTCGCAGTGAGTATCGAATTTGCCAGTCGAGCAGACCTTCATGGTAAAACTCAGGCAACACTTTTTCAAACCATTGAGGTGCATCGGGTTTATTACGTAGTGCTCGATAAAGCGCAAGATGACTCAAAAAATGTTGCTTTTGGTCTGCATTAAGAAGATTTTTATGTTGTGCTTCCTCCCAAAGCCGTAGTGCGCGTTTAGGATTGGAGGAAACAAGACGTTTTAAGCCATAAAGATAAAAATAACTATGGAGCATGCTTGGCGTTAATGAGGTAATGCGTGAAGGTTGGCGTTGAATAATGTCAAGCGTACGCTCTTCATGAGGGTTTGAGAGTTCAGCATGTGAAATTAAATATTTAGCAAGTGTAACGTTATTTTTTTCAAGTGCGAGTTTGATACGTTCTAAAATTAAATCGTTATTAATTATTTTTTTATGAAGTAAAACATCAAAAATTTTGTCGCAAGCTTTGGGCTGATTATTACCCGTTAACCACAGTGCTTTTGCGCCGGCAATGGCTTGCGCATGGAGACCTTCTTGGTACAAGGCAAATTGTTCGAAACACTGTAAAGTTGTGTCGGAGGAGGGTTGATAATGTGCAACAAACTTATCCCAGTGTTCAGCTTGAGCGAGTGCATAGAGCCAGCTTTCGCGTAATTTAAATGAGAGAGGGGCTTGGCTATCGATGAAGGCAAGAAAAATTGGACTTGGGTCGGTAGGAAGATGATTCTTCCAGCTTAAATAAGCTATAAAGCGTTGATGATATGAAGGCTCAGGAGGAGCGCTTGCACATGTTGTCATCACGAGGCAAATCCCACAAAAAATGCGTGTGAAAGATTTCATGGTTATTGTTTAAGTGCTTGATGCATGTTTGTTATCGTTTTTAAATAATCCTTAGTGTTGAATATAGCAGAGCCTACGACAAATTGCGTAACGCCGGCGTCTGCAAGGGTGGACATGTTTTTTTCTGACACGCCACCATCAACGGTGATGGGCAGTGTGGGATAGGTTTGTCGTAGAAGTTTAATTTTAGGCAGCATTTCAGGGATAAACGCTTGATGACTAAAACCTGGATTGACTGTCATAAGCATGACAAAATCAAGGCGGTGTATGCACCAGCGTATGAGGTCGAGTGGCGAAGAAGGGTTTAAAACAAGGCCTGCTTGGCATCCAAGTGCTTGGATATGAGCTAAGCTGCGATCGAGGTGTTGGGTTGCTTCAGGGTGGATGCTGATGCGTGTAGCTCCGGCTTTGGCAAAGACATCAATCAAGGCATCGACTGGGGAGGCCATGAGGTGAACATCAAGCTCAATCATGGGAAACAGTTGTTGATTTGTTTGACGATATGGGGGCCAAAACTTAAGTTCGGAACATAATGATTATCCATAATATCAAGGTGCAGGATACCTACGCCTGTTTGCGTTACAGCGGTTATTTCTTCGCTTAAAAACATGCTATTTGCTGCAAGTAGCGAGGGCAAAATAACATGCGATTTAGGGATGTTAAGTGATGCCATCAAAGGCCCCATTAAAAATAATATTAAGCGAGTATAGTTGATAACGCGCATTGATGACGTTGGTTGTTTGATGTATTTGCTGCTGGATAACGGATTGTGTGCCTGAAACTAAATAACGCCCATCCAAAGCAAAGTAAGAAAAATCATCCATATAATAACTTATACCAACAATGGCCTGACCAACAAGCCCGGACTTGGTTTTTATCTCAGGTGTAACACCCACAATGTTTTCAAGATCAACCTGATATCGGAGCAATTCATCGTTATAATAAAAGTTTATTTTATTGGATACATAACCATACCCGAGCCCTAGGCCTAAGTAGGGAACGACGTTGGATGAAAAATCAGCAAAAACATCATAAAAAACATTAAATGTACCAATCACGGATTGACTTTGACCTTTTAAACGAAGCTCTGTGCTTGTGGAAGGGCTGTGGATCGTCACATCACCAAGACGGAGATAACTGTAAGGGCTGTTGTTGAAAATCAACTCTCCTTCAAAACGATAATTATCACACCAGCGATAACCGGCTTGCCCACCAATGCTCGCCATGATGTTATGCCCTAATTGGCCTGGTGTTAATTCTCCGGATGTGATCTTGATGTAATCAAAAGAGAGGTTGTTTAGATAATTTGCGCCAACAATAAGACCACCATACCATCCTGTTTCAGGATTTACCGCATGCGCTGCTGTGGCAATAGTAAGACAGCTTGTGAATAAAGCTTGTGTCATCCATGTCTTCTTCATAGGAAATCTTATCCTCAGTTATTATTTATAACGTGCCTCGTCATAACGGTAAATGGCGCTGATGTTTGCAAGGTGTGCTTGAAAGATATGATCGAAAGCAAAAACACGGTTGGTGCCAATGTAACGATACCCTATGTTTAAAGCGTAGTTTTCAGCAAAGTTAAACGTAAGTCCTGCGGAGCCTTGGTAAGCAAACGCACTACCAGCATCATTAAAATTAGGCACGTCGATAAGGCGTTTATTATTAATTTTCATATCGATCCAACCGTAACCCAGGCCTAATCCAAGAAACGGTGAAATGGTTTGAATGACGTCAGGAAAATCATAATACACATTGACAAGACCAAAAACAGCATTATTATGACCTGAGGTTTGAGTTTGTTTGATGTTGTTTTCATACACATGGTCTAAGGTTGCGTTGAGGTAGGTGACTTGACCTTCGTAACGCATGGGATTGCTTTTGAAACCAAAACTTCCACCGGCATTGTATTCAGATTTATAATTAGCGTTCGTGTAGGTTGTTTGTCCACGCGTTGTGTCTATATTATCAGGAACATAGGCATAACCTCCAAAAATATTGGAGTACCATCCATCAATGGGAGTGGCTGCATGGGTTGGGGCTGTGAGTAACAGCGTGGGAATGATCATAAAAACGTATTTCAATTTTATTCTCAGGCAATGTTGACGTTACAGAATATGGTACTTCAAATAAAATCAGATTCCTATGTCACATTCGCTTCATTTTTTAAAATCCTGAAGTCATGGGGTAACGCCAATCACGTCCAAAAGCTCGTGGCGTGATTTTGGTGCCGGGTGCGGCTTGACGTCGTTTATATTCATTACGTTTAATCAGTGTTATCACATGACGAACAACGTCAGCGGCATAGCCTTTGTTAATGATGTCAGCCATACTTAATTGTTCATCCATATGATAAGCAATAATAGCATCAAGTTCGGGGTAATCCGGTAAATTATCTTGGTCGGTTTGATTGTCAGCAAGTTCAGCAGACGGTGCTCGGGTGAGAACACGCTCGGGTATAACGCGACCTAAGGTGTTACGGTAATGTGCTAAGGCATACACGCGTGTTTTAGGTACATCTTTGATGGGGGCAAACCCGCCACACATGTCGCCATACAGCGTGGTATAACCCACAGCACTTTCGCTTTTGTTGCTTGTCGTAAGTACAAGTTTTCCATGACTATTAGATAAGGCCATAAGCAACATACCACGCAAGCGGGCTTGAAGGTTTTGTTGCGTTATTTCGGGTACGTCATGTTGATTTAAGGCCGGTTTAAGTGTTTCAAGCATGGCTTTAAAGCCTGGTTCAATAGATAAGGTGTTATGTGAAATGCCCTGTAAATTTAGCATTTCATTAATATCTTCCGTACTGATGTTAGATGTGTAGCGCGAGGGAAGAGCCAGTGCGTGTACACGATCAGCGCCTAGGGCATCGACAGCAATAGCAAGGGTCAAGGCAGAATCAATGCCTCCGGATAATCCTAGCAAGACCCCAGGGAAGCCATTTTTTTCAACGTATTCACGCAAACCTGTACAAAGTGCTTTATAAATTAGGGTGTTTTCTTCAAGTTCAGGCGTTATTTCAGATTCAATAATATGATTTTGAACACGAACGGTTTGTAAGTGTTCTATAAACGCAGGTGCTTGCGCTTGGATTTTTCCCTGATTATCTAAAGCAAAGGATTGACCGTCAAACACCAATTCGTCTTGTCCACCCACAAGGTTGACATAAATAAGGGACAAGCCTTTTTTAGCGTGATTTTTGAGAAGTTCAAGGCGCCTCTCAGCTTTTTTAATTTCAAATGGTGAGGCATTCAGGCATATTAAAAGTTCTGCGCCAGCTTCTAATAATTGTTCAACGGGGCCTGGCTGCCAGAGATCTTCACAAATACAAAATCCAATAGGATGATGTTTTATATTAATCAGACACGGTGTATTCAACCCAGGAGTAAAATAACGTTTTTCATCAAATACACCAACATTGGGTAAATGTTGCTTATTGTAATGCGCAACAATTTTCCCACGATGCATAATGCTGAGAGCATTAAAATAGTTTGTTTTATCGTGATATGGATGACCTATGACAACGTACGTATCATCTGTTGCAGTGCGTATCGACATCAGTGCTTGTTCGACGCGCTTTATGAACTCAGGTCGTAGTAGTAAATCTTCAGGTGGGTAGCCTACAAGTGCAAGTTCAGGAAAGACCAAAAGATCATGTGTTGCTTGATGGGTTTGAATAATTTGAATAATTTTTTGAGCGTTGGCTTCAATTGCGCCAACGGTAGGATTTATTTGAGCCATCAAGATGACAAGCGTATTGAACATGCTTGTTCTGCCTTATTTTTAGTCTTTAAAAAAGCATTATAAGAAAATCATTTCTTGCTGTCACTGTCGTTGTTAGAAAACCCTGTGCATATGCATTTACGGCGGCATTAAATGTAGCTATGATGTCTCGCAACTGAGAGCACTCGATGCTTTTGGCTGAATTAAAATTTATGAGGAGAAAAAGCATGGGGTTCTTTATCCAAAATGCAGTAGCAGAAGGGGTAGCAGCCGCGCCTGCACAAGCGGATGGCAGTTTTTCGTTGGTCATGATTGGTGTTATTTTTGTTTTGTTCTACTTTATGCTCATTCGCCCGCAAAATAAGCGAGCTAAAGCGCATACAGAACTTGTAAATAAGTTAACCAAAGGTGACGAAGTGACAACTTCTTCAGGCATGTTGGGTCGAGTTGTAAGCTTAGATGAGCAATATATTAAATTGGCTGTTGCTGAAGGTATGGAAATAACGTTACAGCGAAATGCTGTAAATGCTGTTTTACCTAAAGGAACTTTAGCATCATTGAAAAAAGAAATAGAAAAAAGTTCATAAAAACAAGAAGAGAATCGTTATGCATAATAAGTTCCCATTAT
>Ga0207895_1000422_pt1 | contig 18951 bp, 14 predicted proteins | sample MalvirmetaMSP112_FD_184230 | JGI IMG/M metagenome (GOLD analysis project Ga0207895, IMG submission 184230) | Marine viral communities from the Deep Pacific Ocean - MSP112 (SPAdes) | ecosystem: Environmental > Aquatic > Marine > Oceanic | place: Pacific Ocean | collected 2011-05-24 | reverse complement strand
ATGTTTTTTTTATAATATTGTTTGCGTCCGCTTCTATTAAGAGCAAGTTCGAGCCTTCTTCAACCAGATACACAGAGGTATTTTGAGGAGTTTTCAGTATTTCTGATATCGCACTAGAGCCAGTTAATCCTTTGAGTTCGTATGCTTCGGATAGTGTTCCATTAGCTCTGGTTCTTGCTAAAAATCCATTGGTTTGATTTTTTGTAATCGAACCAACAGACCATATTTCTTCGTTGTGTATGCTGTTAGCTTTAAATTTGATACTTGTTCCAGCTGATATTTTAATAGAACTTTGGAGTTCACCTTCCGAATTGAGTACTGCTACTAATCCTGCTGAAGTTGATTCGGTTATGTTTTCATATCCACTTAAAAAGGAATAATCTTCTGCGTTAATAGAAATATCATTGATGTAAAAGTTATGGCTTTCTTCGCCTTGAATACTTACCCAGGAATGGTCACTTGATTGCCCTATTGCTTCAGGGAGTAAACAGAGTAAACCGAAAAGTCCTTGAATGGGCGCTGGCGTGTTCATTCGATTAAGCACCCATAAGCCATTGATGAGCAGTGCCGATAAACTTAAAAACCGCATAATACAATTCCTTACAAGGCAAACAAGCAACTTTCTTCTTAGGCATGCATAGAAGAGTTCAAACAGCCTTAAATATAAAGTCTATATAAAATGTAATTGTATTATGCTAGGTCTGTTTATGCAAGCTAATTAAACAACATGCGCTTTTGTTCATCGATAAAGCTTAGCATGCATAGCTAAATTTGCCCGGATGGTGACGTGGCTCTTATGCAAGGTTTGAGTGTATAGCTTAAGGATTAAAGGAGCGTACACAACGTACGAGAGCAGAAATGCTTTTAATAGGGGTAGACTCGTTGCCGAGCGAAAAATTTTGCGCATACGCTACATTTGTATTTACTTGAGTAGAACTCCAATATGTATTATTGCTAAACCCACCAATATCGTCTTTATTCTCATACAAACAATTCAATTGCCCTTGAGCGCTCGTATTATTCCCAGCTGGTAAAAACCAGTCGCTGTAACACGTGTTTCCCGCCTCACAAGGCGTATTCCCCAGTGAGTCGACTTGATACACAGAGCATGCTTGTGCTGCATTTGGCGTGGTTTGTCCTGTTGCACTTATAATGGCCGTGGTGTTCGATGCGCCATCAGTTGTACTCGTTGCTCCTGTATTAACAGATATGCTACCCCAAGCAAGAGGTAGGGGAATATCCGCCGTTGCTGCAATTAACAAATTACCTACGCCAACATTAAGGCACGCAATCGCCCCACCATAAGCAGATTGACCAATTGCTGTGGCTAAATAAGTAAATCCGTTGGCTAATGTCGCACTATCACCACCCGTCTGTACCACCACATCTACAGGACCGAGCGAGTCTGCAGGAATCCCAGGGGTAACAGCGGTGATGGTCGTAGAGTCTACGACGTTTACACTGCTAGCATTTTGTCCAGAAAATGTTACGGTAGAGATTGCTGTGAATCCCGTTCCAGTAATTGTTACCCCGGTACCTCCTGACTGCGGACCTGATGCCGGGTTCACGTTGGTTACGGTGAGGCCAGATTCAATCCCAATTGCAGCCGTTACCGTATTTGTGTTATCTCCTTGAATAGGAAAGTTTGTCTCTGGTACAACGGTACTCCCTGGTGTGTAGGTTAGCGTGCATGTTCCTTGAGGGGCTATGTGTGCACACGTATTACCCGTTTCAGTAACATTGCCATCTAATGCTGTGTCTGTGAAATTAGAGGTCACATTGGTAGCGGCAACGATTAATGACTGATTAGTAACAGTAAGTGTTCCTGTTGCGCCGTTTGTGACTAAAGTTAATGGAGAACCGTTGATTGAAATTGTTGCATCGGTAATAGCCGGTGCTTGTGAAATCATTAAAATATCACTAGAAGAAGGTTGGTAGCACTGTAGTGTCGAGCCTTGCTCACACAACGTTGGACCGCCAGTCATGGGAGAGGTTATTGCGCTCCCATCAATCTGCAAAGAAAGAACGCAAGAACCTTTGCCAGGTAAAACAGCGGGATTTCCACAAACACCGGTTCCCGAAGTCAGCTGCGTGACTGCAGATATAGGTTGCAAGCTTAAGACGTGCACTTTATTTGATTGATTGGTTACTCTATATTGTACGGTATCAGTGCTATTAGCGGGGACGGACAGCGTTGTGGGCGTTAACGGCGTAAATATCCAAAGAGGCGCACCAGCCATGGCTACATTTATTGCCAATAAACTTAAAGCCAAGATTCTGCTCAATAACCTCGTGATCGAATTAGTTTTCATGAAAGCACCCTTACGCGTGGCAGATAAAATCTGATTATGACAAATAAACCGCTAATTTTTGATAAGTATACGTACTGTTAGCTCTCTTTTATCATACAAGCCAACAAGGCAGCGAAGCAATGGGAATTCTAATCTAAATGCGCTATGATCCATGACCTGTCTTCAATCATTGAGTAATTTTCATGAACATCCCTCCACGTCAAGCCCATCAAACACAGCTGCCCGGTCAAAACTTACGCGGCGTGAAAAATATTCTTGCCATTGCTTCAGGTAAAGGTGGTGTTGGAAAATCAACCGTCACTGTAAACCTTGCTGTAGCTCTAGCTAAACAAGGTGCGCGTGTTGGCGTTCTCGATGCCGATATTTACGGGCCCAGTATTCCACAAATGCTCGGTCAAATCGAACCGGTTCAACTTAACCAAGACAACCGTTACATTCCCGTACAAGCGCATGGCATACAAGCTATGTCTATTGGTTATTTAACAACACATGGCGAAGCCCCTTTAATTTGGCGTGGTCCCATGCTTGCTAAATCACTGATTCAAATGCTTGATATCACTGCGTGGGATAATCTTGATTACTTATTAATTGATTTGCCTCCTGGTACAGGCGACATCCAATTAAGTCTGGTTCAAAAAATACCATTAACAGCCGGCATCATTATCACAACCCCGCAAACTGTTGCCACTGCTGATGCAGAAAAAGCATTACTTATGTTTGAAAAAACAAACATTCATGTCTTAGGCTTAATTGAAAACATGGCTGAACACATCTGCTTAAATTGCGGTCATCAAAGTGCTTTATTTGGAGCCGGTGGTGCTGATGCTCTTAGTAAAAAGCATGGTGCTCCTTTACTAGGCCAGCTACCGCTTCATGCACAAATTCGTGAAAACAGTGACAGCGGGCACCCCACAGCTTTACAAAAAGATGCGACGCTTGCGAATGCTTTTCAAACAATTGCATTAAACATCGAAACAGCCATGCGCAAACGCCCTTTAAATTATGCGAATAAATTTCCACCCATTGTGCTAGAGTAAAGGAACATTTTAACATCATCATCCTTAAGAAGAGGTGTGCATGACAACCGAATCTTCTTTACTCTATCGTTGGTCTCAAAAATTAAACCAGATGCTCAACGAGCATAAAAAAACGATGCTAAAACAACTGCATATGTTGTGCTCTATTCCCTCAGGAAGCCACCAAATTGAAGGATTAGCTCAGATACATGAAGTATTAAAACATCTTTTTTTGCCTATTGTTGATGAAATCGAAACCCATGCTCTCGCCCCTGTTCCAAGCATCAATCTTGCCGGCCAAGAAACACATACACCTGTAGGTGCACTGCTGTATTTACGCAAACGTCCTCATCTTAAGCGCCGCATTTTACTCAGCGGACACATGGACACTGTCTTTAACGATCAAAGTCATAGCATAAAACTGATCAAGACACGTAATCATCGCTTAAAAGGTCCCGGTGTCGCCGATATGCGAGGCGGGCTTCTCGTGATGTTACATGCTCTACAATCCTTTGAAAAAACACCGTTTGCTAAAACACTCGGGTGGGATGTCGTCATTACCGCGGATGAAGAACTTGGCTCTCCAGGATCGCACGTCTTTCTTGAAACAATTCGAACGCGTTATCAAGCAGCTCTCGTCTATGAGCCTGCCGTCACCTCCGAAGGCAATTTCGCCAAAAATCGAAAAGGAAGTGGAAAATTCACACTGATTGCTACAGGTAAAAGCGCACATGCCGGGCGTGCATTCAACAAAGGTCGTAATGCTATTCCTTATCTTGCTGAAGCACTTGTTGCTATCCATGCATTAAATGACAATGATCGAAAAATTACTTTTAATATTGGTGAAATAGCGGGCGGAGAAGCGCTCAACATTGTTCCTGATATCGCCGTCGCTAAAATAGATGTTCGTATTTGCCTACCCGAAGATGAAATCTGGGTTAATAACGCCTTCAATACCCTTATGAAACAACTCAAAAGAGAAGGGTATCACCTTAAATTGCATGGTGAATTTAGTCGTCCTGTCAAGCGTGTAAACCCCGAAAGCAAAGCACTTTTCAAACGCTTACAGCAGTTAGGTGCCATGCAAGGGTTAAATTTTGACTGGGAAGATACCGGCGGATGTAGCGACGGTAATAATCTCATGCATTCGGGGATAGCTGTTTTAGATACATTAGGTGTGCGTGGTGGCAATATTCATAGCCCAGAAGAATTTTTAATTATAGATAGTTTAGTGGAGCGCGCTTGTTTAAACGCACTTTTACTGGTGGATCTTGCACGTGGTGGGCTTGAAAAACTCAAACAATAAAAACAAGCATGATCGCATCATTTATTTTTATGCTATAAATAAGTAGAACTTTTTTATCACGTTGGCAGCATCATGAAAAAATACGGTATCACATTCATTTTACTCATCTTTTTCACTCAAACAGCCTTCACACAAAATCCGCCGCTTCGTGTTGCTATCGCTTCGTTTTCTCCACCTTTTGTCATGCGAAGTAGTCAAGATAAATATTATGGCTTCGATATTGCTACCATCCAATACATTTGCAATGCACTCGACCGTCCTTGTGAATACCTGCCCATGAACGCCGACAACTTAATACCTACATTAGAAGCGCAACAAGCCGATATTGCTATAGGTGGCCTTGTGATTACCTTGCAAAATGCTCGACATGTACGTTTTTCTACGCCTTATCTGGTAAGTCAAGCTCAGTTTATTGCAACAGATACAGCACCATTCACCACTCCTTTTAACATAGAACAATTAAATGGCAAACGTATTGGGGTTATCAACCAAAGCGCTTTTAGTCAAAACATAGCTAGAATGAGTTTTAATAAATCTCGTATTATCACCTTTGAGCACGACAGTGACATTATCGAGGCATTACGTGCCAACACACTCGACGTAGCTTTGTTTGGTTTGTTACAAGCGAATTATTGGAAAGCTCATTCGAGAGGTTTACTTAAAAATATTGGACCGTCTTTTCCTATAGGTCTTGGTTTCTCTATTGCCATCGCCCCAGACAAAATTCATCTCATCGAAAAAATTAATACGGCGGTTATTCAATACCAAGAAAGTAAAGAGTATAAGCGAAATTATCATCTTTATTTCCCAGAAAAATTTTAAAGGACAAGGCTGAATAAAATGATACTAAGTTACATCCGTACCATTTTATAAAAATTCAACAAACGACATATTGTTCATGCCCTTTTTTGCATCATTGCTCAAAGCATCGGCGTGCGTATCAAAGAGCGTTTGATTATTTTTTCCTGTGCTCATAGATAACTGTCGCAATACCCTCAAAACATGTACTGTAGCAATATAATCTTTGCACACATAAAGACGTGTATTGGTAAAAATCATATCGGTATAATAAGCAAGACCTTTTAAAGGTGTTAATAAGCGCACCTGACCTTCTGAGTCTTTGTATGCTCGACTTGGTTGAGATTTGCTAGCCATTTTATTTAAAAATAAGTGCAACCAATCAAATGCATTAATTGCAGTAAAAGGATCGTTAATGCCCGGTGACAAGGCTCTCACAATTATTTCTATTAACTCATTCACTAAAAAATCTAAATCTTGCTCTTGATTGCGTTCATTACCAAGCGCATAGGTCTTTTGACACTGTTCAATCAACTTATCAGAAACGGGATTACACGAATAAACCAACAATAACGGCGTACTTATCGTGACAAAATCACCCATATCTGACTGAAACTGGAACACACAATCATGATCTTTAGCAAGTTCAATCAACCGGCGAGTATCTAATATACGAATATAGCCAAAGCTATGCGATGGAACAGTTATAAGATGTTTGTGATAACTCGGAGAAATATCAATTTCAGCATTTTTTGCGCCTTCAGCTACCCCAGAAGGATATTGTTTGTCAGCTTGATTAAAAAGCGTTTTTCCAACAGAAGAAATAACATTAGACATATTGATACTATTAGGAACATGATGAATGTAATACACTAAAACAAGCAAGCCTATAATTGCGATGATTAAAGCCACCAGCAATGAAATTTGTGGGATATAAAGCTCTCCAGGATTAGACGCAAGCATGTTTTCAGCATCATTTTGTACAATCGTTCTCAAGATCAATAAGCAATATAAAAAAGCAGCAACAAAAAAGCCTAAGGTTCTTTGATTAACCCTGTCACGCATGAAGTTGGTTGTTAGACGAGGACCAATTTGACTTCCGGCGAACGTTACGGCCAATAAGGTCATGGAAAAAGTAACACTGGCTACGGTGATCATCGCTGTGGCTATGGTCGATAAAAAACTACGTGCACCATCAGGATGGCCTCCAAGTAGCCACCCTATTTTGTCAAACCTATCCAAGAGATGCAGCTCATCTAACTGAATAGTTAATGTAGCTAAAAACACCGCCATCACTAACATCATTAAAGGGGTGTACCAATAACTCGAACGCACTTCAGATACAAAATTTAAAATTTGCGATTTCATGCTGCGCCTTCATACTGTAGCTATATTTATAAATATAGCATCAATTAACAAAGCAACTGGGATAAAAATAAAATGATTGTTATATGATTAATACTCTGTATTGACCTGGTTTTAATCCATTTAATTGCCAAGCACCAATTTTAACGCGTATAAGCCTTAAGGTAGGAAACCCCATAGCCGCGGTCATTTTCCTAACTTGACGATTTTTTCCTTCTTGAATACTTAACTCTAACCAACACGTTGGAATATTTTTTCTTTCTCGAATAGGTGGTATTCGTTGCCATACTGAAGGCTCATGAATGATATTTACACGAGCAGGCCGACAGTGGTGATCTTTTATTTTTATGCCTTGCCTTATTTTATTTAAATCCTTTTCAGTAGGTATGTTTTCAATTTGAACCCAGTATGTTTTACTCATTTTATTCTGAGGATTACTGATGATATTCTGTGTTTTTCCGCAGTTAGTTAAAATCATTAATCCTTCACTATCATAATCTAGTCGACCGGCAGGATAAACTTCCTTGATTGGGATATATTGTTTTAACGTATTACGCTCTTCAGTATCTTCGAATTGACTGAGTACTTGAAAGGGCTTATTAAAAACAATCAGTTTTTTCAACATGGCATATTTAACTAAAGATGATAATAGAGATATGGTAACGTATTCTCATGGTTAAATACCATACAGAAAAACCAAGCTACGCTGAATACTAATCGGGGAACTTACATACTCACGATATCTAGGTCGCCAATATTTGTCATCTGTGCTTGAGTGCCTCTTTTAATGATCCAATTCTACGCTTGGCTTTGCCAGCGTGGTATCACAAAACGGTAATTTATTTAAAACATTTGTTGTCTTATGAACCCAGCATCGTCGCTGACCGTATGTAGAGCACATCTGTCGAGTTCCATCCAAACTTCCATTTTTTAGAACTCATTTTTTGTATAGATACTTATTGATAAGTGTTAATCACACGAAAAAACAACGAGGAATAGGCTTTATCAAAAAAACACAGGTAATCAACAAGAAAAAACGAGTGGCTTCAGGGCTTCTCTTCCGTTTATCCACAAATTCTGGGGATAAAACTGTGAGAAAACTGGTGTACGCTGTGAGATGAACTTTTTTGTCTATCGTGAACGCTCTAAACGTGCATTTCAACTTATTAATGTGCGCGATTAGGTATGCAAACCTCGCAATTAATATGTTAAAACTCTTTAGCAATGTCACATCGTTAGTCAAATATTCAATCAGAAATCTTTGGATTTCCTAGAACAACAAGCATGTGTTGATGAGATACTTGCATTAAGAATCCCTTCATGTGACCATCCTATTAGCGTTTTGTTTTTATTAAATGGTCTTTTAAGGATAATCTGCATGAAAAACATACATAAAAACACCACCCTCAACCGCGCAGAGCTTAATACTCGCTTGCTTAATACTCCATTTGCTCACGAAACAAAATTGAATATTTTAAAAGAGGCTCTCGAGACTAATACATACCGCATAAACAACAATCGAATCGCCGACAACCTTTTAAAGTACGTAAAAAAGCCATCTAAGATAAAAGAAACTGAACCCGCCTAACGAGGCGCCATACGTAATGCGCCGTCTAAACGAATGACTTCGCCGTTCACCAAGCTGTTTTCAACTATGTGTGCCGCAAGCGCTGCAAACTCTTCAGGTTTGCCAAGACGTTTAGGAAACGGTACTGAGTTAGCTAAACTTGTTTGAACTTCTTCTGGCATATTTAATAATAGCGGCGTAGCAATAAGCCCAGGCGCTATGGTATTGACCCGTATACCACTCGCAGCCAATTCGCGCGCGGCGGGTAAAGTGAGTGCCACAACCCCTCCTTTGGATGCACTGTAGGCTACTTGTCCAATTTGTCCCTCATAAGCAGCAATAGAAGCGGTATTTATCACAACGCCCTGTTCCTCACCGTCTAATACTTGAGGTGCATGTATGATAGCTTCAGCAAAAATACGCATGACGTTAAACGTACCAATCAAATTTACATCAATCACCCGTTTAAAATCGTCTAATGGCATAGCGCCATGCTTGCCAACCATCCGAGCGGCCGGTGCAATCCCCGCACATTGAATACAAACACGTGGTAACCCTATGCGCTGTATTGTTTCTGCCAAGGCTGCTCGAACAGCTTCGGCTGAACGCACGTCACATATGAGCGCATGTGAGTCATGCTTGTCTACTTGCACGTCCCAAGTCATAACTGCCGCCCCGCGCGCACGAAGCAATTCAACACAAGCTCGCCCCATCCCCGAGGCTCCACCAGTAACAACTACACGTTGTTGGTTTAATTCCATATCAACGACATCCTGTCTGCATCAAACATTATTAGAAAAATTGCATGATTAAAAATACGCAAGCAATACCGAGCATTACAGATAAAAACCAACGTCCACCAGGCAAAATATGATGATCTGATAATCTATGTTTATAGCGCCCACTATAAAGCATCAACAATGGCAAAATCATCAGTAAGATGATGCACCATATCCCAGCATAAGCAAGCGCTGTGATAAAAATACCGGGCTTAATTAAAACGATCAATAACGGTGGCACAAAGCAAAGTATATGGATCAATATGTTGTCTTTTCCTTGCTTTGTTTTATTCAAACCATCAGCAATAAAATCCGCCAAACTAATCGAAACAGATAAAAACGACGTCAAAACATACACAGAAACGAAAATACTGGCGATGTATTTCATCCAATTATTATGAGCTACATGCGTAATCGCAAGCATGAGACGAGAACTTGAATTGCTCGATTCCGCCATTGCAATTAAACCATGTTCTCCCATACGTGGTAACACGCCCTGAACAATGCAAAGCCAACTTAAAAAAATAAAAAATGGCACCAAGCTACCTGCTAATACAATGATTTTTAAAGCTTTTCTATCTGAATTTAGGTATTCACGCAGGGTCGGCAAAATGGTGGCATAACCAAATGACGTGACCATAACAATAAAAGCACTGTTTCGTATGGAAAAATCGCCTTCATATAATTTTTCTATGTGAATTTGAGGAGCAAGTGCTATCACAATCATAATAAAAATCGCAAGCTTAATGCCCATAAACAAACGATTGGCCATATCAACAGCACCCATTCCGCGATAAACAATGCTTCCAAGTAAAAGAAGTGTCATCATGGTTGCAAGAGCACGTGGAACATGAAAATCAATTGAGCTAAAAAACGTTTGAAGCACCCCGCTTGCACTTGCAAGATAAGCACAAATAAGACTGTACATCAATAATAAATAAAGCAAACTCGTAACAGTTTTACCCCAAGCCCCCAAGGTACCCTCGGCCATAGAAATTAAGTTACTACCAGGTTTAAACCATAAATTAACTTCGAGTACGGCAAAAGCACCAATGGTCATGCACAACCATGCGACGGTCAGTAGCGCGGCACTCAACCGAAACGATTCATGAGCACTCACAATAGGAATAGCGAGCATTCCAGCACCGATACAGGTGCCTAAAATCATTAACATGCCGCCGATTACGTTTTTTGATTGCATAACGATCCATTCATATTTTAAATTATTCCAAGATTATCTGCAGAATTGTAACACGAAGCATCATTGTTTTTCCTACCGTTTTTTCATATTCAATATGTTTCAGAAATACCGTGAAAACGATGATCGTTGAAGATCAATATGATAGAATGCGCCACATCTATTTTTCCAACCGAGATTTGATCGTGGAAAAGACGTATTCTCCAAAAACCATTGAGCATGCCTGTTACGAAACCTGGGAAAGCCGCGATTTTTTTAGCCCACAAGGCTCAAACAAGCCTTATTGCATCATGCTGCCCCCACCCAACGTCACGGGGACTCTACATATGGGACATGGTTTTCAAGATACACTGATGGATGCCATGACACGCTACCAACGTATGTGTGGCAAGCGCACGTTATGGCAACCAGGTGTTGATCATGCAGGAATCTCAACACAACTTGTCGTCGAAAAAAAATTACAACAAGAAAATCTTTCTCGAAAAGACATGGGCCGCGATGCATTTTTAGACCGAGTTTGGCAATGGAAAGAAAAATCGGGTGATACCATCATGCAGCAAATGCGTCGCATGGGTTGCTCAACTGATTGGTCGCGTACACGTTTTACGATGGACGAAGGCTTTTCCAAAGCTGTAAACAAAGTTTTTGTTCAACTGTATGACGAAGGTCTTATCTATCGTGGAAACCGCCTTGTAAACTGGGATCCAAAATTAGGAACCGCTGTCTCTGATCTCGAAGTTAACACCGAAACAGAAGCAGGCCATCTCTGGCATATACGCTACCCTTTAGTTGATTCCGATAAGTTTATTGTTATTGCAACAACACGCCCTGAAACATTGTTAGGTGACGCCGCCATTGCCGTTCATCCTGATGATTCGCGCTATCAGGCACTTATTGGGAAAGAAGTGCATCTACCACTTTGTGACCGGAAAATTCCCATCATTGCCGATGAATATGTTGATCCTGAATTTGGTAGCGGTTGCGTTAAAATTACGCCAGCACATGATTTTAACGATTATGAAGTAGGCAAACGTCACAATTTGCCTATGCTCACGATTTTAACGAAAAAAGCTTGTATTAATAAGCACGCCCCATTCATCTACCAAGGTATGGATCGCTTTGTTGCTCGCGAACAAATTATCAAGGACCTCGAACAAATTGGCTTGCTTGAAAAAATAGAACCTCATCAGCTCAATATTCCTCGGGGAGAAAAATCAAACACCATCATCGAGCCATTATTAACCGACCAATGGTATATTCAGATGGGACCTTTAGCAAAACCAGCACTTGATGTCGTTCGTCAAGGTAAAATACGATTTATTCCTGATAATTGGACAAAAACTTACGAACATTGGATGGAGAACATTCAAGACTGGTGTATTAGCCGTCAACTTTGGTGGGGACATCGTATTCCAGCGTGGTATGATACCCACGGAAAAATCTATGTTGGATACTCTGAAAAAGACATTCGATTCAAATACAAACTCGATGATGAACTGGTATTAAAGCAAGATGAGGATGTATTGGACACGTGGTTTTCCTCATCACTGTGGCCTTTTGTTGCTCTAGGATGGCCTGAGAAAACCCCTGATTTCGAAACATTTTTTCCAACATCAGCCCTTTTCACAGGATTTGATATTCTTTTTTTCTGGGTGGCTCGTATGATCATGATGAGCCTTAAATTCACAGGACAAATTCCTTTTCCGGAGGTTTTTGTTACCGGTCTTGTGTGTGACCAAGACGGAAAAAAAATGTCAAAATCCAAAGGCAATGTCCTTGACCCGATGGATATTATTGATGGTATTAGCCTTGATGATTTAATTAAGAAGCGCTCTAAAGATCATGTACTTGGCTCAACGCAAAAGAAAATTATTACGAGCACAAAAAAAGAATTTCCGGAAGGCATCGAATCTTTTGGAACAGACGCACTTCGTTTTTCATTTTGTGCAATTGCCTCCAATGCACGTGCAATGCGCTTTGATATTGCCCGCGTCGAAGGTTACCGAAACTTCTGTAATAAACTTTGGAATGCCGCACGCTACGTGCTGATGCATACCGAAGAAGAAACCATAGATTTAGGCGATGGGGCTTTTCAATACAGCCCAGCTGATCGCTGGATTTTTTCTCGTTTACAACATACGATTGAGCGCTCCCATCAGTACTACACGCAATACCGCTTTGATTTATTAGCTAATAACTTGTATGACTTTGTATGGCATGAATACTGCGACTGGTACCTCGAGTTATCTAAGCCCGTGCTTTATGACGCTCACGCATTGAAAGCCATGAAACGCGGTACACGTCGTACGTTAATATCTGTTTTATTTCACATTGTGAAACTCCTTCATCCCATCATGCCGTTTATTACTGAGACTATTTTTCAGCGCTTAAATAAACTCACAAGCGAAGGTGGTGAAACCTTAATGCTCAGTCATTTTCCTGAAGTGGAACAGGCGAACATTGATTTAAAACTTGAATCAGAAATTGCCTGGCTACAAACGGTGATACAAGCGATTCGTACAATTCGGAGTGAAATGGGAATAAGTCCTTCTATCTACATCCCTCTCTACCTTCGCCACATCACACCAGATACCGAAGAAAAACTTGAAAAATATATGCCTCTTCTCATGAGTCTGACTAAAGTTGAGCAAGTTTACCAGCTTAAAACAAGTGATACGGTACCTATTTCGGCCTCAGCCGTCGTGGATGAATTAGAATTACTCATCCCCATGGCTGGGCTTATCAAAAAGGATGATGAACTAGCACGCCTTGAAAAGGTTATCAAAAAACTTGATAAAGACATTGCTATGGCAACGGGCAAGCTTAGCAATCCTAAATTTACCGATAAAGCACCAGAAGATGTGGTTCAAAAAGAACGTGAAAAATTAGAGCAGGCGAAACGTGCACGTGAAAAAACACTACTTCACCAAGTACAAATTGAAGCGTTATAATAAAAACGTTATTCGGGATAGCGTTTATCTCAATTACGTTTTATAATAATGTTTCTTCAGGGCCCATAGCTCAGTTGGTTAGAGCAGCGGACTCATAATCCGTTGGTCCTAGGTTCAAGTCCTAGTGGGCCCACCAATAAAATCAAGCACTTACGAAACAACCTCTTTAAAAATAAAGCTCCGTGGGACACTGACGGGGCAATAGGAAATAACAAATACCAACTCATCCCAATAAAGGATTAGCTCATGAGAGAGCCACACCAAATAAACGTTAAGAAATTAAGCGGGTATTCTTGGTCTCTCATTATTGCATTTATTTGTACAACCTTAGCAATGCAATATCATACAGTCAGAATTTCTTTTGAAGGGTTTCTCCAAACACTTCCTCTTATTGCTGTGGTCGTTTACTGGTGTGAAAAATCTGCTTATCTTATGGCGCTACCCGAGTGTAAATTAAAAAAAATAGAATTATTTAGACGAGATTTATTTATATTAAGTTTCAGTTTTTTATTAGGTTGCCTTGTCTCATTAATCCTTGCATATAACAACAGTGATGCAAGGGGTTGGTGGTCGTTTATTGTTTACTTTATCACGTTGTATGGTCTAGTTTTTTCCGCAATATTTTCGACAATCGCTCAGTTAATAAAAAATCATACAAGATATACCATCATTTTTTCGCTCTTGGTCATAACACTTGTTTCTTCGGGAAATTTTTTTCCTCGCTACATCCCAATTCCATACTTAGGAAGTATTGATATTTTTTATCTCATGACATGCACACTTATGATTGTTCATTTATTATTTGCCATGACCTGCAAAATCATCAGCATGATGCTTAAACCCAAGAGAAAACCATAAATCACCACAATAACTCAATGAGTAAACGGAACTAAAAGATGAAAAATAAAAATCTCATTATATTGAGTGTAGGTATTACGATAGCAACGATAACCCCTGTTACCCATGCAAAAAAGATATACCCTGCAGAAATTATGGGAAGGGATTTAGATTATTTTGGGCTAGGAAGGTTAGGTCATGTTGCTATTGCCACAACTTATATGACATCGCCTCAAGGTATGGGAAAAAATGCCGACCAAGTTATAGAGATACTTAAGGAAGACCCCGTAGGTCAAATTAACTCCATCAGTAATTTTAAATCCCGCTCAAAATATTGGGGCAGTAAATACGGAATAGCTGATAGAGGCGTCATTGGTTATCAAGTTCTTGTTGAAGCAAATCACCAGCGATGGTGGTGTCCTAAATACACCTCTGATACTAAGTATCATATTGGATCAGGAGTTCCTAATACTGGCCAAATAACTGAATGTGGGACTTGGCGCTGCGATACATACGTTTGGTGGGCTTTTTACAGCCAAGGATTAGATACAATGCCAGGAAGGATATGGCTACCGAAGAACTTGTTTGATTTTTTCCCTTACTATAATGATGAAAGATTTGCAATTGGGCTTTCTGAACAATCCTTAAATATTTCAGTGAATAAATCCTTAGAAAATGTAACGGCGGAAGAACTGAACGTTATGCCATACGAGGAATTCCAAATGATAATGGACGCTCCACCTGTTCACTATGTTACTTCACCATCCACTGTTCAAATGCAGTTCGCTTATGATTCAAACCTAAATGATGTAAAACGCGAAATCATGATTGATCGACTTATCGCTGATGACGCTGAACCTGATTTAGTCAGAAAATTATTAAATTTATATCATGAAACCAACAACATTGAATTAAAAAATAAAATTGTTCAAAGCTTAATGCTTTATGATCAACGACATAGAAGCGTTACGTCTTATATTCATAATGAGCAACCATGGTTGAAAGCCTTTTTCGCTGAACTACTTAATTCCAAATCCTTAAATTCAAAAGTGGCTGATGATGTAATCAGAGGTTTTATTGATACCCATCCTGCTGAAGAAATCATTGCTAACCGAGATAAGATTGATCAATGGTTGCCGACAACAGGACATTATTCATCGATTATGTTGAAATACACATTAGTTCACAAATCAAAAGAACTACAACACATTTATATAAAATCAATCATTGATGAACTTCGTAAGGCTAACAACTCCGATCTAGATAGCTACTTATTTGGCCCATTATCTATAGGGTATCAAGGTTCAGGAAAAAATTTATTAGAGCCCGAGTCGAAGCAAGTAGTTGTCGATTATTTAAAAGCAGTTCATCAAAAATACACCCCTCAAGGGATTGAAAAAAATTCAAACGATTCACACCGTATAACAACTGCTCCTTATTATTTTGAGTTAATCAAAAACATGGGCATTTAAGCATTCAACACGCCAGGATAAGTCCTGGCGTAGCCATATACCATGTCCTCTGAAAAACAGGAATCCAATCCCTAATAACTTTAAACGTCCAAATATTCAATCGTCCTTAACAAGATTGATTTTGTATGTAAACCTCCCAAATACTCCCCAATTAACAAATAGAGCGTTTCTCGTGTAACTGCTTTTCAAAAAGCATAGGTGTTAAGTTGTTTAAAGCGAGTTATAGTCAGATCTGGTGTATGACAGATTAAAAGAGGTGGCGTATCCTGTTGGTTGATTTTCGAGAATCATAACCAACAAAAGGAAATACGCCGTGAGCAATTTTACACCTGAATTTGTTGCAACACCAGAAGATACGATAAACGATCCATTAACCGAGTTATTAAGGGTCGGCGCAAAGGATCTGATTGCACAAGCGGTTGAGAACGAAAAAAACACGTAATTGTGGTTCTCGTGATACCACGCTGGCCATGGTTTATAAACTTATGCAGTCAGCAGAAAAGCGATGGAGGAAAATTGGTGGATTTAACTTGTTGACCCTCGTTGTGAACAACGTTGAATTTAAAGATGGGGTACAAATAAGTGAGCAATCAGACAGGAAGGCCGCCTAATGCCATACACCACATTTGACCGTAACTCTTGTTGTAGTGGTACTTGAGCAGTTTTCAGCACCTGTTAATAAGGATTAACAACAGGCGGAAGCCAGGGATAACAGGACTTATCAACTGAACACAGGAAACTAACAAACATCAACCTTTTAGGTTCAGGCTTTATCTTTGTTTTATCCACAAATTCTGGGGATAAGACTGTGAGAAAACTGGTGTACGCTGTGAACGCCATCACTACGCGCCTGAATCCCGCTATTTAAGTATATTCAATAGAAAACACCTTGCTTTATTTTCTCTATAGATACTCTCATGCATTTTAGGGCTGTTTTTACCCCATGCCTCGATCACAAGATTAACTTTCGTTTTTCTTGTAACCAAAGGAAGCATCACTATATTTTTTTATACCATATGTTGTGTCACATAAAGTGGTTTTTTGCTTCGCGTGAAATTATATCGTTGTAAAAAACAAACTTAGAGTCAAAATCCAAACGATCACGCCCTGTTTAAACCACAACGCGCGTTAAACATTCCTGATGACTTATCCGTGAATCATCAGGAAATAAAGCATAAAAACTAAGTTTTCATAATATTCACACAGACTTACCCACCGATAATGTGGATAACCCATTTGCATTTTAAGCGTGGCTTATCTACGCTTAATTTTGGGCTTTAAAAAAGGTGAGAATGTTTTGACGCCCAACAGAAAACACCTCAATCTCAGCTTCTGTCAAGGCCACATTACCCCGGTGTTCAACAAATATGAATAACCTCTTAAATGGACCATATTAACTCATTGCATTTAATCGACGAACACGCTCTTCTGTGAGCGGATGTGTTTGAAATAATGCTGTTAATTTTTCGGCTCTTAAAGGATTAATAATAAACAAATGGGCACTGGCGGGATGTGTTTCAGCATCAGAAAAATATCCATTTTTTGCATGCCTTTCTAGTTTCATTAATGCACTTGCTAGTGAGGATGGACTGCCTGTTAATTTGGCGCTACCTGCATCTGCCTCAAACTCTCTTGAGCGAGATATAGCAAATTGGATAAGACTTGCTGCCATGGGTGCTAACAGCATAATGAGCATGCTAACAAGAGGATTAACTCGACGTTCATCGCTGTGACCACCTAATATATTCGTCCACATGAATAGATTTACGATACCACTAATGGCGCCCGCTATTGTGGCGCTAACCGTTGATATTAGAGTGTCTCGATGTAACACATGCGAGATTTCGTGAGCGAGCACTCCATACAATTCGTCTTCTGTGAGTAATGACATCAGGCCTTCGGTTACAGCAATACTAGCATTCTCCGGGTTTCGTCCTGTAGCAAATGCATTGGGAGATGATTGCTTTAAGAGAAATGATTTGGGTGTTGGTATACCCGCTCTTCGAGAAAGCTTCTGTAGCATTTTACTAACAATGTGGTTTTTGGATAACGGCTCGGCTTTATACATCTTCAAAACAATTTGATCGGAAAACCAATAGGCGCCAAAATTCATGAGTCCCGCAAACATTAAGGCCATCATCATTCCACCTCGTCCACCGATTACGCCACCTATGATGAGTAATAGTGCCGTCATACCTGCCATTAAGGCAAATGTTTTAATGTTGTTCATTGTTTAACCTCTTTAAGTTAATCATGCTGGATGATGTAGGGCCATAATCATTACCATGATTTTTTAGATCAGCGATATAGTGGGCCTCTTACATCATGTCATTTATGATTTCATCAAGTTCAACATCGTTTCATATGGTATTTTTACCGTGCTTGATCATATCAAATTCTGCAAAAACACCAAGCATGCCTAAAAATGCCTTTCCACATGTTGTTGATAATTCGCCACAGGTATTGCCTGTTTCAATGCTTTTGATGAGACTTAAAATGATTATAACTTGTAATAGCTCAGATCAAGTCTAAGCTATTAGTACTTCGAGCATGAATCATCTAAGCTGCATGCATCAACTGTAATCGATCATTACTAGCACCAAGGGCAAGCAAAGACATGGACAACAATTACTGGCATAAAAGATGGCAACTCAATGAAATTGGATTTAATCAAAAACAGCCAAATTTGCTTCTGCAGCGATATTTTCAAACCTTAGGCTTAAAACTAGGCTCGCGAGTATTTGTACCATTGTGCGGCAAGAGCATTGATATGCTTTGGTTGATACAACAAGGCTATGAAGTCATTGGTGTTGAGATGAGTAGCACCGCATGTAAAGCCTTTTTTGAAGAGAATAAAATTTCACCCAAAGTAAGTAAACTAGGGGACGGGCTAGGTTATTCCAATGACAAAATTACACTTTTCGTGGGTGATTTTTTTCAGCTCAACACACAATTGCTTGGCCATGTTGATGCAGTTTACGATAGAGCAGCTCTGATTGCATTGCCAATGGAATTAAGACAGCGTTATGCCGCCCACTTGACTGAATTACTTGCGCCACACGCTACAATTTTTTTAATTACCACATCATATAATCAAAATGAAATGCAGGGACCACCATTTTCAGTTAATGCACATGAAGTAAACGCTCTTTTTAGCGAGCGATTTAATATTCAATTATTATATAGTAAGCCTTATACTGAGATTCCTGAGCATTTGCGAGCCAAAGGGTTATTACAAGCAGTAGAAGAAGTTTATTGCTTAATAAAAAAGAGCCTTAATGCGGGCGTTTAATCTTAAAGATGCTGTGTGTTATTCAAAAGGAGAGCATGATGTTTCCAAAACAATGTAA
>Ga0207895_1000421_pt1 | contig 19005 bp, 11 predicted proteins | sample MalvirmetaMSP112_FD_184230 | JGI IMG/M metagenome (GOLD analysis project Ga0207895, IMG submission 184230) | Marine viral communities from the Deep Pacific Ocean - MSP112 (SPAdes) | ecosystem: Environmental > Aquatic > Marine > Oceanic | place: Pacific Ocean | collected 2011-05-24 | reverse complement strand
TCGACAGCAACACCCACGAACTGGTGCTGGCCGCCCATCATATTGTCTGTGACGGCTGGTCAATCGGACTGATGCTGACCGAGCTGGCCGAATCCTATGGCAGTCAACGCGCGCAATCGGACGACAGCGGAGCGGATATCTCCTTCTTCGATTACGCGGAAATGGTGGATTCCAAAGAAATCAGCAACATCGACAACGACTACTGGATCGATCGTTTTGCCGAAGTGCCGCCAAACCTGGACTTGCCCCTGGATTACCCGCGGCCCCATTTTCGAACCTTTGAGGCGACGCGGCTGGATTACCGGATAGACCCGGAACTTGCCAAACGCCTGCCCAAGGCAGCAGCCGCTATGAAAGTCAGCATGGTGAACATGGTGTTGGCGAGCTATTTTGTGTTGCTGCATCGCCTGACATCCAGCGACGACATCGTGGTAGGGCTCCCTGTTGCAGGCCAGGCCACACAGAACCGACTGAAGCAGGTTGGCCACATGGTTCACCTGCTGCCAATCCGGGCCCAACTGACCCCGGACACGCGGTTTTCTGAGCTGTGCAAACAGGTCAAGTCCGAAGTGCTCAATGCCTCCGAGCATTCAAATTTCACGTTCGGCAAGCTCATAGAAGCGATCAACGTCGACCGCACCCGTGTTCCGCTGATCAATACCATTTTCAACATCGATCAGCCCCTGGAGTCCATCCAGTTCGGCGATATAGAAGGCAAAGTCCGGACCGTGCCCCGCGCAGCGGAGAACTTCGAGATGTTCCTGAACATCCTGCCGTCGTCCGACAGCCTCACCATCGAAGCCACTTACTCCACGGCATTGTTCAGCGAGGCCACCATCGTGTCCTGGCTTGAGGCCCTGGAAGGGATACTGACGACCGCCACGGCGGATGTTGAGATTGCCGTGGGTAGCATTGCCCTCGCGGAACAGGAACCGAACGTGGTTCAGCGCGCCAACGACACCCAGCGCAACATGCCCCATGGAACGGTCATCGACGCCCTGCAGCACCATGTCTCAGCCACGCCCGATGCCTTCGCATGCGCGTTCGGTGACCGTAGCTGGACCTACCAGCAGCTCGATGAACGCAGTAATGCCGTGGCCGCCAGCCTTGCCAACCAAGGTATTGCGGCCGGCAATACGGTGGCGGTCTGTGTCGAGCGCTCGGACGCTGCCCTGGCCGCTATTGTCGGCATCCTCAAGCTGGGTGCGATTTACCTGCCCCTGGACCCGGACTTTCCGGAGGCCCGATTGCAGTACATGATTGAGGACTCGGAAGCTTCCGCTGTCATCGTCGACCCACAGACGCCTGCAGCCATCACCGGCGTGAATCTCCTCAAACTCGATATCAATGAGGCAATTGAACCGGCGTCAGCCGACGCGTCGCCCGTGCCACCGGTAAGAATCGACCCGGAGCAAACGGCCTATATTATCTACACCTCCGGCTCCACCGGAAAACCCAAGGGCGTGCTGGTTCCTCACCGGGCTCTGATTAACTTTCTTGAGAGCATGTCGGACAAACCCGGTTGCACAGCCAATGACCGGCTTCTGGCGGTCACCACCTTCTCCTTCGACATCTCCTTCCTGGAGCTTTTGTTACCCCTGACTCAGGGCGCCACAACCGTGATCGCCGACAAGGACAGCGTAAAGGACGGTGAAAAACTGCGTCGGCTGATTCTCGATCACCAGATATCAATCATGCAGGCAACCCCGGCAACCTGGCGCATGCTGCTGGATACGGACTGGCGGCAGGATGGGGTCAAGATGAAGGGGCTCTGTGGCGGGGAACCACTGCCCCAGGATCTGGTGCGGGATCTGCTCGGGTGCCTGGACGAACTGTGGAATATGTATGGTCCGACGGAAACCACCGTCTGGTCCACTTGCCACCCATTGCGCCTGACCGACAAGCTGATCTCCATCGGCAAACCTATCCACAATACCCAGGTGCACATTCTTGACCGGGAACGCAATCCGGTGCCCCTGTCTTGCCCTGGAGAGCTGTACATCGGCGGTCTTGGGCTGGCAACGGGCTACCACAATCGGCCCGAGCTCACCTCAGAGAAGTACATTGACCATCCCCTCCACGGCAGGCTGTATGCCACCGGCGATCTGGCGAAATGGGCTCAGGATGGCAACCTTCAGCATCTGGGCCGCATGGACGATCAGGTAAAGGTTCGCGGCTACCGCATTGAATTGGGTGATATTGAGTCCGCCCTCGCCGCCTGCGCTGACATTAAATCCGCCTGCGCGTATGTCTGGGAACTGGCACCGGGCGACGCACGCATCGTTGGCTGTGTGGTTTCGGAATCCGGAGACGAGCCCAATGTGGTGAGCATCCGCAAGGAACTTCGAAAACTGCTGCCAGCGTACATGATCCCCCAATACATCATTGCCATCGATAGCATCCCCCTGAGCCCTAGCGGCAAGATGGACCGGCGGCGCCTGCCCAAACCGGAACTTCGAGAGTCCAGTATTCTCAAGGCCTCCGCCTTGGCAAACCAGACCGAAGAGATGATTGCCGATGTCTGGTCCGACGTACTCAATTCCAAGTCCCGGATTGTACGCGAGGATAACTTCTTCAGCCTGGGCGGGCACTCATTGCTCGCGCTGCAGGCCATCCGCAGGATAGAGAGCCAGACCGGCATCAAACTGACCCCGGAAGACATCGTTGGGCTCAGCCTGAGTGAAATCGCCGAGAAAGTCTCCCACAGCACGCCGGCCTCCGCTGGGCACGAAGACTCACCGGCGGATCTGCCCACGGCCCAGCGGCGCTTGCTGAGCCATGAACAGACCCGGCTGCTGCTGCGGCAGCTGTCCTACCCGGACAACGTGTGTAACAACCTGCCCGCGTCCTGGTTCCTCGAAGGCAACCTTGATATTGATACGTTCACCCGTAGCCTGATCAAGGTTTTCGAGCGCCAGACCGCGCTGCGAACGGTCATTACCCAGGTGGAGAGCCGCTACCAGCAAGGCATCCTGCCAGTGAAGCAGGTCCCCGTACTCGATATTGTGGACCTAATCGGCGAGGATAACCCCGAGCAAACGGCGCTGAAACGCTCACGGGACCTGGCGTTCAAACCCTTCAAGGTGCTCGACCGGCCGCTGTTCCGCTCCACGCTGTTTGTGCTGGGCGATGCCCGCTACCACTACGTGTTCGTGCCACATCAACTGGTCTTCGATGGCTGGTCGTTTGATATCTTCCTCAAGGAACTGGAGGACGCCTATCTGGTACAAAGCAATACGGAACGGGAAAAAGCCAACAAACTGGCGTTCGAGTTCCGGGATTACGCTGAGTGGTCAATTGAAAAAGGTGCGTCGACAGAGGATGTCGATTACCACAGGGCCAAGATTGCCGGCGTCCTGGAATCCGGGGCCCGCGAGAACGAGAACGACGCCAAACCCAACCAATGTGCCCGGGAGACCCTGAACTTCCCGGAAGCAAGCCTGGCGATGGTGGAAAAGGTGGGTAATGAACTCGGGCTCAAACTTCACGAGATCCTGTTCTGCCTGTTCGCGGAGACCATCTCCCGGTCGCACAAAGACAACCGTATTGTGCTTGGCGTGCCCACGTCCGGCCGTCAACGCGCCGACGTGATCAACCTGATTGGCAGCTTTGTGACCACCATTCCCTGTTTGCTTCAGGCGCCATCGTCCAGCTTCCGGGAACGCATTGCCAGCCTGGGCGACCAACTCAGGGAAACACTGGATCATCAGACGGTGACCTACGCGGATATCGTCCGTAACACGCCTGCCGAGAGGGAGCTGTTTCCGGAGTTTGTCCAGGCCAGCTTTGCTTTTCAGGACATCCGCAACCGGCCAACCTCCATTGCCGACCTGGCGCTCAGGCAACTGGACCTGCCCCGGCTGAACACCGAGTACCCGGTGGAATTCTGGGTGCGGATCCAGCCCGGTGGTTTCATTGGCGTGTTTGACTACAACGAGGCTTCTGCTGATTCAGAGACGGTACAGTCGCTCAAGGAGACCTTTGCCGGACTTGTTGCGGACCTTGAAAGACTTATCAATGAGGCGCCCTCAGAACCAAGCCAGTCAAAAACACCGGTCGCCAAGAAGCCGTTCTGGAGGAAGCTGTTTCAGTCATGACGGGAAGTAACGGGCAATGATAGAACCTTTTTTCTTTGATAACAGCCGCCTGTTCGGCTGCTATTCGTCTGCGACGGACCCCAATGCAGAAAAAGTCGTGGTTGTGTGCCCACCGCTTTTTGACGAGTACCGGCGCACTTACCGGGCCTTGTCGGAATTGTCCGTGGCCATTTCCGAGCGCGGGAATCATGCGTTTCGCTTCGACTACTACGGAACAGCAGAATCCCAGGGACTGTTGTCGGAGGCAACCTTAGAAGTCTGGTTGTCCGATATCCAAAAAGCGATTGATGAAGCCATCGCTGTCTCCGGTGCCAACCATGTGGTGTTATTGGGCGTGCGGTTTGGTGCAACGCTGGCGGCACAAATTAACCATGCCTCCGTAAAGGAATTCCTTTTCTGGGATCCAGTGCTGTCCGGAGAACGCTACGTTGAGTGGCTAAATGAGATCGATGCCATCTTGCGCCAGCGGCATCAGTCAGCGGCACGCGAGAACAATGTTCCCTTCGAAAACATAGAGTACAGGAACTTCGACCTTCCCTCAGGGCTGGTAACCGGCATACGCGAACTGGCTATTCCCGAGAGTACCCTGAACAACCCCGACCTGTGCTTCACCGTCTCAACCGATCCGGAATTCTGCAAGAGCTCAGGACTAAGCAACTGCGCCTATCCCGGCCTCAGCTACGATTGGCCGTATTACCACGACGGCGTAATCACCCAGAAACCGGTACTCGAAGCATTACTGGATAGGGTGTTCCTATGATCAAGGAACGGATATTCACCTATGGGGAACACCAGCACGGAATTGGCGTTCTCTCCGAGCCTGAAGACACCTTCAACAGCCCCATTGTGGTGCTGCTGAACGCCGGCCTGTCCCACCGGGCGGAGCCCTATCGGCTGAATGTACTGCTCGGCCGCCAACTCGCGGAACTGGGTTATATCGCGTTGCGGGTGGACCTGTCTGGCAAGGGGGACTCCCCAGCACGCGAAACCATGACCAACCGGGAATCAGTGGCCCTCGACTGGTCATTCATGAAGAAATCCCTCGAAAAGCTCTATGGCTCCAGGCCCCTGCTGATCTTCGGTTTGTGTTCAGGTGCCGACAACGGCATCAAACTCTGCGCCCAGGACCCATCCATCAAGGGGCTTATCCTTCTGGACCCGGTGTCCCGGCAGGACGAAGGTTTCGCGAAGCGAGAACTGCTCCGGAAGCTGACAAACCCTAACAAGTGGTTGAATATCCATAAAATTGTCTCCCGCAGGCTGAAACAGAACACCAGCGGTGAACACTCGCTGCTTAGCTCCCCCATGGACTTGCGGGATGAGCCCAATGAAGACGATATGGACCGTTGCTTCGAGAGCCTGGTGGAGAAAGATGGCCGGGTGTTGGCCGTGTTTACCAGCCAAACCCTCTACCACTACAACAAGCTTGGCCAGTTCGCCTCTGCCATGGACATCAAAGGCCTTGAACCCATTATCGAGGAAGTCTTCTGGCCCAATGCCAAGCACATCTTTTCCATCGAAGTGCACCGACAACGCCTGATCGGCACCATTACAGACTGGGCCAATAAACAACTGGATCACTTGAAGACCCTGAAACCGGAATGAAATTCGTCCTGATCACCAGTTCGCTGATCCTGATCGCCATCCTTGCCGTGCTCGGCTATCGCGCAGACGACGTAAAGCTGTGGCTGGGCGATGTCACCATGCCCATGCGCGAAAACATGCAACGGGCCCGCAATGTCATGGTTCCCATGCGCGACGGTGTGAAGCTTGCAACAGACGTATACCGGCCGCTTGGAAACAAACGCCATCCGGTTATATACATTCGCACTACCTATGGCGGCATCGAATTCAGCACCGTCCGGCACTTCGTCAGGCACAACTACGCCGTGATCGTACAACATGTCCGTGGCCGGTTTTACTCAGAGGGTCGTTACAAAAGCCCCTACTGGACTGCAAAGCAAGACGGCTACGACACCATCGAATGGTTGGTTGAACAGCCCTGGTCAACCGGCAAAATCGGAACATTTGGATGCTCCTACCTGGGTGAAAGCCAGATCATACTTGCCGCGGCCAACCACCCGAATCACATCGCCATGATTGCGTCCGGCGCCGGCGGTGCCGCCGGCAAGGTCAAGGACACGTTTGGCTATTTTGGCGTGTTCGAAAACGGCGTGTTGAACCTGGCTTCTTCATTGGGGTGGTTCACCGCTGAGGGCGCAAAGGATTTCAAGGTAACGCCACGCCCCGACGATTACGAAGAGCGAATGCGTACCTATATGACCCACCTGCCCGTTTCCGGGATTGCAGACAAGATCGTTCCCTACGAAACCGGCTTCGATGACATTATTCGCCACCCCTTAACGGACAACTGGTGGGACGAAGAAGGCTACACCCACCCGGACGACGAGTTCTCGGTGGCCACACTGCATATCAACGACTGGTTCGACCAAACGGCCCATAACACCTTCAAGCTGGCCGAACACATGGCAGAGAACGCCCGCCATCCCCGAGCGAAGTCCCAGCCTGTACTGATCGCACCAGGCGTGCATTGCGGCGCCGGAAAACTGAAGCCCGGGGAAGTCACCATTGGTGAGATGTCGTTTGATTACGCCGGCAAAGATTTCCGGCAAACCTACATCGACTGGTTTGATCATTGGCTGAAAGACGAACCAACGGACCTGCCACCCGATTTCGAGTATTACTCGATCCATTCCGGGGAATGGAATACCTCTGAGCAGTGGCCGCCTGCCGATGCCAGCGACCAACGCCACTATTTCATGCCGGGCAATCGGCTGGTAAAGGAGGCGGACCTAAACAGCGCCCCTGAGCAAAGTGCCCCGTTATATGAACAGTTTACCTACGACCCTTTAGATCCCGTCCCCACCCTCGGCGGGCCAATCTGCTGTACTTACAGGCCGGAAGATAAACCCGGGCCGCTCGACCAGAGGCCACTGAAATCACGTCAGGATGTGTTGGTTCACGCAAGTGACCCACTGGAGCAGGACATGGAATTGGTTGGCAATGCCAACGTTGCCCTCTACGTGTCGACCAACGCCCAGGATACGGATTTTACCGTCAAGATGGTCGACCAGTACCCGGATGGCAGGGCCTTTAACCTCCAGGATGGCGTCGTCCGCCTGCGTTACCGGAACGGTATTGACAACCCAAGCCCCGTCGAACCGGGCCGCATCTATCGGGTTGAACTGGAAATGAGGCCCATTGCCTATCGCTTCCGGAAAGGACACCGGCTCGAGTTCCACATTTCAAGCAGCAACTTTCCACGCCTGGCGCGGAACCTCAACACCGGAAAAGACGAATACAGCGATTCGGATACGTTTGTCGCCACCAACAGGGTTTACTTTGGTGGAGACACCCCGTCCTCCGTGGCATTGCCCATAAAAACATCGGAATAGACTCACTGGCGCAATCCGTTGCGTAAAGGAGACAACAGTGAACAAAGCCTTGAAGAACCGGATCATCAATAGCATCGAACTGCTGCCCTATGGTCACGACCTCTACCTCCACATGGCCAGGAAGCGGCTGGGCATTACCTACCGGGGCGTTTACGATTCCTTCCACGAAGCCCAGCAGCAGGCCATCAGCCAGTTGGCCAACGAGTACGACGTCATCAACCAAAACAAGGGGGAACATCTGGAGCAGGAGCTGCCAGTACTGGACAAACGGGTACTGGATATCGATTACCCGTTGTTATTCTGGCTCTCCCGGCTGATGCAGCCTTCCCAACGGCTACTGGAACTGGGCGGCAGTATCGGCCAGGGGTTCTACAGTTTTGAAAATTTCTTCTCGTACCCCGACGGACTCCAATGGGTGATCGCAGAGTTGCCGGCGGCCGTCGAAGCCGGGCGTAAAATCGCCAGCCAGAAAGACGAAACACGGCTCGCATTCATCGACAGTAACGACATGGACGAGGAAGACGCCGCAGACATCTTCATGACGGCAGGCACACTGCAATACATGGACACCACCATCGCCGAAACCGTGAGCCAGCTCCAACGGCTTCCCAAGCATGTGTTGGTCCACAACCTGCCCTCCCACCCGACGGAAGACTTCTGGACACTGCAATACCTGGAAGTCTGCGAAGTGCCCTATCACATCAGCTCGCAGGCCAACCTGGTGAGTGACATGGAAAAGGCAGGGTACCGATTGGTGGACCGGTGGAAAAACCCGCGCCGGATAGAAATCCCCTACTATCTGGAGAAAACCGTAGAGCACTACCACGGGTTTTATTTCACGGTTAATGATCCGAAGTGAGTAACCCTTCGGTCCGCGTTCCGTCCAATTGACGGCTTTCTGCGGTCTACCTATAATTTTTTTACGCCATCCCGAGTAGGAGCAGGCGAGCATGGATACAGCTGAACAGATAGCCGTTCCCGAAACGGCAAACCAAGTGAAAAGCGATCAGCCTGCAGCACCCACGGGCAGGTTCAAGGTCTGGGTTGAAGACGAAACGGACTTTTCCCTGAACAGCATCTCGCTCCTTGGGCACAACTTCTATGAACACCCTCTGCTCCAGCTTGATCAACTGGAAGCGTTGGCTCACCGCCTGCTGCCCTCAAAACAATGCCGCTTTATCGCCCCTGGTGCCAAGCAGAGTTCCAAGTTCATTCATCACGCCGAAAGCCCGGACGGGCGCGATCTTTCCGACGTCTTTGCAAACATCTCGGAACCCGGCTCCTGGGTGGCTTTGTACAATGCAGAAACCGACCCGCAGTATGCCGGTCTCGTCAACGAGGCTATCTCATCCGTCGAGCACCTGGTTGATCGGGAGCAGCCTGGCATTTTCAGCCCGCAGGCGTTCATTTTCATCTCCGCGCCTCCGTCAGTAACGCCCTTTCACATCGACCGGGAGAACAACTTCTGGCTGCAGATACACGGCCGTAAAATCATGAACGTCTGGGATTCCCACGACAGAGGAATCATTCCCGCCCATACCGTGGAAAGCTTCATCATCGACGGTTCCCTTCACGACGTCATCCTGAAGGACGAGTTCATGGACGCTCGCCACGAGTGGGACCTTGGCCCCGGAGAAGGTGTCTATTTCCCCAGCACCTCGCCTCACTCAACACGTACCGAGAATACCTGGGTAACCCCGGATAACGGCGTAACGGTTTCTATTGGCATTGTCTTCTATACCAAAACCACCCGCAGGCACGCCTATATCCATTCGCTGAATCGACTGTTGCGGCGGTTTGGTTTGTCTCCGAGGTTTCCTGGTGAGTCGCCGTTTGATGGCATTAAATTCGGTCTGGGGAGATTGCTCGTGGGTTTGAAGAAGTGGCTTAGGGGGTATAAACCACCTACTGGGTATTGAGAACAAATATTAAGCTTAGAGTATCCCTGAAAACATTGGACTTAATAAAATTCGATAACATGCACTACCGAGCTCTTTGGATGCGTGCGCCGACATGATCTATATAAGCAATAACGATAACTAAGAACCGCAGATTCCTAAACGTTCCATATTTCCATTGGCCCTATTGCCTGTTGCGACCAATACTTGAGGAGGCGTCACCATTTCCTACAAGGAGTTATTTGTGGACACACTCAGGAAACCGTTATTGCTCCCACTATTCTTCGCGATAGGCGGCTGCCAGGTGTGGCAGGGAAGAGACATCAATTCATTGCCTCCAACAGCTGCAGTGCCTGAGACAAGCGAACCAGGGCGTGTAGAAATCCGATACTGGATGAATATTCAAAGTGCCAGACCCAGTTCTCTAACCACCCTATCGCGATACCCCGACAACCCGGATGAGATTGAAGCACTCACCTCCCTGCAGCAAACTCAAAACCGAGCAGATAACTATGGCGCCATGGTTCGAGGTTTCATAACACCACCTCAGAGTGGTCTTTACCGCTTCTACGTTAGCGGTGACGATCAGATGGAGTTGTGGCTCAGTGATTCTCAATCCGCTGATGAAGCCAATAGAATCGCAACAGTTCCGGGTTGGACATACCCAGGAGAGTATGACAAGCACTCTTCCCAAAGGTCGGCTAATATCCAATTATCTGCTGGACAGCGATACTATTTCCAGATCATTTTCAAGGAACTTGCCGGTGATGATCACTTCTCTGTTGCATGGGAAGGCCCGGGGATTAGTCGGCAAGTAATTGATGAAAGTGCCCTATCCAGTTGGGCCCAACCTTCATTTCCTAACGAAGAGGATGCCGCTAAGGCATATAGTCAAGGTTACAGAATCGGCTTTTTCGATGCTCAAAACGCTCTTAGTTTTAATTCCGAGTACCCTCCTCTGGACAGCGATCAGGACGGACTATACGACAACTGGGAAACATTTCACGGTTTGAATCCCAGCGATCCTGAAGACGCAGCTTCCGACCCAGACGACGATTTCCTAACTGCGTCTGAGGAATTTGAACTCGGTACCAACCCACAGCTCGCAGATACTGACGGCGACGGTATTTCTGACGGCGCGGAATACGCTTACAACCTCTCACCGTTAGATAGTAGCGACGCCACTTTGGATGCCGACGGAGATGGTATTAGTAACCTAGCGGAATACCTAGCGAGCACGGACCTGAACGATCCTGAGGACTTCCCGGCCGAAGAGCGGGAATTGATCAGTGGCTTTATTGGTCAGTACTATGTTGGCAGGTCCTTTAACAGCTTCTTGTCGTATCAGAAAATTGATTCCATTAAATTTAACTGGAGTAGCTCCGCTCCAATCACGGATGCACCTGCAGACGACTTTAGCGTTCGTTGGACAGGCAGTTTCTACCCGCCCCATGAATCAGGCAACCGCGACTACAGGTTTAATGTACGTACCGATGATGGTGTAAGGCTTTATATAGATTCCCAACTAGTAATCGATCAATGGGTAGATCGTTCGGCTACCTCTAACAATCATGTCGTCACATTGTCACCGGGACAAGTCGTTCCGGTAAAAATAGAGTACTACGAGGCAAAAGGTGGTGCTGTTGCTCAAGCCTCGATCTACGATGTGCAAACCGGCCAAGAGCTCAGTCAATCTTCGGTAATCCAAAGTCCCGATCCACAGTCTGAAAATGCCTATGATTCAGACAACGACGATATCCCTGACACCTGGGAACTAAAATACGGCACGGATATGATGGCTCAAGACGCTAGCTCGGTGGTTGCGGCAAACTCTGACATCACAGTACTTGAGGCGTACCAGAGCAATCTGAATCCGTGGACACTGGAACCAATGGATGGTACCGAGCCTGAGGCACCAGAACCCGAGGAGCCTGTACCCACTGAGCCAGATCCTTCCGTACAGCTATCCTGGAGCATCCCTGAAAAACGTACAGACGGATCCAATCTTAGCCCAGCGAGCATAAGCCACTACAAGATCTTCTACGGGTTAGAGAGAGACAACTTGAATATGGAAACCGATGACATTCCGGCAAGCGAGACATCGTATACGATCGAAGGTCTTGAGCGGGGAATTTGGTATTTTGCGATAAGGGTTTATGACAATAATGAGGTTGCAAGCCAACCATCGAACATAGAAACGATTCAAATCAACTAATCAACATTAGAGCATACGCCTGAAACCCCAATGGGAGTGAAGTATCAGGCGCATCTGCATTGGTATCTGCATTGATAAGTAATGGTCGATAGCCAAGCAAAGAGAAAAACTAGATAGCTAGATAGCTAGCTTTCGCCTGAGAGAAGTGTTCAACACCATGCCCAGCAACCCAAATACCATTAGCCAGAAGGCAGACGGACTCGGAACAGACCATTCAGAAACTTGAAGCTTCGTGATTTCGCCCTCAAGCCCATACATTGTTACATCATCACTAATGCGAGCAAGGTCAATGGCTGTGAAGAAACTACCACCTATGAAGTCATCAATGGGGAAAATATCCGGGCCCAGCGCAAAAGGTTCACCGGTAAAGTTAAAACTCATAGAAGCAACATCTGGCCCGTACCCACCTTCAGGAAATTCGTCGTGATAGTTAAAGGAACCATTATTGAAAGCTAAATAATGAAGTCCACCGCCTGCTCCATGGTATGTTAAGCCCTGAGTTGAAAAAGACCAGCTAAGTACTTCACCAAGCCCTGTACCGCCTGCGCCATTCCGTGTTTCGGCAGGATCGAATATAATATGCCCACTCATAGACGAGTTGCCGTTGGTAACGACAAAACCGTCGTCTCTTACTAACGCAACACCCGGGTCATGATTACCACTGCTTAAATTTATATAATTGGTGTAACCCTCGAAACTATATTTTATTGGCGAAGATATAGAGACCGGACTAAAAAAAACAATGAAAACAATAACCAAATTGCGCATCAGATTCAATCCTTCTTCCGTGAATGCTCACAACAATGGGCATAAACTATGCCATCTTTTTTCTATCAACAACTTACAACACCATGGAACGCAAGTTTGTAAAAAAAATCGACACCTTTAGACAGCATGGCGAACTATTTACTTCGAAAATAAAGTCTTGCTCAACAAATATAACGATCTAAAAGTTGGTCTGGATCTAATTGAAAGTATAAGCTTTTCTTTCGCTAGAGAAAATTCTCTTCTTGAAAGTGCCGCAGATCCCCAATCACAATAAACACGCGCATAAGAAGCACTGACTACTCTTTGATGGGCCTGTATAAATTCCGGGTACCTTTTGCAAAACTGATTTATAACTTGAACATTATCATAATAGGTTCGATCCAAGAACTTGGCGCTAAGACCATTTTCGGTTAACACAATACAAAAAAGTACTTCAGGAACTTTTAGAACAACACCACCATATGCAGCTCTCAACCACAAATCTACATCCTCTGCAGTCACTAGATTTTCATTAAACCCACCTTTCGATTCAAAAAGGTCTTTAGGCATTAATACTCCTGGCGTTCCAAAATATGGGTTAGCAAAAACAACAGGAAAATCTAATATCTCTAATGCGCCACCTTCTGAAGTAGGTGCCCACTGAGTTCCACTATCCAGATCGCAAAGAGTCAACTTACAACTATTAGTCACACAATATCTTGCATCCGGATACTTCTTCATTGCCTCAACTTGCATTTGGAGTTTTCTCGGATGCCAAAAATCATCGGCATCAAGAAATGCCAGAAGATCACCATTAGCAACACGACTACCATGATTTCTCGCAGCGGCCGCTCCCATATTGGGCTGACTAACTATACGAACTGGATACGGTTCTAAAACCTCCAAAAGATTATCAGTTGAGCCATCATCTACTATGATGATCTCTCGGTTAGTAAAGGTTTGGCCTGTTACTGACTCAACAGATCTAACAATAGTAGATGAAGCGTTATATGCAGGAATTATCACGCTTACCAACGGCTTATTCATACCTTTCTCACATGGAAATACATCTAATATTTTTACGCAGTTTTAACCAAGATCGATCCGCAACATGAGCTTTAATTATATAAAAATCGAATCAATAAAATCATTCAACGTCGGAGTGGTAATTTTAACTTGACATACCGATCTACGCTTATTTTTATTGAATTTACAAATTCCAAAAGACTATTCTCACCACCATTAATTCTTTTTGCTGTTACATAGGACACGCCGCACAAGATCAGAACCGCACATATATAGAGCGAAACTTTTACCAGAGAGTCCCAAACGAAATCATCCTGTGAAAAAACTATGTTACTCATTACATAGAATACTGCAGCGATAAATATCATAAAAAATACCGGCGACAACTTGATTCCCTGATTAAGTAATCGGCGAGAGATATAGAAGGCGAAAAGTAGGTTTATCCCATAAGCCAGCGCCTGTCCAGCAGCAGCGCCAATTACGCCAAAAGCTGGAATCATTGCTAGGTACACAATTGTAATAACTGCAGCGGTAAAGTAATGGCAATATGTAAATAACTTCGGCCGATCTGTAACCATAAATGAAAAGTAAAAAAAGCTGGCAATGCTATTTAGCATAAAACCTAAAGTAAGAAGCGGAACAAGCTGGGCAGATCCATGAAACGGGGCTGATGACATTAACTCAATCACTGGCTCGGAAAAAACACTTATCCCAAGCCCTACAATAATCAATAGTGTATTAATTCCGAGGAAAGCGCTCTGGAACACTTCGGATGATCGGTCTTCATTATAATACTTGTAACTAACGAGCTCCCAATGTTGTATGAACGGCCCCCAAATTAGCAATCCCAACAGTGATGCAAATCTAGTCGCCAATTCTATAAGACCTACATCATCCAATGAACTAAATATTCTAAGATAGAGCCTATTTGAAGACCCGATGTAAAGCCCTGCTAAGCCAGCGAACCAAAGTGGCCAACAAAAAATCAACATCTTCAATGTTATGGGCCAATCAAAACTAGGCTTATTATAATAAAACGTATATATAGTTAATATTATCCCAAAGATAGTTGACGCAATCACACCACTTAGGACGACGCCGACCACGCCCATCTCAAAATATACTACCAGGAGGAGATTCAGAGAAATTTGTACTACTAGTTTTGCCATACTTACAGCAAGGTATAAAAGTGACCTTTCTTGAATTCTTATAAACATCATCCCTGAATATTCTACAGGCTGAGTCAGGATATTAAGACCAAATAGTGCAGTTGCTAACGCATATTCCGTGGTGCCAAAAAGCAGATTTGATGCTTCCTCATTGAACATGTAAACCATCGTTGCCGATACAGCACTAACTGACGCAGTTAATATTAGAGCGCTTGAGATTACTGCACCTTTCGACTGTTCGCTCTTTACTTCGAAATAAAACTTGGGTATGGCCTGCATCAACCTCGCGCCAAAAAAAGGTTCTAGCAATGCAAGTGCAAATGCAAGAAGCCCCACGGCCCCATAGTCAGCGGGGCTGAGATAGCTTGTGTAGATAGGCAGCATGAGAAAGCCCGCCAGTTGGCGGGCGACATTGCTAACGGCATAGATCAGCGAGTGCCTGGCGATACCGCTGTTTTTTCGTGTTTCTTCTGCGCTCACCAACAATCTCCGTCCCTAGGTGACATCAACCTATCGTTCTTCGGATAAGGAGGCCCCAGATTACCCTGGGAGGTCAGCGCCCCCTCAACTTAGCATCAACTATACTTGCACGCCAATCAACCTCAGACTGTCTCTTGCTATTTAAAACTATCCGCAGTCGGCTAAAGTCTTTAAACCTCAAAGTGCTTTGATTGTTTAAATGAAGTGAGTGCTTCACTAAGCCTGTCAACTTGGAGCTCTACTGAAAATTGACTTAACACTCTTTCACGTGCATTTTTCGAGTGCTCAGAATGAACCTCAGGATTATTATAATAATTTAGAATTTTATGCGCTAACTCAGAATAATCACCGGGTTGAATAAAATCTCCAGTATGATTTGGGACAGTTGTTTCCTTTAACCCCTGCAAATTCGAAACAATGAGAGGCAATCCAGAAGACATCATCTCTATACTAGACATAGTAAACGAATCCCACCCAGTCGATGCGATTACTCCAAGAAATGAGGATTGCATTAATTGTGGTATATCGTCTCTATAACCAGCGAAAGTTATGTGGTTTTTCGTTTCGGGTTCGGCGATCAATGCTTCATATGGGAGGCTTTCAGAACCTTTATTTCCACATATCAATAAGTGAAATGGTTCTATTTTATTGATTTCTTTTAAAAAATTCATACTCTCAACTAAAACCCTAACACCCTTTCTTTCTTCCATATGTCCAGAGAAAAATATTATTTTTCGATCAACCGGGATACCAAGTTCACGGTGAGCATGTTTGCTACCAACACATGGCCTGAACACGTTTGTATCTACACCAAGATGTATAACTTTCGTTCTATCTTTCGGAATTCCCCTGCCAGAAACTGCGGTAAGTCTCATTGCTTCAGACTCGAAAATAAACATTGTTGGCGCAAACGGTATTCTCAGGTACCACTCCAGCTTCTTAGCCAACAGCCTTACGCCTGTGTTAAGAGAGCTCATACTCGCACCCCAGTACGAAACTATGTTCATAACTCCGAGCTTGCGTGCTTGTCTCGCTAGTACTGTTGGATAAGGCAAATCAAAGGCTAGAATCGTTTCTATAGGATAATCGTTATGTATCTGCTTTAACTTCTTTGCGTCCTCACCATCAAAATAACCTAGTTCATATATTCGTTCACCAGGGGACGACACTTTAGTGTAAGACCATAGTATGTTGCACAATGGAAAGCCGCATGAGAGAGCCGCTGCTTCAAAAACCCGCTCCAAGGTACCAATTGCATATCCTGTATGCTGTTCGCAATGTAGCATTATTAGAATATAACGTTGCTTCATGGCATAGCTTTCCAAATTTCGACATTTGAACAGAGCGCTCTAATATTCCGTGAAGGAGAATATTCATTCCTTCTGAGACTGTTGCCATCTACATTGAAGTGGCGGCCAGTTAGAGCTGACGCAGTCACGACTACGATATCGAATATTAAACCTGAACCTTTACATCGGGTTGGGAATAGTGTGTACACACAACGTCCTTGTTGGTTAACTGGAATAAGATTATGCATCAGGTGATGCCATGTTGAAAGCTAACCTAATCAGGTGTGGACAAGCTCCAAAGCGTTTCCGTTACTCTAGCGACATCCCTAGCTGTAACACCTTCATGAGTTGGTAAAGTAAAGAGTCTTGCCGCAAAATCACTAGCCACCGGGTATTCGGCGCTATCAAGAAGGGCCTCAACACCTTCTATCTGGGATAAAGCCCGCCCATAGAATGCACTTGCTCCAATACCCTCCGAATTCAGGACCACGAGCGCCCGATCACGCATGTCTTTGCTCGGCGCCAGAACGGGATAGCGGAGCAAAGGAACCGGCTGCTGCGGATCGTTACGGGACATTTCGGACCTATCGCTGGCCAGGCATTTCCATCCCCAAGCTTCAAGCCCTGCCAACTCAGTGTCATAACGTTGATGAATCAAGGGTCGGCGCTGAAAATCACGCAGCCCAGCCTGTAAGACGCTCTCTGGAAGATCAAGGCAGGAAATGGTGTCCAGTCTGTGAAATTTGGTCTCACCAATGCCCAGGAAAGGCATTCGCTCCAGCACGTAGTAAGGCAATCGCCTCATCAGAAGGTTAAACACCAGACGCTTGATCAACCAGGCCATCCCCACCTTCAGCACCGACACCGGGTACTGGGCAACAGCCTCTTCCGCTTGCCCGGCAAGGTCTGTCCGAACCAGCAAAGCGCCACCTCCCATTAGGTTGATGGGCTTCCCTCGCCCGAAACTCAGCACAACAAGGTCCGCATGTGGTTTAGAGGCACTCGCAGGCGGGAAACACTGAGCTGAGTCTTCGATAAGAAGCAGATTGTGCTCCCGGCAGATGCCTGAAAGCTCTTCAAGACGCTCCGGAATGCCAAGGAAACCCACCCCTACCACGGCAACCGTCGAGGGTGTCATCGCCTCCCGAACCCCGATATCGTTCATGTGTGGACCGTTTGGAACCAGATCCACCAGAACTGGCTTGCCACCCTGGGCAATGATTGCCGACACCAAATCCGGGCAACCGTAGGCGGGAACAATGACCTCCGGTGTAGAAACCTGAGAATGGCGATGAATGGCAATTGCAACCGCCAGTGACAGCGCTTCGGTACCGGAGCACATGAACTCAGTATGGTAGAGCGCTGCCCAAGGCAACTCCTGGCGCTCACGAATACGGGGAAACGGGACAGGGCTTCCGACCGGGCGCAACTTACCCTTCATTGAACAGACCTCGATTGGCCATCAACGCTTTGAGGGTGTCCATACCGTCATCCTGCGCCCAGCAAAAAAGCTCACGGTTGCGTGGGCAACCGCCAGATTGACCTGAACAAAGAAATAGGGAATCTTCACCAGGGTGTGCTTACGCAACTCCGGCGCGAAATGCCCCGCCAGAACACACCCATAAAAAGCCAGCTGTAGCATCAATGCCAGAACGTAGATACCACCCTTCCCCACGACGGCAAACGAGACCAAAAGCAACAGGACCTGAAACCACGGAACGGCCCACCGCATCAGCTTGTGCCCGAACACCTGGAACGCAAAGCGGCCAAACCTGAACGGATTGAGTACCTCGGGGTGCCGGCTCAACGCCGTCAGCCCCCGGATGATGGTGCGGACCTTGCGCTGATATTCCTTCGAGGCGTCCGCCACGTCCTGATAGTACCCGAGAACGTCCGGTGCCGTTACAGCCACCAACTCCCTTCGGGCACTGTTAAGGGCGGTATTGAAATCACTTGGAGAATAGATGTCCCAGTTTTCCTGGCATACTTCCTTGCGGGCGGCAAAGAAGGAGCCGCTCAGCCCTACAAGCCCTGCCCGTTTTGATTCCAGGCCCCGCAGCCACATCTCGTAACGCACGTAGGCACCTTCACCCACCACACTGCCATCCCGGCTGATGAAGCGATCCTCGCTGGACACAGCGCCCACAGTGGGGTCATTAAAATAAGCCACCATGCGGCCAATCGCGTCTTCGGGAATCGACGTTGCAACGTCTGAAAAGATCAGGATATCGCCGGTTGCGGTATTGATCGCCTGCAGTTGAGCGTGCTCCTTTCCCTTCCGCTCCTCGGCACGGGCCAACTTCACACCGCGATTAGAGTACTCGCCCACGATCTGGTCGGTTTCGTCGCTGGAGGCATCCGAAGCAACAATGATTTCCAGGCCCTGGTAGTCCAGAGCCAGGCAGTTCTCGATTTTGTCACGGATTCGGTGGGCTTCATTATGAGCCGTCACGATGAGGGAAACGGCCGGTGGAGTACCGGACTGGGAATGCTCGCGCTCCGCTTCCGGACGACGGGGCATAAAGCGAAGAATCAATGGATAAATAAAGTAGCTGAAAAGCGCTCCAATTGCCGCAAACCAGAATAGAATAACCAGCATCGCTCCCAATCCCTGTGAACCCTTGTGGATGACATCTCTGCACACTACTGGCAGAATCGCTATGGCGAT
>Ga0207895_1000399_pt1 | contig 19586 bp, 13 predicted proteins | sample MalvirmetaMSP112_FD_184230 | JGI IMG/M metagenome (GOLD analysis project Ga0207895, IMG submission 184230) | Marine viral communities from the Deep Pacific Ocean - MSP112 (SPAdes) | ecosystem: Environmental > Aquatic > Marine > Oceanic | place: Pacific Ocean | collected 2011-05-24 | reverse complement strand
AGAAGGGAACGACGTAAATTCTATTTTCTTGTGACCCAGGAATATTAGACTTTCAGCGCAGGCAAGTCACGACTTGCTTGCCTGCGTTCCCTTTGCCATAGAGTGCTTCGTTAGGATTTCCCGCCCTACACGCCCTGATGGATCGCACAATAGCTTCGGCATCCGCACCAACCAGCCTATTCCATCCCGCCTCAACCAACTCAACCCACTCGGTTTCATTCCGCAGAGTCACACAGGGTTTGCCAAAGAAATAAGCCTCTTTTTGCACCCCACCAGAATCGGTAGCCACCAAATGACAGTTTATTTCTAGCCACACCATCTCCAGATAGCCCACTGGCTCGATCACCCACACGTTTTCAGGAATGACAAAACTAAAATCCGCAATCTTTGCGCGGGTTCTGGGGTGCAGAGGCAAAACAATTGTCTCGGCGCTGTCACCAAGGCCCTGCAAAATGTTGCTCAACTGTTGAGGGTCGTCGGTATTTTCTGCACGGTGAATCGTACAAAGGACGAAATCGTTACCTTTAATATCTAGCTCGGCGGGGAGCCTAGGCCTGCGAGCCTTCTTTTTATAGAAAAGAGAAGCATCGTACATCACATCGCCTACTAACTTGATTTTCTCCTCCTCAATACCTTCATTAAGTAGATTCTGGCGGCCAGTTTCGGTAGGAGCGAACAGGATTTCTCCGACGTGATCTGTCAGCACGCGGTTGATTTCTTCCGGCATTCTGCGATTGAAGCTGCGAAGACCCGCCTCTACGTGCGCCACGGGAATGTGTAACTTTGCTGCCGCCAACGCACCGGCCAGGGTACTGTCGGTATCACCGTATACCAAAACCCAACGGGGCTGGGTGTCCATCATCAGGCCTTCCAGCTTTTCGAGCATACGACCAGTGTTCTGACCGTGGGTGCCGCCGCCGACGCCTAAATTGTAGTCAGGCTTAGGAATTTCCAGTTCGTCGAAGAACACGTCGGACATATTAGCGTCGTAATGCTGGCCCGTGTGTACAATTGTTTCCTGTACATCCGGGCGGTGTTCTTTGAAGGCCCGGGAAACCACGGCAGCCTTGATGAATTGTGGGCGGGCGCCAATGATTGTTAGTACTTTCATAAAAATTTTAACTCCTTTAAGGCAACTCTGAATAAGTTTCGAGATCAGCGATAATATGGCCATCGCCATCGCCATCGCCAACGGATTCCTTGCCGCCATGGAACAAATAACCTTTTCCAAAGCCGACTACCAGAACAAGAACACAAGAGACGTCGCGTGATTTTTCTGGAACGGATGGACAAGCTGTCGCGTGAGGCAACCCACCGGAGTGTCCGGTTGATGACCGAATATGCCGGTGTCAGTCGCTGGCAAGTGCATCAGATCTGGACAGCGGCTGACCTGAAACCGCAACAGATGAAAACTTTCATAATAAGCAATGACCCGGACTTTGCAGAGAGGGTTTTCGATGTTGCCAGTTTGTACCTGAATTAGCAGGGTAACGCCCCGGTGCTGTCTCTTGATGGGAAGACGCAGATCAAGGCATTGGATCGCACCCAGCCAAGATTCAATTGAAACTTGGCCAGATCGAGCGCCGCACTCATGATTACAAGAGGCACGGCACGACCAGCTTATACGCTCTGGATATCCTTAAGGACGAAGTCATTGGGCGCATCACACAACGCCACCGCGCCAAAGAATTTCTCTACTTTCTGCGACAAACTGATCGAGAAACACTGAAAAGAGCGGGATCTTCATCTGATTTTCAGCAACAGCTCGACTCACAAAACGCCAGAGGTGGAAGTCTGGCCGGCGAAACATCCCCGATTCAAGCTCCACTTCACACCAACCAGGGCCTCTTGGCTGAATGCCGTTGAAGGCTGGTTTGGCCAGCTGGAACGCCGCGCTTTGTACCCCCCCGGAATCAGTGACTCTGAATCCGGAAAAGGCGGCCAATTGTTAAAGAGCTGATGACCTAAATGCGGGTGAGTCAGCCGAAGGACCTGCCCCCTCAGCTGCTCTCAGAACCCGGCTTGAACCTCTCAACTCACCGGGCTCCCATTGCTCCAACCGAAAACGCCCCGCGCCCACTCCAATGCACGAACAGGGTTGGTCGTTTCTGCTTAACGCTGGCAAGCCAAGAGATTGCTCTCCCCTTGCGACCGCGTAAGCGCTTGTGTTTCCGCATGGCCCATCGAATGATAGCGCGATCGAGATGATCTGCCACAGGCTGGAACTCGGACCCTCTGAACCGACAATAGTAATTAATTTACCCCCGTACGCGTGGGGCCAACACCTGAGCCAGTTGGTCCAGAGATAGCTCACTTCGGAGGGTCAGATGCCATCGTCGTATCGACTGGCGCATGGCACTCATCGCTTGTCGGCTTACTGCTGGGGTGAATCCTAGCAATGCCTTGCCGCTTCGATTGACCGTGCGTCTCGGACGAAATGTATAGCCGAGAAAGTCGAATTGGATCTGCTCATGAGTTTCAGTCCGCCTGCTATCCTTGCAGTACACCACCCGAGTTTTCGTCGGGTGCATCTCCAGGCCGCAGCTGTGAAGGCGCTTCGCAAGTTGCTCACGCAAATAGTACGCCTCGCCTTCACTGCGGCAATGCAAGATGCCGTCGTCAGCGTATCGACAGAAAGGAGTGTCCTTGTGGTTTACTGTCAGCGCTCCACGTGGAGCAACACCCATCGATCATGGCAGTGATGACGAAGGGCTTTCAGCAGCAGATTGTGATCAATGTAGTCGAACAGGCCGCGAATATCATACTCAAGAACCCAATCACGCTTCCAGCACCGCTTGCGCGTTACCGCGAGCGCATCGTGCGCTGATTTCCCGCGTCCGTATTCCATAGGAGTATTCATGAAAGACTGGTTCCAGGATCGGCTCAAGGGTCATCGTGACCACGGTCTGTGCAATTCTGTCACCCACCGTTGGCACACCGAGTATTCGCTCCCCACCTGACTTCTTTGGAATCGGTATTGCTTTCACCGCCGGCGGAAAGTAGCTTCCTAACGACATCCGATTCCAGATCCGATAAAGGTTCCTGCTCAGATCCCGATCAAAATCCGAGATCGATTGACCATCAACGCCCGCTGCACCTCGATTCGCTTTGACTCGTTGATGGGCTTCCCATATCAGTTTCTTTGGAATCACAAACGGTTTTGCTGATGTCATGGACTCATCCTTCCAGAGAAGTTGGCCTGTGAATCAGCCGAAGCAATTTGACCCCTTCGCTCCGCCTCCATTACAGTGGCATCAACACTACTACAGGTCGATCCGCCCTCAATCCGTGCATCGGTACTCTGCATCTCGCTTTTCTTCACTTGATGCCCTCCCTTAACATCACGGTATTGAGTTCCCACAGTTCCGTTGAAGCGCCTGAATCGAGCTCGCGCCATCTCTATGCCGGACATCGCCCACCCAGTAACCAGGTTTCCGATGGACTTATCCCGGGGATAGTTGTGGCCCCCGGTTCTGATGTCAGTTATCAATTTCGACACCTTGACGATGGTTCGCTTGTGCTCGCCTTCTCGATTCTTACCTGACACACCACATAATAGATGCGCCTTTTCCCTCGATGCTCACGACAAGGTCTTCAGCCAATGCCGCTCGGGGCGGCTTGGAGTCGGCCCCTGCAGGCAGACTCCGGACGGTCGGTTCCTCCATCACTTCAACAGCTTTTCATGCTATGAGCGATCAACTATCGCTGGACCGCTCGCATTGCTGTTGCACACACAACTACGTTGACAGATTCCGTCCACCGGCCGCTGGTACTACATTCTGATAATGGTGCACCGATGAAGGCTCAGACCATGAAGGCGGAGCTCGAAGAGCTGGGCGTCTTGCCTTCCTACAGTCGGCCCCGGGTTAGTAATGACAACGCGTTCGCTGAGTCATTACTCAGGACACTGAAATACCGTCCTGAGTGGCCCTCATCGAGCTTTAAGAGCCTGGAGGACGCCCGACGCCGGGTGAGTGGCTTCGTAAACTGGTACAACACCGAACACAAACACAGCAAGCTACTGTTCGTCACACCTCAAGAGCGACATGAAGGTAAGGATGTGGCGATCCTGGCACAACGTCAGCGGGTGCTGGAACAGGCGAGAGAACGAACTCCTGGCCGCTGGGGAACACGTCCAGTCAGGAACTGTAAACCGGTAGATGCAGGCCTGACTCATACCCAGGGCTTTGATGACAACTTCCGGGCTTTCACCATCCATAACCTGTTGGACAAAATGAATACGAAGAGCTTCCAGAGTTTTATGATCCAGTTTACGACCGTCAGTATGGTGCCTGAGTAAGCAAATCCAATACAGTTCGCGAACAATGTTTACATTGCAAATTACATTCGCTTATTTTTCTACTTCCTAATAATTTAAAATACCCCTAACTATAATGCATTGAAACACTACATCACCCGGACAAAGCGACAGTTTTTTTGAGAAGCTTGCCTATAAAACTCTAAATCAATCTGTTTTAAAAAAACTGACAAAAAAATCCAAAACATAGAAAATTGAATCATAGAACTTACTATTGACTGCCAAAAAGGAAAGAGAAGAAAAACAAAAAAGCATGCTTTAAAATAAACGTCACCATACTTAAAAACATGTAAGGAAGCAAAAAAAACAAATGTGAACGCAGATATCCATATAAAGCCCCCTATAATTCCGGTATTGGCTACCACTTCACCAAACCAGTTATGGGTATTTTCAACTTCCACGTTACCTAATCGAGCATTATAGCTCTCAATCCCTCCAGCACCAACCCCAAAGAAGTTATTCTCACTCATAGCAGTAAAAGCATTTTTTAAAAGAATGACTCTAGCGTCATTTTCTATTACGCTAACGCCTTCATCAATAGCTAAAAATAATTTATCAGGAATAAAAAACAATAAACCAATAAAAATAACCAACATCAGTGCAAATTTCAAAAGCACTATCGTCCAAGAAATTTTTCCAGAGAAAAACAAATAAATGCAAAATCCAAAGGCAAATATTAAAAGTGATCCGCGAGATTCAGTAATTACGACGATAAAGAGAAAGTAAAGTAAGACTAAATTAATAATTATTTTTAATAAAAAATTTACATCGTGGAGTTTTGCATAAAAAAATAATGATGTTACAGCCAAGTATACAGCTAGATTGTTTTCATTGTGAAAACTTGCCGTTGGAGCCAAAGAGACCCTTTCGGCATCAAAATACCTGCTTCCCGGGAACCTATGACCAAAATATATTTCAAAAAAACACATCAAACCAACAACAATAGAAGTCAACAACCAAAGATTATAAAATACATTTATATCTTTTTGACTTAAATTAGAAGAAATAAAAACAAACACAAAAGACAAGTAAAAAACATAGTAAGAGCTGTATAAAGTTGATCGTACTGAATCATCGGACCAAAAAATAGAACATAAAAGCAAAAAAGCATAGACAACGAGAAATGAAAATGCCTTTAAAGCTATATTTGAAGAGATTATAATTCGGCCTTTTACTGCAATATCTAATAAAAAAAACCCGATTATTAAAAAAAAATATGCTCGAAATATTGTAATATGAGCCTGAGAACCTATAGCAAACATTGGCACCGTAGAAAAAGGTATCACTATAGGCGACAAAATTATTAACTTATTTTTCATAGCATTTATTGACATTAAATAAATCCTGACCCTTAGACTTGGATTTCTCATAAGGGAATAGAAAAATGGCTGAAAGTGTTATTATTTCAGAAAATCAACCAATCCACCAAGCCCCACCGACGTTCCGGTGCATGGCGATCAACCCGGCAAGCTCTTTAATGCCTACTACGATCACCACTGTTACTTCCCGTTGTATATGTTCTGTGGCCGTCACTTTCTGATCAGTTACCTGAGCACCAGCGACCGAAGCGACAGTCGCCAGTACTGACCCGATACCCGCGTCGTGTTCCGGGGTGACAGCGGTTTCTATCGTCCCCGTTTATTGAGTTGGTGCGACCGGAACAACGTGGATTACATGGTGGGCATCAGCAAGAACAGTCGGCTGCTCAAGGATGTGGACGTACCTTCGATGTTGGTTCGCAAGGCCCTTCAGGAACCGGGGGAGAAGGTCTCTGCCACCTACCGGTTCCAGAATCCGGCTCGGACCTGAAAATACCCACGATGGGTGGTGGCACATCTGGAAGAAGGCGAGTTGGGGCCCAACCCAAGGTTCATCATCAGCTCCCGTTACCACGACGACTTTAAACTCTACTACGAGGGATACTGCGCCCGGGGCGACATGGAGAACCGGATCAAGGATCAGCAGTTGTGCCTGTTTGCCGATCGCACTTCCAGTACTCAGTGGTGGGCTAACCAGTGGCGGCTGATCCAGTCAGGGTTCGCCTACACGCTGTTCGAACGATTGCGAACTCACTTAAAGAGTAGACACCCTTCGGGCGAATGAATGTCAGCAATCTGAGACTCAAAATAATGAAGGTCGGTGCAGTTATCATCCGCAATACTTGACCTATCAGAGGGCTTATGAGTGACGGCTAGCCTTACCGAAAGTGGTCTGCGAGGGCTACCGAGATACTATGAGAAATCCGGGCCGATTGGGCGAGCCGCGCAAGCATCCAATCTCATCTAGGATTGTCATTCTTGAAATCTGACTGAAAACGAAACATTCTGTCGATTAGCTCACACCAGGTCGGTGCTTTATAGCCCGTCGCACCGAAAAATTTCTCACCAGATAACGAACGGTCTACGATCACGTCACTATCTTCGATGATACTGATATTTTTCTCATACTGACTAGCAATGTGATTTAAAAGATCGAATTTTGATACCGGATCTGAGGAAACATGGTAGAGACCGCTCAACTCGTTTGTCGGCAAAACGTATTCCTTTATCACACGGGCCAACTCATCGGTAGGAAGACCCGAAAAAATAGCCTTGGAATACCCCTTTACGCTACCTTCTTGAGAAAGGAACCACTCTAGAAGTGCATGCTGTGACAACAATTCATGCCCAATGATAGAGGTGCGCAGCGTGATTGTATTCCTACGATCTATCACTTCGCCAATATATTTTGACTTGCCGTAAAGATCTTCGGCGTCGGAAATATCCGTTTCATTATAGAGGCCTCTTTTTCCTGAAAAAACACAATCTGTACTAATATGAATCAATCGGCAGTTGCCCAGCTCACATAAGTCTGCAATGCGATGAGGTAACAGTGAGTTGACCGGCAAGGCGACCAACGGATTGTTCGCATCAGCAACTTGTTTTATCAAGCCAATACAGTTGATAACGACATCTGGTTTTACCTTATTGAAAATAAAGGTGAGACTGTCGGAATCCAGCACATTTATTCCAGTTACTATTTTTTCAGTATTTCTGACTGGTAACAAGGGAACTTTTCTGGAGTCCCTTGCAGAACCCCAAACATCAAAGCGACGATCGTCGGCCAAAACCTTTAAGACAGCGCTGCCAAGCATTCCGGTAGCTCCAAGCACAAGAATCCGCATATGTAAACCTCTTATATCTCAGCGTGATCGTCAAAGTGTTTCAAGTTGTGGGCCTAGCCTATTCCTTCGTATAACGATCAAGGATCTGACTATAAATCTTACGAACCTCGATCCTAAATAAGAATACACTCAAAACGCCCAACAAAAACCAGGCTACCCAAATTAAGGAGCCCATTTCCCGGCCCCAAATGACCGTCAGGATTGATGCGCCAACAATCATGGTAAGGCACAGGTACATCTTTATTCTCGGAAAACCTCTCCAGATGAATGCCGATGCCTCAGTATTCAGTACAAACAAAAGAGAAAAGGATAGTGTATTTGAAATAACAGCTCCAGCAGCTCCGAGACGAGGCGTTAACATCCAGCAAAGCAAAACGTTCGCCAGGAGTGCTATTACAGCGGTGCCCAGAGATAAAGAATTTGTCCTCTGCAACCCGATACCGACGCTGGTTACAATTGACAAAGTGTATAGAAGGGGCTGTATCATTGCGCAAACGATCAGGTATTTCACCTGCAGATAATCTTCCGGAAGGAGATAATCCACCAGCCAAGATAACGAGCCAGTTACGGCGGCGAATATACATATGGCGGCCAAGACCGACTGAGCGACATAACCCACGCGATTCATATCAACGTTCCTGGAGTGCCATTTGAAAACCAACGGAGCCCAGATTACGGAAAATATAGACTGAACCAGCACAGCTGCGGCAGAAAAGCGCAAGGTTACAGAGTAAATGGCCAATTCAGAAAATGTCGAGAAGGTTCTCAAAGAAAATATGGTAACGGCGCTTATCGCTTGGAACGCCAACCCGGCCACCACCAGGGGGAGGCCATAACGGAACAACCTACGCAGAAGCTCACTGTCCAGTGAGGCTCTAAAACTGTCTTTCAGTTCCTTCCGTGTATTCCAGCCAAAAACGATCAAAACAACAACCATCGACAGCACTAAAGCGGAAAACAGATGGATCAGCGTTTTTTCAAACGGCAAGGCAATATAGGCTAATACAATTGCAAGCAAGACAAGCTTGGGGATCACCTGACTCATGGAAAACGCAAGACCTCGCTCCTGCATTCTCAGAATCAATGATAAAAAGCGCGAAAAATAGTTGAGAATAACGGCACTGATTGTCAAAAAAATCAGCACGCGACTTTCGATACCAAACAGATACTCGGAAATGAGCTCACTGAATGACATTACGCCAGCGGAGAGTAGGATCAATAACCCAAAGCCGGGAAAGACGCTATTCTTGAAAAGGCAAGATTTGTCAGCTTCGGAGTGGTACTCCCGCATATACGCTTGGTCAAGACCAAAAACGGAGACAACAAGCACCAATGACAGCACCGTTTGAAATACCCCAAATCTTCCGACATCTTCAGGAGAAAAAACCCAAGTGATCAGAGGCGTCGTTGCCAGCCCCAGAACGGCAACGCCAATTGGTCCAATCGCAAATCCGATAATATTCTTAATATTCAAAAGAGGTAATCACCTGCATCCCAAGATCCTTCAAGCCAACCCTTTAAACGCCCTGTAAACTGAGACCGCTGCCCCGTAGGAGTATCCCGAAACAAGGTAAGCTGCAATCCGGGGACTTTCCCTAAGCTTCAGTCCGGCAGACGACCTTTCAAAACATTTGGCCGCTAAACTGAAATAGCGCTTTTTAGCCAGAGCTTTGCCAATTTCGGCGAAAGAAAGATGCTCTGATTTTCCGATGAACGCCATCACCTCGTTGCGATCAATTTGATCAATCCATTGTTTTCTTAGGCTGATGTTTTCTAACACTCGCCAAGGAATGCGAGTACCTAACTGCTCACTATGCACCCGACCCGTCACCAGATTTTCGGGCACATGAACGAAAGCATAATTCGCGCCCAATCGGAACCACATATCGTAGTCCTGTGTTGCTTTCAATTCGGGGTTAAAATATCCGCATATCCGAAAAGCATCCCTTGGGATCAACATGGTACACCCGTGAATGTCGCCATTTATCAACAAGCGACATCTGAAACCCGTTGGATTAATATTTTTCAGATAAACTCTTTTATCTACATTCGTATCTACATTGAGAAGACTGTAGTCACTGAAAACAACGTACTTTGACGGCTGATCAAGTTTTTGCAAAGCCTCGACCTGCTTACTGACCTTGTCCGGTGAGTACAAATCGTCATGGCTAAGCCAAGAAAGATAATCACCGCTCATTTTCTCAATTGCCATATTGAGCGCTGTAGAAACACCACCATTTTCTTTGCTGAAATAACAGATAGAGTCGCCAAAACCCTGGGCAATAGCCTCAGTTTTGCCATCGTCATCAGAGCCATCATTGATAACGAGGATTTCCAGATTATCGTATGTCTGGTTCAGCGCAGACTCAATGGCTTCAGCAAGAAAATTGGAGCCATTATATACCGGTATGACAATCGTCACCTTTGGATAAAATTTCATAAAGGACACTTAATTGAATTAAAACTTACGCCACACAGTGCGGTTGATGTAATCGGTATAGCTCAGTACAACTCGCACAACCTGCTTTGATACGGGCCCACCTTTATAATCTCTCACCAAGGGAATCGCCCTACTTTCTGCATTGTGCTGACTGGTAATCACCTTCACAGCATTGAGGATAGAGTCTCTACCCAAACCACTCATAATCAGAGTGCCTTCATCCATTCCCTCCGGCCGCTCATGAGTGTTGCGAATCGTTATCGCTGGAAGGTTGAGCAAAGAGGCCTCTTCAGTAATGGTGCCACTGTCAGACAACACACAAAACGCAGCCATTTGTAATTTCAGGTAATCCAGAAAGCCGAAGGGTTTAACAAATCTTAGCAAAGGGTGGGTCAGGTCAATCCCAAGAGCATCTAAACGTTGCCTGGTCCGGGGATGGGTAGAGACTATTACCGGAAAGTGGTACTCGTCCGCCAACATTTTAAGTGAATCAACCAACTCCTTCAAACTATCCGGGCAGTCAACATTCTCCTCCCGATGAGCACTTACGATAAAATATTTTCCGGCGTCCAGGCCATTCCGCTCCAGCACATCCGATTGCAGAATTTTGGGCATGTAATAATTCAGGACCTCATCCATGTGGGAACCGGTCTTGAGGATCGTTTCAGGACGAATTCCCTCGGCAATCAAATAGCGGCGAGCATGCTCAGTCAGAACCATATTGATATCGCTCAAATGATCTAAAACCTTACGGTTAAGCTCCTCGGGCACCCTCTCATCAAAACACCGGTTGCCAGCCTCCATGTGAAAGACTGGTATTTTCCGGCGTTTCGCCGAAATCACCGCCATGCAAGAATTTGTGTCACCATAAAGCAACAAAGCATCCGGCTTTTCAGTAGCAAAAACTTCGTCGGCCTTTGCAATTACTTCTGCAATGGTTTTGGCGGCGGTACTTCCTGCAGCACCTAGAAAATAGTCCGGCTTGCGAATCTCAAGGTCGTCGAAGAAAACCTGATTAAGTTCAAAATCGTAGTTTTGTCCGGAATGCACAAGAATATGGTTAACTTGCTTATCCAGCTCGGCGATCACGCGGCTCATTTTTATCAGTTCAGGGCGGGTGCCGACCAGCGTCATAACCTTAAGCATGGAGTTGCTCCTTTACATACTCCAGCTCACTGACCAAACTTTTTACCTCCCGAACGGTCAAACGAGTTGTATTATGGGACGTATAGTCATCAAGCTGTGAAATTTTTTCTTCACCCTCCACAAAATACTTCCGATAATTCAGGTCGCGATTATCGGCCTTAATGCGGTAATAACGGCCCATATCTTCTGACTTCGCCATCTCCTCCCTGGAAATAAGTGACTCATAAAGTTTCTCACCATGCCTAGTGCCAATTATTTTAATTATATTGTCTGCCCCAAATAGCTCTTTTAGTGCCAGCGCGAGATCCTGCACCGTTGAGGCAGGAGCTTTTTGTACAAAAATATCCCCTTGTGTCGCGTTTTCAAAAGCATGTAAAACGAGGTCGAGAGAATCCTCAAGTGACATCAGGAATCTGGTCATTCCGGGATCTGTTACTGTTAATGGTTCGTTGTTTTTAATCTGCTTGAGAAACAAAGGAATAACCGATCCCCGGGAAGCCATAACATTCCCATATCTGGTCGCACATAAAACTGGACCGCCCTCGGGAACAAGGCGTGATTTCGCAACCATCAGCTTCTCGGCCATGGCTTTCGAGATCCCCATAGCATTGATCGGATACACGGCCTTATCAGTACTCAGTACAACAACCCGCTTTACATTGCTTTCTACTGCCGCATTTAGAACATTCTCAGTGCCAAGAACATTGGTCCGCACAGCTTCCATGGGATGAAACTCGCAGGAGGGAACCTGCTTGAGCGCAGCTGCATGGAAAACGTAATCAACACCCACCATAGCCTGCTTTATACTGTCATGTGACCTCACATCACCGATATAAAACTTGACCTTGTCATTCGACAACGCAAGGCGCATATCCTCTTGCTTTTTCTCATCCCGACTAAAAATTCGAATCTCACGGATATTTGTATCTAAGAATCGCTTAAGAACCGTTTGACCAAACGACCCTGTGCCGCCAGTGATCATCAAAACTTTATTTTCAAACATTATAGACACCAGATTAAAACGCTTATGCGCTCTCAATTTTATTTCGATCAAATTTTATCGCCTGCCTGTATTCCTCGGTAAGCCGCTCAGCCACGGCAACACCAGAAAAGCGGACACGTGCACGTTTTGCTATTGAGCCAGAATCGAACGAATCGGTGTTATCCAACAGTTCCTGCATCGCAGCACCTAGTGCCCCGGGGTTTTTGACGGGCACCAATATCCCGTCACCATCCTCTACAATACATTCCGGCCCACCGCACTGGGTTGCGATCACAGGCAGGCCAGCCATCAACGCTTCAGCGGCTACTACACCGAACGTCTCATAATGGCTGGAGATCACCATCACATCAGCTCTCTCAAGTAATTCAGGCACTTTTCCCGGTTCAATCATTCCCAGAAAACGCACTTTTCCGGAGATACCCAGATCGCTAACCTGCTTTTCCAGCGCATTACGGGCCGGACCATCACCTGCCAACCAAAGCTTCGCAGCAGGATTGCTCTGGGCAATATTCCGGAATGCCTCGACCAAATCAGATTGCCCCTTATTCTCTGTCATCAGAGCAAGATTAAGAAATATCGTAGAGCCGCGCTTGCCACTAGCGCCGGTTGGTGCATAAAAGCGATCTGCAACGACATTAGGTACCCAACGCCACTGATCCTTACTGAAAGGAAACAGTTTGCCGAGGATCTCCCCCAGCGACGGACTTACCGCGATAAGCGAGTGCGCGCCTGTAATCCCCCTCCTCGCCAGATTCAACTGCCAACGGGCATAACGATTTCTCGCGAATCCGCTGCTATGCTCCGTCAGCACCACCGGAATGCCATATTCACTGGCTAAGTCCACCGCAACTGCCCCGCCGAAAATCACAGAATGGGCATGCAGAACATCCGGTTTTCCATATCGCTCAATGTAATGCTGTAATAACAGGCGTGCTGCCCGCCTGTATAACCAATAATTGCCATATGGCACACGCGGTAGTGCCGCAAGCAAGCATTTGCGGTACGTCGGTATACCTGAATCGAGTTCGTAAAACGGTGCCGATGGCGCATCGCCCCTTCGAAATAGCGTTTTCAAGGATCGAAATCTCGGAGCAATCACACCCACACTGTGGCCGTAATTGAATAGCGCTAAAGCCTGATCCCGAAAAAACACACCCTGAACATCTTCACGATTATAGGGGTACCAAGAGGGCAACAAAAGAATATGCATGAATGGTCAAAGCCCGCGAAGTGCTTGAACAACATGACTCTGATCATTGTCAGACAAATACGGATGCATGGGCAAAGACATTACAACCTGTGCCGCCTGATCACCGGCAGGCAGATGAGCAGCCACGTCTTCAACAGCCGGCTGATTATTCAAAGGAATCGGATAGTGCACCGCCGTTGGGACTCCTGCCTTTTCGAGCATTTCCTGAACATCATCTCGGTTGTTTACCCGGATCGTATACTGTGCCCATGCAGATACGTTGTGGGCTTCTACAAACGGCGCTGTATCGATACTGGCTTCGTGCAGCAGGTGAGCGTAGTTTTCTGCAGCCCAGTTACGTAACTGAACCTCTTCTTCCAGCAAGTCCAGCTTAGGAAGCAGGATAGCCGCCTGCAAAGTATCCAACCGGCTGTTTACACCTACTCGAATGTGGTGGTAGCGCCTATCCTGGCCGTGTCGAGCAATCTGGCGCACCACCGTGGCCAACTCATCATCGTTGGTGAAGATAGCCCCACCGTCTCCATAGCAACCCAGGGGCTTGCTGGGGAAGAAGCTGGTGCAACCGATGGTGGTCAGGTTGCAGGATTTTTTACCCTTGTAGCTAGCGCCGAAACTTTGGGCGCCGTCTTCAATTACAGGAATTCTGTGCTTTTTAGCGGTGGCATTGATGACATCGAAGTCTGCGCACTGGCCGTAGAGGGAGACCGGAATGATGGCTTTGGTGTGCGGGGTGATGGCGGCTTCGAGCAGTTCCGGATTCAGGTTGTAGGTTTTCGGATCTATGTCTACGTAAACGGGTTTGGCGCCCAGAACGGCAGGGGTTTCGGCGGTGGCTATGTAGCTGAAGCCGGGAACGATCACTTCGTCGCCAGGGCCGACGCCAACAGCCATCTGGGCAATTTGCAGGGCGTCTGTGCCGTTGGCTACGGTTATGCAGTGTTTGGCACCGCAATAGTTGGCAAGCTTTTCTTCCAGTTCCGCCACTTCTGGGCCAAGGATGTATTTGCCGTGGGCCAGAACTTTCTGGATGTTGGCGTCTATCTTAGACTTAATCCTGGCTTGCTGCGCTGCCAAATCTACAAACTGCATACGAATCAACCTTTTGAAGTATCAATAGATATAGACGGAAATACCAGCGTCAGGCTTTTGAAAGTTGACCATTGCTAAGCAGGTACTTGGTGCCGGTGTGGTTGCACACGGCTTCCCCATCACCTGCAACGGGCAACTCCAGTTGCTCGCCAAACTCGCTCATCCAGCCAATCTGCCGGGCGGGAACGCCCACCATTAATGCATACGCTGGCACATCTTTATTCACCACAGCGCCAGCACCGATAAAGGAATAGGCGCCAATGGTGATGCCACAGACAATTGTGCAGTTAGCACCCAGTGTTGCACCTTTCTTAACGATGGTGTCCCGGTACTCATCTTTCCGTTCTATTAGCGAGCGGGGATTGTATACGTTGGTGAACACCATGCTGGGGCCGCAGAAAACACCTTCTTCCAAGTGTACGTTGTCATACACAGAGACGTTGTTCTGGATTTTGCAGTTGTCACCAATGGTGACCTTGTTGCCAACGAATACGCCCTGGCCCATGGAGACATTTTTGCCGATTTTGGCGCCGCCGCAAACGTGTACGAAGTGCCAGACTCGCGAGCCTTCACCGATTTGGGCCCCTTCGTCTACGATGGCGCTTGGGTGGATTTTTACGGGCATGGGTGCTCCTTTTTCTTGGGAGTTTGGGAGGTTTGCTCCCCCCCTCTCCCCCGGCCCCTCTCCCGCTAGGGGAGAGGGGAGGCTGATGACTAATCCTGCGGGGGAGGAGTGTTGATGATTAATCGTTATTGAGGAAAGGGTGGTAGTTGCCTTTCAGGCCGATCGGGGCAGCGTTGCGGATATTGGCAACGGTTTCGATGGCTACGCGGTTGTCTTCCAAGCCATAGCCACGGCCTGTCAGAATCTCTTCGTAGCTGCGGGTGTGAAGATCGGCAAAGCCACCGGAGAATTCCAGCTCTTCTCCATCAACAGTGATGGAGCGATAGGTTCTTTGGCCCTGGGCTTTCGCGCTCTCGGGGACATATTTGTAGTCTACTGACAGGAACCAGCGAACGCGGGCCTTTTCGTATTCAAGGTAGCCTGCTGCCATGGTGTCGCTGCTGTGGTGAACGACGTTTTCCTGAAGCTCACCGAAGATGAAGTGCAGCATATCGTAGAAGTGCACCCCGATATTGGTTGCAATTCCACCGGATTTCTTCTCATCGCCCTTCCAGGACTGCATGTACCAGTGGCCGCGTGAGGTGATGTATGTCAGGTCGACTTCGTGCTTGGTATCTTTTTGCTCGCGTTTTACTTTTTCACGGAGTTCGATGATTGAGGGGTGCACCCTGAGCTGGAGGATAGTATTTACCTTTTGCCCGGTGTCTTTCTCTATCTCCTTAAGGCCGTCGATGTTCCATGGATTCAACACCAGAGGCTTTTCGCAGATGGCATCCGCACCTGAACGGAGTGCAAAGCGCATATGGCTGTCGTGAAGATAATTCGGTGAGCAGATGGAGATGAAGTCTACGGCCCGTCCGCCATTAGCGCGGTGAAGCTTATCAATATGGCGATCAAAACGCTCAAACTCGGTGAAAAAGTCCGCATCGGGAAAAAAGCTGTCAATAATGCCAACCGAGTCGTTTTTGTCCAGTGCAGCAACCAGCTCGTTGTCGGTGTCTTTAATAGCTTTCATATGACGGGGGGCGATATAGCCTGCGGCACCGATGAGGGCGAATGTCTTTTGCATTTTTGGTCCTTTCAACGAATCTCGAGATGATCTGCGGGTGGATTGTATTTCAAATAAGAAATTCAAGAATAGCGAGTCGGAACCAGTGACTACTCTTTTTTTTCAGTTGCTTCCTGCTTGCCAGAGCGAATGAAGGCTCGAACAAAGACGATGAAGACACCTAGCATGCCGCCTAACATAACGGCCAATATAGCTATGAGGGCACGTTTTGGTTCGCTTTTTTCCTGGGGGACCACGGCCGGGTCCACCGTTTTAAAGACGTATTCATTTTGGGCATTGGCCAGCATTACGGTGCGCGTTTCGCTTTCTATCAGTTGGTAGAACACCTGCTGCATGCCGGCTATATTGGTTTCATTGAGTTTTTCTTCCAAATAAGCAATGCGAGCTTCCGCCTCTTGTACATCTTGCTGGCGCATGTGTTCGTTGATGTCTTTGATCAGCAGGTCTGCCCATTCTTTTGCCACGGGTGGGGAGAGGCTTTTCAGCTTTACTGTGAGCATGCCGGTTTCTTTGTCTTCAGATAGGCTGAGATGACCGTCCCTGAATTTTTTCACCATGTCCCAGTCAGTGGGCTTGAGGCTTTCTCCCTCATCGTCTTGCCGCCACTCGCCGGTCTCCACATTATAGATTTCCGGATCGATTACCCAGCTTTGGCTTTTCATGTTCCAGGCTTCCGTCGCCATCAACGGAACACTGAGATTGTGGCGGTGGATGAAGTCGGTAAGGAACGCGCGAGATTTAAGCACCTCTTTGGCAATGACGGTTTTGTTAGAACCACCACCGCCGATATTGATTCCTGCCAGGCTTGCCAGGCCACCCAATTGGCCACTGATACCGCCGGAGTTGCCCTCATTTTGGGCTGGCGCCAGGAGTACGCTTGCCTGATAGATGTTGGGTTTGCTAAGTGCGTAAAACACCCCTGCGACAGCAAAGAGGATGGTCGTTGCAACAATTATCCACTTGCCTTGCCAGAGGGTGGCGAAGAGCTGTCGGAGGTCTATCTCATCGTCCGGGTAATGCCTGGTCTCAGGCGGTTCTGCTATACGTTCGTAACGAGTCATTACAAGTTCCCCACAGCCGCTGCACCCAGCGCCATCTGATAAACAATCTGGCTCACGTTACTCCAAAGCTCCAACTGGTTCAGCCTGTCCACATCAATGGGTACGATAATGGTGTCGCCCGGCGCCAGTTGCTGGCTGCGCCCGCCGAACCAGCGGCTTTTCTCTGGCAACATCACGGAACCGTCAGCCTTCACTACGTAAACCCTCTCCTCATCCGCCTGGCGGGTGGGGCCGCCGCTGCGTTCCAGGTAGTCATCCACGGTCAGGCCTTCTGTGTGCAGATGGCTGGTTGGGAACTGGACTTCGCCAAACACGCTGACGGCTTGTGGGATAATCGGCACGGTTAAGGTGTCGCCGTCCTGAAGGCGGATGGCTTGGTAATCACCGCTTCCCACAACCGATGCGAGGTTGATCACCATCCGGCCGACGGGGCGGGAGTCCTGTACTTCTTCCAATAGATCCTGAACCTGTTGAGTGCGTTCTGCGTTCTGGCCACCGAAGTCGTCGCCTTCCAGTTGCACACCCACCAGGTCGCCCTGCAGTCTTTCTTCCGCTTCGCGCAGGCGTTGTGCTTCCAGTTGGCGGAGCTTTTCGCGGGTGAACACGGCGCCTTCCGGGAAGGCGTTGTCGGTGAGGCCGCCAGCGCGTTTGATTACATCGCGGAGGGTTTCGCCATCACGGATGGTGTATTGGCCGGGGTAACGCACTTCGCCGTTAAGCTCAATGGTTTTGGCTTGAGCGAATTCCGGTATGGATTTGATCAGCAGTCGGTCCCGGCTTTTGAGGGTGACAGAGGCCTGGCCTTCCATGACGGCCTGCAGGTTCAGGTTCTGGATCCTGGTGTTACCGGTACCTTCGTCGTCCACCCCGAAACGTGCCAGTTCAGCAGTGTATAAGGAGGCCGAGTCCTTCAGGCCGCCGGCTACGTAGATGGCGTCTGCCACCTGCCTTGAGGCTGGTAATGGGTATTCGCCGGGGTAACGCACCGGGCCCGTTACGCGAATGGTCTGCTCGGGTGCGCCGGGTTTGGCCTGGGCTTTCAGCCGTTGCAGTACCGGGCTGAACAATTGTTCCCGGGTAAAATTGCGGCCTTCTTCGCCACCATTTACTTTGCCGGCGTCTGAGAAGATCAGCAGGCGGTCTTGTTCTTCGAGCAGGATATCTTGTTTGCTTCCGGGGTTCTGAACGGCGTCACGTAACCGCAGGTTCAGCACGGATACTTCATCGGTCTTTGGATCGGTGCGGACAATGGCGGCATACCGTTGGTCGGCCACTGGTACCAGGTCCGTGTCCAGATTATTGATCACCGAGCTCACCCTCATGCCGGGTACCCAGGCGAACTTTCCGGGGCGGGTAGCCGCCCCTTTCACTTCCACGTACTGGCCAGTGATGTCGGAGATGGAGGCGACTTCTATGCGGTCACCGGGCCTAACCTTCGCTTGCTTGCCTTTTGGCGTGGTGAGGTTGGCTTCGGCGATGATGCGCAGGAAGTCGTCGTTGTTGCGTTCAATGCGCACCAGTTGCGGATAGGCCTGGGGGGTAAGGCCGCCGGCCAGGTTGACCAGTTCCTGCAGGTTGGTGCCGTTTTTCAGTTCGTAGAGTGCGGGGCGGTAGACTTCGCCGTCAATGCCTACGCGGTCGCCTACTGGCGGGATGAAGATAACATCGCCGGGTTGCAGGCGGTTGTCGTCAGACGTGTCGCCCTGCAATAGCAGGTCATACAGGTCCAGCTCGCCGATCAGCTTTCCGTCCCGTTTGTGTTGGATTTTACGCAGGGAGCCCGTGCGTTTAATACCACCAGATACGTAGAGGGCGTTGGTAATGGTAGTCAGGGAGCTGACGGTATAGGAACCGGCGTTTCTCGCCTCGCCCAACACGAAAACCCGCATGCTGCGCAGCTCACCTAAAGTAACGCTGGCTTGTACACCTATATATTGCTCGGAGACCAGCTTTTTGATTTGCTGCCTGGCCTCATCGAAGCTCAGGCCGGCGATGGTTTGTGGGCCGGACTGGGGAAAGCTGATGGTGCCATCCCGGGAGACGGGCAGTTCCAGTTGCTGATTTTCCTTGCCCCAGAGCTGCACCCGCAGTACGTCGCCGGGGCCCAGGGTGTAATCGTTGGGAATGGGGATTTCCGTGACCGGCGCAAAGGTTGTGGGGCTGCCGGCAAACAGGTCGTAACCGAAGGGCTTCAGGCCACCGTTCTTGCGGTCCTGTTCTTCGTTGTTTTCCTGCTCTTCCTGGGCGCGTTCTCTTTCTTCATCGGAGATGGCGTTTACCGGCTCTACCACATTCACATTTTGTGGCCGCTGGTTTTGCTGGCCTGAGCCGGAAATGGAGTCCAGGTCCACGCCGTATTGACCGGCCAGGGCTTCCTGCTGGGCCCGGGGCATGCTCTTGAACTGTTCAATCTGGGACTGGCTTATGGATTGGGCGGCGGTGGTTACTGGCAATACAAGCGC
>Ga0207895_1000395_pt1 | contig 19778 bp, 18 predicted proteins | sample MalvirmetaMSP112_FD_184230 | JGI IMG/M metagenome (GOLD analysis project Ga0207895, IMG submission 184230) | Marine viral communities from the Deep Pacific Ocean - MSP112 (SPAdes) | ecosystem: Environmental > Aquatic > Marine > Oceanic | place: Pacific Ocean | collected 2011-05-24 | reverse complement strand
CCCTGCACCGGGACAAGATTTTCCGCGACCCCGCGTTCCAGAAAGGCGGCGTGGACATCCACCACCTGGAGAAGAAGCTCGGTTCATGAGCTGGCTTCAGCTCCACATCGCCACCGACCCGGACCAAGCCGACGCTTTCCAGGACGCCCTGGAAGCGCTCGGCGCCGGCGCGGTGACGCTCACCGACGGCGCCGACCAGCCGGTCTTCGAGCCGCCCCCGGGGGCCCGCCCCCTGTGGCGCACCACCGTGGTCACCGCCCTGTTCAGCGACGACACCGACACCGACGCCATCCTCGCCCGCCTGGGCGAGCAGGGTCTGGTGTTCGCCGATCACCGTGTCGAAGCACTGGCCGACCAGGCCTGGGAACGGGCCTGGATGGACGACTTCCAGCCCATGCGCTTCGGCGAGCGGCTGTGGATCGTACCCAGCTGGAGCGACCCGCCGCAGCCGGACGCGGTCAATCTCAAGCTGGACCCGGGCCTGGCGTTCGGCACCGGCACCCATGACACCACCGCCCTGTGCCTGGAGTGGCTGGAGCAGACCGACCTGGACGGCAAGCAGGTGCTGGACTTCGGCTGCGGCTCCGGGGTGCTGGCGATCGCCGCGCTGCTGCTGGGCGCGGAGCGGGCGCTGGGCACCGACATCGACCACCAGGCGCTCACCGCCAGCGCCGACAACGCCGCCGCCAACGGCGTCGGCGAGCGGCTCGATCTGTGCCTGCCGGAGGCCCTGGCCACCGACTATCAGTGCGACCTGCTGGTGGCCAATATTCTCGCCGCGCCGCTGATCGAGCTGGCGCCGGTGCTGGCGGGCCGCTGCCGCCCGGGCGCGTCGATGGCGCTGTCCGGCATCCTCGCCGATCAGGCGCAAAGCGTGCGCGACGCCTACGCGCCCTGGTTCGATCTCAGCCCCACCCGGCAGCGCGGCGACTGGGTGCGGGTGGACGGGGTTCGCAAGGCGGACAGATAAGCGGCCGCGGCGCTTGCCGCCACCCCCTGTTTTTCTGTACAACAAACTTTCTATCCCTCAAAACATAAAAACCATGGCCGGCCAGTACAAAACCCGCTGCCCGCATTGCGGTGCCCAATTCAAGATCAGCGACGAGCACCTGGGGCAGGCCCGGGGTGCGGTGCGCTGTGGTTCCTGTCTGCAGATCTTCCAGGCCACCGATCACTTCGTCGGCGAAACGCCGGCGCGGCCCCACGCCGATGACAACGACACCGCCCCCACCGGCGATAACGCCGGGCAATGGCAGTACGCCCTCGACAACGACGAGGACACCGACGGCCAGGACGACGGCAAAAAAAGCGGCGGCTTCGGTGATAGCGAGCTGAGCGATTCGTTCCTGTCCCTGGACCGCGACGGCGACGAAGGGCTGGGTGAGGACTTCTCGGACATGGAAGGCGCCGGCCGGGCCGGCGGCAGTGACGACACCGATGAAGCCTGGGCGGAAGCGCTGCTGGAAGACCTGGACGACGAGGACGAGCCGGCCCCGGCCAGCGCGCCGCCGCCGAAACCCCGCCCGGCGGCCGCGTCCCGCCCGGACCCGATCAGCGAACACGACGACCAGTTCGAGTTTCTGAACAGCACCCCGACCCGGCGCCATAAAGTCGCCAACGAGCGCCTGGACTACATGGCGGCGCCACCCTCCGGACCGGCGGTGACCGCCAAATGGGCGCTGCTGTCGGTGCTCGCCCTGGTGCTGCTGGCGGCTCAATACGCCTTCTTCCATTTCGACACCCTGGCGCGCTCGCCGCAGTGGCGGCCGCTCTACGCGGAGGCCTGCCAGCTGCTCGGTTGCCAGTTGCCGCTGCAGACCGACCTGAGCCGGCTGCGCGGCGCCAACCTCGTGGTGCGCAGCCATCCGCACTACCAGAACGCCCTGATGGTGGATGCGCTGCTGTTCAATGAGGGCGACTGGCCGCAGCCGTTCCCGGCGCTGGAGCTGACCTTCAAGGATCTGCGCGGCGACACCGTGGCCATGCGCCGCTTCGCGCCGTCGGAATATCTGCGCGGCGAGCTGGCCGGGCTGGACGCCATGCCGGTGGATACCCCGGTGCACATTGCCCTGGAAATCGTCGATCCCGGCGAGCGGGCGGTGAACTACAACCTGCGCCTGCGCGCCCCCGCGCCGCCGTCGTCCCGGGTGTCCCAGCGGCCCTGATTGATCACGGGCCTTTCCCCCGGCGCTCCGGGTCACTATCATTGTCGCCCCGCGCGGCCCGCGCGGGGCACTTTCAACAGTGTTCCAGGCGACACCTGACTGCCAACCGAACCCGAATCCAGCATGCAAATCGGCTCCTACCTGCTCCCCAACCCCTTGATTCTCGCGCCCATGGCCGGCGTGACGGATCGTCCTTTCCGGCATTTATGCCGGGAGCTGGGCGCCGGGCTGGTGGTGTCCGAAATGGTGACTTCCGACACCCGGCTGTGGGACACCCGCAAGTCCGCCCACCGGCTCGACCATAGCGGCGAGCCGGGGCCGGTGTCGGTGCAGATCGCCGGCGGCGAACCGGACATGCTGGCGCACGCGGCCCGGGCCAATGTGGACCGGGGCGCGCAGATCATCGATATCAACATGGGCTGCCCGGCGAAAAAGGTGTGCAAGCGCGCCGCCGGCTCCGCACTGCTTTCCGACCCGGACCTGGTGGCCCGGATTCTGGACGCGGTGGTGGCGGCGGTGGACGTGCCGGTGACCCTGAAAATCCGCACCGGCCCGACCCGCGACGATCGCAATGCCGTGGCCATCGCCCGCATCGCCGAGCAGGCCGGTATCCAGGCGCTGGCGATCCATGGACGCACCCGCGCCGACAAGTTCAACGGCGAGGCGGAGTTCCACACCGTCCGCGACGTTGTGGCCGCGGTGGGCATCCCTGTTATCGCCAACGGTGATATCAATTCGCCACAAAAAGCCCAACGGATACTGGAAACCACGGGTGCCAGTGGTATCATGATCGGCCGCGCTGCCCAGGGTAATCCCTGGATCTTCCAGGACACCGTGCATTACCTGGATCACGGTCGGCTGCCCCCGGCGCCGAAGGTCGAAGACGTGGCTGCCCGCGTCCTCGCGCACCTGATCGACCTGCATCGCTTTTACGGGGACTACTCCGGCGTGCGCATCGCCCGCAAGCATCTGGGCTGGTATACGCAACACCTGCCCGGCGGGGAAGATTTTCGGCGCGGGTTCAACAGACTGGAAAAGGCCGGCCAACAACGGCGGGCCATTGAGCAGTTTTTCCAACAGATCAGCGCCCTCGGCGACCGGATTCGAATCGGTGGCTACGGCGAGGTGTCTGCCCGGAACAAAGACGGAGCATTGGCCGCATGACCCTTTCTTCAATGAAGACCGCTGCTGCACGGACACTGACAGAAATGAATACCGCTGAATCGCGCAAACCCCATCTCACGCTGGCCCGCAGCGAAACCCACGACACGCTGCGCAACTGCGTGCGACGGTCGCTCGCCGATTACTTCAACCAGCTGGAAGGCGAGCCGGTCAGCGAGCTGTATCAGATGGTGCTGGCGGAAATGGAAATCCCTCTGCTTGAGAAAGTTCTCGAGTACACCCGCGGCAACCAGACCAAGGCCGCCGAGCTGCTGGGCCTGAACCGCGGCACGCTGCGCAAGAAACTCAAGCAATACGGCTTGCTCTGAACGCAACCCGTGACGACAGGGGCAGTTTCCGACTGCCCCTTTCTTATTTTTAAGGTGATCATCCCATGAGCAAGGCCGTTGAACGCGCGCTGATCAGCGTCTCGGATAAAACCGGCATCGTCGATTTCGCCCGCGCCCTCGCCGACCGGGGCGTGGAGCTGTTGTCCACCGGCGGTACCTTCCGCGCCATCCAGGAAGCGGGCATCGCGGTACGCGAAGTGTCCGACTACACCGGCTTCCCGGAAATGATGGACGGCCGGGTGAAAACCCTGCACCCCAAGGTGCACGGCGGCATCCTCGGCCGGCGCGGCCAGGACGATGCGGTGATGGCGGATAACGACATTCGCCCCATCGACCTGGTGGTGGTCAACCTCTACCCCTTTGAACAGACCGTGGCGCGGCCCGACTGCAGCCTCGAGGACGCCATCGAGAACATCGACATCGGCGGCCCCACCATGGTGCGCTCGGCGGCCAAGAACCACGCCCATGTGGGCATCGTCACCGACGCCGGCGACTACGCCCGCGTGCTCGACGATCTGAACGGCAACGGCGGCGCCCTGTCCGACGGCCTGCGTTTCGACCTGGCGATCAAGGCGTTCGAGCACACCGCCGCCTACGACAGCGCCATCGCCAACCACTTCGGCAAGCTGGTGGGCGAGGACAATCAGGATTTCCCGCGCACCATCAACCTGAACTTCAAGAAAGCCCAGGGCATGCGCTACGGCGAGAACCCCCACCAGAAAGCGGCTTTCTATGTGGAGCGTCAGCCCGGCCAGGCGTCCGTGGCCACCGCCCGCCAGCTGCAGGGCAAGGCGCTCAGCTACAACAACATCGCCGACACCGACGCCGCCCTGGAGTGCGTGAAGTCCTTCAGCAAGCCGGCCTGCGTGATCGTCAAACACGCCAACCCGTGCGGCGTGGCGGTCAGCCTGGAGGGCATCGACCAGGCCTACGAGCTGGCCTTCGCCACCGACCCGGAAAGCGCCTTCGGCGGCATCATCGCCTTTAACCGGGAACTGGACGCGGCCACCGCCAAGGCGATCGTCGACCGCCAGTTCGTGGAAGTGATCATCGCGCCCAAGGTGTCCGAAGAGGCCCTGGCCATCACCGCCGCCAAGAAGAACGTGCGCGTGCTGGTGTGCGGCGAATGGGACGGCGCCACCGCCGGCGGCCTGGACTACAAGCGCGTCAACGGCGGCCTGCTGGTGCAGGACCGGGACGTGGGCATGATCACCGAGAAAGACCTCAAGGTGGTGACCAAGCGCGCCCCCACCGAGGCGGAACTGCACGACGCCATTTTCGCCTGGAAGGTGGCCAAGTTCGTCAAGTCCAACGCCATCGTCTACGCCAAGAACCGGCAGACCGTGGGCGTCGGCGCCGGCCAGATGAGCCGCGTTAATTCCGCGCGCATCGCCGCCATCAAGGCCGAGCACGCGGGCCTGGAAGTGGCCGGTTCGGTGATGGCCTCCGACGCCTTCTTCCCGTTCCGCGACGGCCTGGACAACGCCGGCAAGGCGGGCATCCGCTGCGTGATCCAGCCGGGCGGCTCGATCCGCGACGAGGAAGTGATCGCCGCCGCCGACGAAGCGGACATCGCCATGGTGTTCACCGGCATGCGGCATTTCCGGCACTAAGCAAGGATAAGAGAATCGAGCCCATGAAAGTCCTGATCATCGGCGGCGGTGGCCGCGAGCACGCCCTGGCCTGGAAAGTGGCGCAAGCGGAACAGGTGGAGAAAGTGCTGGTGGCGCCGGGCAACGCCGGCACCGCCCGCGACGCCAAGCTGGAAAACGTGGCCCTGGACGTCAACGATCAGACCGGCCTGGCCGACCTGGCCGAGCGCGAAGGCGTGGCGCTGACCATCGTCGGCCCCGAGGCGCCGCTGGTGGACGGCCTGGTGGACTACTTCCAGAGCCGCGGCCTGAAGTGCTTCGGCCCCGGCAAGGCCGCCGCCCAGCTGGAAGGCTCCAAGGCCTTCACCAAGGACTTTCTGGCCCGCCAGAACATTCCCACCGCCGCCTACGGCAACTTCACCGATGTGAACGAAGCCCTCGCCTATGTGCGCGAGCAGGGCGCGCCCATCGTGATCAAGGCCGACGGCCTGGCCGCCGGCAAGGGCGTGATCGTGGCGATGACCCTGGAAGAGGCGGAAGCCGCCGTGCGCGACATGCTCGACGGCAACAAATTCGGCGACGCCGGCCACCGCGTGGTGGTGGAGGAATTCCTCGACGGCGAGGAAGCCAGCTTCATTGTCATGGTGGACGGCGAGCACATCCTGCCGATGGCCACCAGCCAGGACCACAAGCGCGTCGGCGACGGCGACACCGGCCCCAACACCGGCGGCATGGGCGCCTACTCACCGGCGCCGGTGGTCACCGATCAGGTGCACCAGCGCATCATGGAAGAAGTGATCCGCCCCACCGTGGCCGGCATGGCGGCCGAAGGCATGCCCTACACCGGCTTCCTGTACGCCGGCCTGATGATCAGCCCGGACGGCCACCCCAAGGTGATCGAGTACAACTGCCGCTTCGGCGACCCGGAAACCCAGCCGATCATGATGCGCCTGAACAGCAGCCTGGCGGATCTCTGCCTGGCGGCGCTGGACGGCGCCCTGGACAGCGTCACCGCCGACTGGGACCCGCGCCCGGCCCTGGGCGTGGTGCTGGCCGCCGGCGGCTACCCGGACGCCTACCGCAAGGGCGATGTGATCCACGGCCTGGACGGCGCCGATTCGGACACCGTCAAAGTGTTCCACGCCGGTACCCGCGAGGACGACGGCCAGGTGGTCACCAGCGGCGGCCGCGTGCTGTGCGTCACCGCCCTGGGCGACACCGTGGCCCAGGCCCAGCAGCGCGCCTACCAGGCGGTGCAGGGCATCGGCTGGGACGACGCCTATCACAGAAGCGACATCGGCTACCGTGCAGTGGCCCGGGAAAAGGCTTAGCATACCCCCTCAGAATAACGAATGAGAAAACCCGGGGGAGCCATGACCGCATCCACATCGGTGGACACCGCCGGCACGCCCGACGTGTCCCGCCTGAGCGCCTTTATTCCCTTCGACGGCCTGAGCCCGTCGCACCTGCGCGAAATCGAACAGCAGATCACCGTGCACCGGCTCCCCGCCGGCCGGTTGCTGTTCAAGCGCGGCCAGAGCGGCGACAAGGCCTACTTTCTGATCGACGGCGAACTGGATCTGATCGATGCCGGCTTCACGGTGCGCCCGTTCGCCGCCGACGACGATGAGAACTACCTGGCCGTGGACAACTACCCCCGTCATACGGTCAACGCCATCACCCGCGACAGCGCCACCCTCTACAGCATCGACCGGGACAAGCTGGACCTGCTGATGGCCTGGACCCAGGCCACCGAACTGATGCCCGGCGAGCACGACAGCGACGGCGAGGACCATAACTGGATGGACGCGCTGCTGGCCTCGGGGCTGTTCGCGCAAATGCCGCCGGCCAAGCTGCACGCCCTGTTCGTGAAGTTCCAGCCCCGCGAGGTGGAACTGGGCGAAACCGTGGTGCGCGAAGGCGAAAGCGGCGACACCTTCTACGTGATCAAGCGCGGCAAGGCGATGGTCAGCCGCGCCAGCGCCGGCGGCGATCAGCCGGTGGCCGGCCTGGCCGCCGGCCGCTTCTTCGGCGAGGACGCCCTGATCAGCGACCAGCCGCGCAACGCCACCGTGACCATGACCAGCGACGGCGAACTGATGTGCCTGGACAAAGCCGACTTCCAGGCCATTCTGCAGGCCACGGTGATCCGCCGCCTCAGCGAGGACCAGCTGGAAGACCGCGTGCTGGAAGGCGAACGCGCCCATGTGCTGATCGACGTGCGCCTGCCCATGGAGGCACGCCATGACCTGATCCCCGGTGCCCGCAACCTGCCGCTCAACCAATTGCGCGAGCAGGCGCCCCGCCTGGAGCAGGAATTCACCTACATCCTCTGCGCCGAAGGTCGACGCAGTGAACTGGGAGCCTATATCCTCTCCGAGGCGGGCTTGGACGCCTATGTGCTGGATCGGGGACATGATGACACTAGGGAAGAACAACAACACAGCGAACGGAACATGGCGGCCAACGCCGAAAGCTGAACGCCACCGGCCGTCACGGCCCCCGGCCTGGCTGTGCTGGCTGCCGGCCCTGCTGATGCTGCTGGCGACCGCCGTCCAGGCGGCGCCGCCGCCCCCCTACGTGGTCAGCAGCCTGCCCGACAACGCACGCCTCACCATCTATTCGGAATACCTGCCCGACCCGGAAGGCACCCTGAGCCTGGAGGCGGTCACCGCCGGCGATTTCGAGGGCCGCTTCAAACCCGCCTCGCGGTTCGTGGAACGGCTGGGCCTGAGCGACCACCCCTGGTGGATACGCATCGCGGTGCAGAACGAACTGGGCGACCAGCGCCGCTTTGCCCTGATGCAGGGGCCCCGCCACTACTTCGACAGTGAATTCTTCCTGCCCGGCGACGGCGGCTACCGCCCCGCCGGGCCCGGCGAGCGCTTCGTGCACCGCACCCCGGTCTATCTGGTCGACCTGCCCCCCGGGGAACCCCAGGTGTTCTACTGGCGGGTCAATCCGCGCGGCAGCCTGATCTACTCCATCAACCTGAGCACCCTGCCGGCGGCGCTCGGCAACGACCCGCTGTTCGCACTCTATTGGCTGCTGTTCGGCGTGATGCTGGCGCTGGCCGTCTATAACGGCCTGGTGGCGCTGATGCGCGGCGGCATCAGCCACGGTTACCACGCCGGCTTCCTGCTCGCCCTGGCCGGCCTGGTGCTGTTTTCGTCCGGCATCCTGGCCGGCCACTCGCTGATCGGCGCCTGGCTGCCGCAACTGAAGATGGGCAGCCTGATGCTGGCGATCATCGGCGCCAGCGGCGTCGGCCGCACCTTCGTGGACAGCCGCCACAACGCGCCGCTGCTGGACCGCCTGCTGCGCGGCCTGACCCTGCTGGCGCTGCTGTTTCTGGTGGCGGTGCCCTGGCTGCCGATCGCCGGCGCCCTGGCCGCCGCCTTCGGGCTGGGCCTGGCCGCCGCCGCTCTGCTGGTGGCCCTGGGCTACCAGGCCTGGCACCGCGAGGTGCCGCTGGGGGCCCTGTATTTCTTTACCAGTCTGCTGGTGGGCAGCCCGGTGGTGCTGGGCTGCCTGACCATGCTCGGCCTGGTGCAGAGCAACGTGGACCTGGGCCTGTGCGTGATGATCACCGTCAACCTGGCCGGCTTTATCCAGGCCGCCGGCCTGCGCATCCAGCACCACCAGCACCTGCATGTGAAGATGGAGCACCGGCGCAGCCAGAGCGTGGCGGACACCGTCGACACCACCCGCCGGGAGACCCTGGCGCGCATGGGGCACGACGTGCGCACGCCGCTGAGCGGCATTCTCGGCATGGCCGAAATTCTTGAGGACACGCCGCTGACGCCCAACCAGAAGGACTGCGTGGGCGGCATCCGCAATGCCGGCGAGAGCCTGCTCAAGATCATCAACGATGTGCTGGAATACTCACAGCTGTCCGACCAGGGCGCCGACATCAACCGCGAGGCCCTGGACGCCAACGAGCTGCTGATGGGCGCGGTGGATCTGTTCCGCGAGCGGGCGGAAGAGAAACAGGTGGAGCTGATCACCCACGTGCACACCAACCTGCCGGCGCGCATGGAGGGCGACCCCGGCCGGCTGCGCCAGGTGCTCACCAATCTGATGGGCGCCTTCATACGCCATGCGCAGCCCGGCGAGCTGATCATCGACATTTCCCTGGAGCCCACCGGCCGGGCCGGCCAGGTGCGCTTCGAATTCAGCGGCACGGCGTTGCGGCCCGGTACCTTCCGGGCGCTGCGCGACCCCGCCGCCCGCCAGGACAGCAGCAACCTCAACCTGTCGATCGCCGAGCAACTGGTGGAGGCCATGCAGGGCCGCGCCGGCGAGCGCGACGAGCACGGCGGCGACGTGGCCTACTGGTTCGTGCTGCCGCTGCCGGCCATGGAGGCGCCGCCCAGCGGCCCGGACACCGACATCAGCGCGCTGCAGGGCCGCAGCATGCTGGTGGTCGACGACTCCAGCACCGTCACCCGGGTGATCCGCCATCTGGCCCTGGGCTGGGGCATGCGCGTCACCGCCTGCCACGACCCGCGCGAGGCGCTGGCGTCGCTGCGCACCCAGGCCAACATCAACGAACCCTACGACATCGTGCTGCTGGACCACCACATGCCGGGCATGAACGGCCTGCAGCTGGCGGCGCGCATCCACGAGGACCCGGTGATCACCCACCCCACCACGCTGATCATGCTCACCGGCGTGAACAACGCCCCCACCGCCACCGAAGCGCGCAACGTGAGCATCCACCGGGTGCTCACCAAGCCGGTGTCGGCGCCGCGCCTGAAGCAGGCGCTGGCGGAGGAAATGGGCCTGCGCCGGCCGGTGCGCGAACAGGGGCAGCCGGAAACCCCGGACCCGGCGCTCAAACTGCTGGTGGTGGAGGATCACAAGCTCAGCCAGAAGGTGATTCGCGGCATGCTCAGCAAGCTGGGGCTGAGCGCGGACCTGGCCGCCAACGGCAAGGAAGCCCTGGCGATGGCCACCGAAAAGCGCTACGACCTGATCCTGATGGATTGCGAGATGCCGGAGATGGACGGCTTCGAGGCCACCCAGCGGATCCGTGAGTACGAGCGCCGCCAGGGCCTGGTGGCGGTGCCGATCGTCGCCCTTACCGCCCACATTCTGCGCGAGCACCGCGAGCGCAGCCTGGCCTCGGGGATGAACGCGCACATCCCCAAACCGGTGGAGATGAGCGTGCTGCGCGAGGCGCTGGTGCGCTTTACCCGGAAGGATCCGGGCGCGGCAGACGGCGACGCCAACTGACCGGCGACTCGCCGCGCCAGCGGCGGAAAGCGCGGCTGAACGAGCTGGACTCGGCGAACCCCAGCAACAGGGCGATCTCGGTCAGGTTGAGCGCCGGGTCTCGCAGGTAGAGCTCGGCCAGGCTGCGGCGCAGGCCGTCGAGCACTTCCTGATAGGCCAGCCCCTGGCGCTGCAGCCGGCTCTGCAGGGTGCGCACGGTGAGCCCCAGTTCCGCGGCCACCGCGTCCACGGACGGGTCGCCACTGCCCAGACGCCGGTAGATCGCCGAGCGCACCCGGCTGAGCAGATTGCCGTGGGCGTCGAAATCCGCCAGCAAGGCGCCGGCCTCCTTCTCCATCATCCGCCCCAGCCCCGGGTCGGCGCTTTCCAGGGAGTGGCGCAGCAGCGCGGCCGGCAAACGCACGCCGTCGAAGTCGGCGTTAAATCGCACCGGCGCCTGGAACCAGTCCCGGTAACGGGCCGCGTCCGCCGGCGGCGGATGGCGGAAGCACACCTCCGCCGGGGCCGCGCCGGGCGGCATCAGCGGGCGCATGAAGGTCACCCAGCCGGTGATCGCCGCCTCGGTGAGCATGCGGCCCGGCTCCCCCGCCACCGGGCACCGCCAGCACAGACGCACCTGGTCACCCTCGTCATGGCGTTCGGTGCGTCCCAGATTGCCGGACAGCTTCTCGAAGCGCATCAGCCGCTCGATGGCTTCGTCCAGATCGCGGCTGGCGAGAATCACGTAGCCCAGCACCTGGTAGGAACGGGGCCGCACCCGGCGCCCGGTTTCAAAGCCCAGGCCGGGGTCGCCGCAGGCTTCCAGAATCACCAGAAACAGGCGCATCACATCGAGCAGCGGCAGCAGCCGCCCCGGGTCGTTGAACACGGCGCCGTCGATGCCCGCCTGTTCCAGCACCGTGGCCCGCTGCAAGCGATAGTGCGCGAGCAGATCCGGCAGCACCGAGTCGACAAAGGCGGCGGACACGCTGCGGTCGGTGCCGGCCACCGCGGGACTGATGTGCATGATGCCCTGGCCCTCTGTTTCACTGGTCAATGAAGCGGTTATGCTAGCATGCCCGTGACTGGTGCCCGGAGACCGGAACGATGACCGAACGACACTTTAGCCCCATGGACCGCCTGCTGAGCCGCGTGGACAGCGCCCTGCGCACCCTGACGCCGGGCTCCGCCCGCGCCGAGCGCCAGCCGCCCAACGCGGACCCGCAGCCGGAGGCGCCGCTCAACCCCAGCGAGCGCCGCCACGTCACCGGGCTGATGCGCATCAACCACACCGGCGAAGTGTGCGCCCAGGCGCTCTATCAGGGCCAGGCCAGCACCGCCACCCTGCCCCATGTGCGCCACGCCATGGAGGCGGCGGCCCGGGAGGAGGAGGATCATCTGGCCTGGTGCGACGACCGCATCCGCGAGCTGGGCGGCGTGCCCAGCCGGCTGAACCCGCTGTTCTACGCGGTCAGCTACGCCCTCGGCGCCGGCGCCGGCCTGGCCGGCGACCGCTGGAGCCTGGGCTTCGTCTCGGAGACCGAGCACCAGGTGGTGCGCCACCTGGAGAACCACCTCACCCGCCTGCCCGCCGGCGACCGGCGCAGCCGCGCCATCCTGGAGCAGATGCGCGAGGACGAGCTGCGCCACGCGGTCACCGCCGAAGGCGCCGGCGGCGCCCCCCTGCCGCCGCCCATCAAAGGCGCCATGGCCCTGATGAGCAAAGTCATGACCTTCACCACCTACCGAATCTAGTTAATAGTTAACAGTGAACAGTTAATAGTTGCGCGATAGCGCATTTTCCGTCCTGAAACGAATGAGGCCGCGCCCCACCTGGGTACGCGGCCTCATGCGTTTCAGTCTTGGCTCGAAGCTTCGCCCGCGAGCTGTTAACTATTCACTGTTAACTATTAACTGTCTTTTTTACATGTTGCGGCTGTAGAAGATTTCGAGCATTTCGGTCTGCAGGCGTTCGCGGATGTCGGCGAGTTCCTTGTCGTCGAACTCGTCGCTGCCGGCGCCGAACAGGTAGTTGTTGATGTCGAATTCCTTGAGCAGCATCTTGGTGTGGAAGATGTTCTCCTGGTACACGTTCACATCGATCATCTGATACCCGTTCTGGGTGTCCTCGGTAAGGAAGTTCTGAATCGAGTTGATGTCGTGGTCAATGTAGTGCTTGGTGCCGTCCACGTCGCGGGTCATGCCGCGTACCCGGTAGTCGATGGTGACGATGTCGGAATCGAAGCTGTGGATCAGGTAGTTCAGTGCCCGCAGCGGTGAAATCACCCCGCAGGTGGAGACATCCACGTCCACCCGGAAGGTGGAGATGCCGTTGTCCGGGTGCGACTCCGGATAGGTGTGCACCGTCACATGGCTCTTGTTCAGGTGGGCGACCACTGAATCCGGCAGCGGCCCCGGCGCCTCTTCGTCCCAGTCGCCGTCGGTGGGCGGGGATTCGTGCTCGGCGATCAGCATGGTCACGCTGGCGCCCTGGGGATCGTAATCCTGGCGGGCAATATTGAGAATATTGGCGCCGATGATCCGGGTCACGTTGGTGAGGATCTCGGTGAGACGCTCGGCGTTGTACAGCTCGTCGATATACTCGATGTATTCCTTGCGATGCTGCTCGGTTTTCGCATAGGCGATATCGAAGATATTAAAGCTGAGGGACTTGGTCAGGTTGTTAAAACCATGGACCGAAATCTTGGGATTGGGATCTTTCACCACGGCGTTATTTCCCCGCTGGCCGTTATCAGGATTCGATGCTGTAGCTGTGCGTCACTTCCACGCCACCGCGTGTGAGCATAATGGCGGCGGAGCAATACTTCTCCGCGGACAGTTCCACGGCCCGTTTCACCTGATTTTCCTTGAGGTTATTGCCACTGACCCGGAAATGCAGGTGAATTTTGGTAAAAACGGCCGGAATCTCGTTTTCGGCCCGTTCCGCTTCCATTTCGCAGCGGCAACCGGTCACGTCCTGGCGGGCCTTGCGCAGGATGTGCACCACATCGAAGCTGGAGCAGCCGCCGACGCCCATCAGAACGGTTTCCATGGGCCGCGCGCCACGGTTTTTGCCGCCGTGATCCGGCGGTCCGTCCATCACCAGAGTATGGCCGGTTTCCGACTCGGCCTGGAAACAGACATCGCCCTGCCAATCAACCACCGCTTTCATTCGAGTCTCCTGCTCACGCCCTCGCGGAATGGCCGCGAAGACTACCACAGACCACCCCCACGCCATACCCCGGCGAACGTAGAACAGCGCCGGGCTGGCGCGCGGCGCGGCGAAGCGGCAGACTGTGGACCGGTTCCCTTGGCAGTCACGTGAAAAACAGGCAAACTCCATAAGCTTAAATAGCTAAGACTTTTTTCCGGCTTTTAAGCAGCGTGCCCAGAAGCAGAGAGCCCATGAGCGACGGTAACAAGATAATTCCAAATCTGGACCAATTTCTCGCCAACTGTCATCGCCGAAAGTACCCGGCCAAAAGCACCATCATCTACGCCGGTGACGAGTCGGACGCCCTGTACTACATCCTCAAGGGCTCCGTGACGGTGATGATCGAGGACGACGATGGCCGTGAGATGATCATGGCCTACCTGAATGAAGGCGACTTCTTCGGTGAGATGGGCCTGTTCGAGGCCGATCCGTCCCGTTCCGCCTGGGTGAAAGCGAAAACCGAGTGCGAGGTGGCGGAGGTCAGCTACCCCAAATTCCGCCAGCTGGCCCGCGAGGACGCCGAGATCCTGTTCGCGGTATCCGCGCAGATCGCCGGACGCCTGCGCGCCACCACCCGCAAGGTCGGCGACCTGGCGTTCCTGGACGTCACCGGTCGCGTCGCCGGCACCCTGCTGGACCTGTGCAAGCAGCCCGACGCCATGACCCACCCGGACGGCATGCAGATCAAGGTCACCCGCCAGGAAATCGGCCGCATCGTCGGCTGCTCCCGCGAAATGGTCGGCCGGGTGTTGAAGAACCTGGAGGAGCAGGGGCTGGTGTCGGTGAAGGGTAAGACCATGGTGGTCTACGGCACCCGCTGAGAGCAGTTAACAGTGAATAGTTAACAGTTAACAGCGGCGCGGGCAGGGCTGGCGCCACACTGAACTGAAAGAGGCCGCGCTCCTGGCTTGGGACGCGGCCTCTTTCGTTTCAGGCGGCACGGTTCCCCACCGCGCCGCTATTCACTGTTCACTGTTAACTATTCACTAGAAAAACAATGCTTTAAGGGCGGCACCCGGATCCTCAGCCCGCATAAAGGCTTCGCCGACGAGAAAGCCATTGATTCCGTTTTTGCGCATCAGGCGGACGTCGTCGCGGGTGTGGATGCCGCTTTCGGTGATCACCAGGTGGTCGCCGGGGACCTGCTCGGCGAGCTCCAGGGTGGTGTCCAGGCGGGTGTCGAAGGTGTGCAGGTCGCGGTTGTTGATGCCGATCAGCTCGATGTTGAGCTTCAGCGCCCGGGCCAGCTCGTCGGCGGTGTGCACTTCCACCAGCACGTCACAGCCGGCCCGCTGGGCGGCGTGGTAGAGCTGGTCGAGCTGGGCGTCGGACAGCGCGGCCACGATCAGCAGCACCGCGTCGGCGCCCATGGCGCGGGTTTCGAACACCTGCCACGGGTCGATGATGAAGTCCTTGCGCAGCACCGGCAAGGAGACCGCGTTGCGGGCGGCGCGCAGGTAGTCCTCGTGGCCCTGGAAGAAGTCCTGGTCGGTGAGCACGGACAGGGCGCTGGCGCCGGCCCCTTCGTAACGGCGGGCGATGTCCACCGGGTCGAAGTCCTCGCGGATCAGCCCCTTGCTGGGGGAGGCTTTCTTGACCTCGGCGATCACCGCCGGCCGGCCGGCGGCCACGCTGGCGTACAGCGATTTGGCGAAGCCCCGGGCCTTGCCCTGGTTGCCCGCCATGGCTTCCAGTTCGCCCAGGCTGTAGCGCTGCTGGCCGGCCTGGATCTCCTCGCGCTTGCGTTCGACGATGCGCTCCAGAATGGTTCCGCTGATGGCTGCGTCGCTCATACCTCTTCCTTCAATGCGAAAGTGAACTGCGCCAGTTCGCGCATGCGCTCGGCGGCTTCGCCATTGTGGACCAGATCCTCGGCCATCCGAACCCCCTCTTCCAGGGTGCGGGTGACACCGGACACATAGATGGCGGCGCCGGCGTTGAGGGTGATCATGTCGGCGGCCTTGGCGGCGTTGCCTTCTTTACGCTTGCTGAACGCCTCGCGGATCAGCGCCAGCGACGCCTTCGGGTCGGTCACGTCCAGCCCCACCAGGGAGGCGGACTCAATGCCCACGTCTTCCGGGGTGAGGCTGTATTCGCGCACTTCCCCGTCCTTGAATTCCGCCACATGGGTGCGCCCGGCCAGGCTGATTTCATCCAGGCCGTCGAGGCCGTGCACCACCATCACGTGCTCGGCGCCCAGGCGCCCCATCACTTCCGCCATGGGCCGGCACAGCTTGTCGGAGAACACGCCCACCACCAGCCGCTGCACGCCGGCCGGGTTGGTCATCGGGCCGAGAATATTGAACAGGGTACGCATGCCCAGTTCCTTGCGCGGGCCGATGGCGTACTTCATGGCGCTGTGGTGGGAGGGCGCGAACATAAAGCCGACGCCCACCGCGTCCACGCACTGGGCCACCTCGTTGGGGCTCAGGTCCAGGCGGATGCCGGCTTCCTCGAGCAGATCCGAGGAGCCGCTTTTCGAGCTCACCGAGCGGTTGCCGTGCTTGGCCACCCGGCAGCCCGCCGCCGCCGCCACGAAGGCGCTGGCGGTGGACACATTGAACAGATTGGCGCCGTCGCCGCCGGTGCCGACGATGTCCACCAGGTGGCGGCGGTTGTCGATCACCACCGGGGTGACCAGTTCGCGCATCACCATGGCGGCGCCGGTGATTTCGTCCAGGGATTCGCTTTTCATGCGCAGGGCCACCAGAAAGCCGCCGATCTGCGCATCGGTGGCGCCGCCGGTCATGATCTGGCGCATCACGTCGTTCATCTGCTCGGTGGACAGGTCGATGTGATCGACCACCGTGGCCAGGGCCTCCTGGATGTTCATGCGCTTTCCCCCTTCAGAAAGTTGTTGAGCAGATCATGGCCGTGTTCGGTAAGGATCGACTCTGGATGATACTGCACGCCTTCCAGCGGCAGCTCCCGGTGGCGCATGCCCATGATCTCGTCCATGTCGCCGTTATCGTCCAGGGTCCAGGCGGTCACCTCGAAGCAGTCCGGCAGGCTGGCCTTGTCCACCACCAGGGAGTGATAGCGGGTGGCCGTGTAGGGACTGGGCAGGCCGCGGAACACACCCTTGCCGGTATGATGCACCGGCGAGGTCTTGCCGTGCATCACCGTGCGGGCGCGCACCACTTGGCCGCCGAACGCCTGGCCCAGGGCCTGGTGGCCCAGGCAGACGCCAAGAACCGGTATCTTGCCGGCGAAGTGCTTGATGGCGTCCACGGAAATGCCCGCCTCGTTGGGCGTGCACGGCCCCGGCGAAATCATCAGCCGGTCGGCGTTGAGCGCTTCCATGCCGGCCAGGTCGATCTTGTCGTTGCGGTGCACCAGCACCTCGGCGCCCAGCTCCTGCAGATACTGCACCAGGTTGTAGGTAAAGCTGTCGTAGTTGTCGATCATCAGTACGCGCATTACTGGTTCCCCCCGTCCCCGTTGGCGCCGCCCAGGTCGAGGCCGCCCAGCGCCATATTCACGGCGCGGAACACGGCGCGCGCCTTGTTCATGGTTTCCTTCCATTCCAGGTCGGGCACCGAGTCGGCGACGATGCCGCCGCCGGCCTGCACGTACAGACGGCCGTCCTTGACCACGGCGGTGCGGATGGCGATGGCCATGTCCATGTCGTCGTTGAAGCCGATGTAGCCCACGGCACCGCCGTAGACACCGCGCTTGGTGGGCTCCACCTCGTCGATAATCTCCATGGCGCGGATCTTGGGGGCGCCGCTCAGGGTGCCCGCCGGGAAGGTGGCGGCCAGCACTTCCAGCGGCCCCAGGCCCTTGCGCAGGGTGCCTTCCACGTTGGAGACGATGTGCATCACGTGCGAGTAGCGCTCGATCTCCATGTTGCCGGTGACACGCACCTGGCCGGGCTCCGCCACCCGGCCCACGTCGTTGCGGCCCAGGTCGATCAGCATCAGATGCTCGGCGATCTCTTTCGGGTCGGCGAGCAGCTCCTCTTCCAGCTCCTTGTCGCGCTGCGGCGTGGCGCCGCGTTTGCGGGTGCCGGCGATGGGCCGCACCGTGACCTGGTCGTCCTCCACCCGGGTGAGGATCTCCGGCGAGGAGCCGGCGATGTGAAAATCCTCCAGGTCCAGATAAAACATATAAGGGGACGGGTTCAGATAGCGCAGCGCCCGGTACAGGTCGATGGCCGGGGCCGGAAAATCGCAGCTCATGCGCTGGGCCGGCACCACCTGCATGACGTCGCCGGCGAGAATGTACTCGCGGATCTTCTCCACGGCGGCGGCGTGCTGCTCGCGGGGAAACTCGGAGACGAAGTCGTTTTCGTCCACCGGCGCGCCGTACACCTGGTGCTCCGGTTCCGGCAGCGGCGCGCGCAGGCGGCGCTCCAGCTCGTCCAGACGGGCTTCGGCGCCGGCCACCGCGTCCGCGGCGTCGGGGCTCACGTGCACGATCAGGAACAGGCTGCCGCGCAGGTTATCGAACACCACCACTTCCTCGGAGCGCATCAGCAGGATGTCCGGCACCCGCAGCACGTCCTCGCCACGCGCCGGGCCCAGCCGGGGCTCGAAATAGCGCACGCTGTCGTAGCCGAAATAGCCCACCAGGCCGCCGTTGAAGCGGGGCAGCCCGGGCACGTCCGGGGCCCGGTACTGGAGACGGTAGTCTTCGATCCAGCCGATCGGGTCGTCGCTGTCGAGCTCCTCGACGACGGCGCCGTCGGCATCGCTCACGGTGATGCGCGGGCCGGTGATGCGCACCACCTCGCGGGCCGGCAGGCCGATGATCGAATAGCGGCCCCAGCGCTCGCCGCCCTGCACCGATTCGAACAGGTAGCTGTAGGGCCCGGCGGCCAGCTTGCGGTAGGCGGACAGCGGCGTGTCCAGATCCGCCAGCACTTCGCGCACGATCGGTACGCGGCTATAACCCTGGCGGGCGTAATCGTCCAGATTGCGTGGTGACATGGTGGTCCCCGGTCTTTGTCAGGTGCGGCAATCGCAAGTCGTGAATTGTAGCGGAAAAACTGCGGAGACTCTCAGGCAACCAGCGGCACCGGGAGACTCCCGAGGGCGAGCGTCACCATCGCCAGCCGGCGGGGGAGAAAGGCAGGAACGAATTAAGCAGGTTTGAGCGGTCCATGGGCGGATTCTAGCGCCGCTTCGGGGCCGATGCCAACACCCGTTTGGGGAATGGCCAAGCGCCCGTCAAGACGCCATACTGCGTGCCCATGAGCTTACCCCAGCGATGGACAGACTGGTTCGAGGCCACCCGCAAGGCCGCCCCCCACTGCTTTATGCAGCTCGCCACCGTGGGCGACGACGGCGGTGCCCGCTGTCGCACCCTGAGCCTGCGCGAGCGCCACGGACGGGCCCTGTGGTTCACCACCGACCAGCGCAGCGAAAAAGCCATGCAGCTGGAGCGCCAGGCCGGCGCCGAAGCCTGCTGGTACGACCTCACCAGCCGCACCCAGTGGCGTTTCCGCGGCCGGGTGCATTTCCTCACCCCGCAACAGCACCCCGAGGACACTCTACGACTGTGGCGCCTGATCGACCGCGAAGCCCGGGCGCGCTTCTGCGGCCCGCCGCCCGGCAGCCTCTGGCAACCGCCCAAATCCGACCACTACCGCTCCCTGCCGCCCACCCCGGAAGACCACCCGGCGGAAGACTTCTCCATCCTGGTGCTCACCGCCGACCAGGTCGACGTCCTCGAACTCGCCGAATCCCCTCACCGCCACTGGCAATACCACGGCGAAGGACGCGGGGCCCCCACGCGGCTAGTGCCCTAGCCGCGTGGGCAGTTAATAGTTAACAGTGAATAGTTAACAGTTCGCGGTAGAGGCTGCCGCCAATTTGAAAGGTGTGAGGCCGCGCTTCCGGGTTGGGCGCGGCCTCTTACGTTCCAGTCGGCACCGCCCAACCCCGCGCAACTATTAACTGTTAACTATTCACTGTTAACTGCTAACTATTCACTATTAACTGCTTTCATTTCACTTGTCGTTTGCCGAGTTTGCGGGCGAGGGTGCGGCGGTGCATGCCGAGGCGGCGGGCGGTTTCGGAGATGTTGAAGTCGGTCTCGGCGAGGGTTTCGTGGATGCGTTCCCACTCCAGGGTTT
>Ga0207895_1000388_pt1 | contig 19947 bp, 22 predicted proteins | sample MalvirmetaMSP112_FD_184230 | JGI IMG/M metagenome (GOLD analysis project Ga0207895, IMG submission 184230) | Marine viral communities from the Deep Pacific Ocean - MSP112 (SPAdes) | ecosystem: Environmental > Aquatic > Marine > Oceanic | place: Pacific Ocean | collected 2011-05-24 | reverse complement strand
TGAGAACCAGCGGAGGAAGTTGCTACCCATCCACGCCAAGCCATCCTTGACCCCATACGCATACCATTCGGGATCGCGCCAGCCGAGCGGGCGGTATTCAGTTTGATCTGTCAATGTCAGCCCCTTAGATGAAAGACCTGATCCACGGCGCATGGGACAGAATCCCGAGGCCGAACACGATCAGTCCAATGCCCACCAAGCGCAGAGGTGCGCCGTGTTTGCCGCTTGCCATTTCGGTGATTTCCGCGCGGAAGTTCTGCGGTTGCGAAGTAGGGTCCGGCGCGGGCGCCTTCTTCGGAGATTCCGCAATCTCCCGAAGCTTTTCCCGTTCCTCAACGAACTGCTTGCCGACCTCGGTGCCAAAATGGGTAAACTGACCTCGGAACTCGGTCTTGACGGTCTCATCGTCCGCCTTCCACCCCGCACGGAGTTCGCGCCGAAGCTCTTCCTCTCGCGCAACGATTTCCCTGAATGTCACGTAATCGTTCATTTTTGCGTCGCCATCAGCCATGCGCGCCCCCTTTTCTCGTTACAGGATTTCGACTGCGCCCATGCGGCCCATGTATAGTGCAGCCTGAAGCCTTCGCTGATATTCACGCTCGGTAGGCGACAGAGGGGGCAGGCGGCTGTCCACAAGCCGGTTGAGCAGTTGGTTGTAATCAGACTGCCAGCGACGCTGGGCGTCTGCGTGTGGCTCATTCTCGCGGATCAGGTCTTTGAGCAGGTTGGTGTCGAACATGTCGTCCGGGTTTGGCTCGGCAGGCCGCTCTTTCAGCTTCGCGTCTGCGGCTTCCAGCTTTTCGAGATTGGCCATCATGGCTGCCTTGGCCGCCTCTGCCTGTCCTGTGCGAAGGCGCTGCAGTTCCTCAAGGATGTCCGGGTCAGTCTGGTAGACCACCTTTTCGACTTCAACCGTCTCCGGCACGACAACCGTTTCCGTAACCGTCTCGCCTATTGCCTGACCCGTGTGCACGAACTGATCCAGGATTTGCCCACGTGGTGACGTGATCGTCACATCATAGGACTCGCCTGCATGAAGGTAGAGTGTCACCCTGCCCCCCGCCTTGGCAGGAAACGGATTGCGGGCTTCTGTGCGTAGTTCCGGATCAAGGAACACAGGGCCGGGCCGCGAGCCTTGGCGAAACGAGACCAGAGCGCCCGGAACAGGACGCCCGGAATCATCGAACGCCTGATAGCGGAAGAGGCTGGGGAGGGTCATATTACCTCGCAAAGACATTTTGTGTTGGTTTGCGGGATGGCGGGGGCGGGGCGCCGGACCCAGCAAAGATATTCCCGCGCCCCATATCCCCAATTTCACGGTCAATCTGCTGAACGCGGATCATGGCGATCTGAAAGTCTCGGCTGTTCGGGTCTTTCTGATACGCTTCTGCCGCCCGCATGGCTGCCTCTTGTCGCGCTTTGGCCAGTTCAGGCGGAACGCCCGGTTCAGACTCCACATTTCGGTTCAGGTACATGCTGAGGGCAGCCCCGCCTGTCAGCGCAGCAACCCCGCCCGTGACGCCCGCCACAACTGGCAGCGCCTCCAGGTCATGCTGACGCCCGGAATTTTGCCAATCATAGCCGCTCCGGTCCATGCGCTCCCTGAGTTCGCGGTGCGGCATGTTGCGGGTAGAAATCGGGTTATCCAGAAGCTCTTGCGCGTCCGGCTCTCTCAGGCCGCGCGGAAGGTTGGCCTGTGGGTTTGGCGGTGCAAGTGGGCTTGCGGGCTCTCTCGCTGGCGGCACGTCTTGCATCAGGTCATCCAGCCCGCGTCCGAGACGGCTTCCCGAGCGAGGCGGGGTATTCTGGGGCAATTCGATAGGTGGTCTCTGAGGCGCTTGGTCCCGCATCAGGTCATCAAGGCCCCGACCGAGCCTGCGGCCATTCCTCGGTCCCGTACCAAGGGGAACGTCTTTCTTGATCTTCGGGGGGCGCCCGCCCGCGCCTGCGGATGCGGTCGCCCTGCTCGGCCCGATCCGGCCAGCCACGGCCATACCGCCAGCTCCAATTGCTATACCCTTGATCCGCTCCCCTGCCGTCACTTCGCCGTCACCATCGAAATCTGGATGCACCCCACCTATAGCACCACCGACAGCAGCATTACCCAAATCATTCTGGGAAGCCTGCAGCCCGGAGAACCGCGTTCCACTCAAATCGGTGCGAGGCTTTAGCCAGTCCGGCAACTCCTCTCCAGCATCCCGCAGCGCCTTACGAGCTTTGCTGAGTGTCACCTTGACCGTGTTGACTGACTTGCCTGTCATCTCGGCAATTGCAGACGGACGCGCGCCACGCTGGGCAAGCTCCAGAATGCGGTCACGCGCTTCCGGAGGGCGCCCTGTCGTTGCTGTGGGGACGTCAACACCCTTGTTGCGAGCCTTGGCCAAAACAACAGATGCGCCGTTCGCCTCACTGAGCATCAGCTCCTCGGCAATCTCTGCATTGGAATAGCCGTTCTTGGCCATCTCGACGGCCTTGTTTTCGGTTGGCGTCAGGCGTGGATCACTGAACGGGTCAGAGCCGCGCGGAACCTCATCATGGAAGCCAACAGGGCGACGCCCGCCAAAGCCTGCAAATCCGCCAGCTGCAACAGGCTTGGCGCTCGTTGGCGCGAACACATTCTCGGTTTGCTGTGCGGGGCCCTGTTGGACGGGCTTCCCGTTTTCCGCAAAGGTGTTGACCGCCGCTGGGGTCGCGGGAGGCGCACCGTCTGGCCGCATACGTCCGAGCCGCTTCAGGCCCTCCGCAGGATCTGAGAGCAGCAGGTCCCCGATGGCATCCAACTGGCGCGGCGAAAACCCGCGCTGGCGAGCAAAGTTGATTGCTTGACGCAGCAAGCCCAGCTTGTTGCCGGTCATCAAATTCATGCCTGCATTCATGAGGTCGTCGCCCATTTGCGTCGGGCCGCTCTCCATGACGGTTCCGGTCACGCTGTTGAGGCGCGGTGCCCAGCGCGATCCTGTTTCACGCAAGGTCGCCTCGGCGTCCATCTTGTTGATGATTTCGTCGCCCGTTTCTTCGCCAAATACTGCACGCACCTTGCCCGCCACATCGGGCCTACGGAAGCGACCCGGAATAAGCGAACCCTTGTCAATACGCGTTGAGAGGTCGTCCACCATGCCCGCCTGTAAGGCTGGAAGCGCCTCTGGCGTGGTGTTCTCGACCGTCTGCGCGACAACGCGAGGATTACGTGCGCCGAAGGCTCTCTGACCACCCACTGCCGCTTGGCGCAGACGCGGCGCTTCGCCGCCAGCCTCCCGCGCCGCCGCATAAGTCCCGCCAGTCAGGCGGTCCAGTTCCTTGACGAACTCGTCCTTGAGTTCCACGAGATCGCGCACGCTTTCTCCCACACGCGTGCGATTCTCGCCCTTGGAGGCAGCAGCATCAATTGCGTCGTCAAGCGATTGCTTGATCAGGTCGAAATACTCCATCTTGGACATTTTCGACAATGGTATGCCGCGCTTTGCAGCGGCGTTCCGGACAGCTTTTTCGGCCAACGCTTTGTGACGCTCCATACCGGGTGAGCGCAACAGGCGATTGACCCGTTTGAGCGATTCCGGGAATGACTTCACATTCTTGAACTGGCTGTATAGTTCTTCGTAGAAAGGCCGCGCTTTTTTCCGGCCTTCCTTCATGCCCTCCTCGACAATCTCGTCAACCTGGCCGGGCGCAATGCCGGTCGCATCCTCAATATCACCCTTGGCGCGATCATACCAACCGTAGGACCGTTCCTCGATGATGTCCTGTGCCTTCTGAGAAGTCTTGCCCAGCGTCCGCGTCAGAGCCGTCAGGGCGTTGATTGCATCCTGACCAATGACTTCCGCTAGCACGGCAGGTTTGCCCTCGTACTTCTTAACAAGCTCCATCATCTGGTCCATCGTCAGGCCCGCGCGATCCGCAGAGCGGTTCACAGCCGCCACGGCCACCTCAGCGGCAACCTTGTCCCGCGCTCCGCCCGCTTTCCCGAGCGCGCTGGCTAGCGCATCACGTAGCGTCGCCGCACCAGTCTTTGCGCTCCGGTAGGCAATACGAGTCGGAGCCTGTGCGCCCTTGAAACCGGCTCCCGCGCCCGCGCCATATAGGGCACCCACCCCGGCATCTTGCAGGGCACCCTGTGCCGTGCCGCTCTCATTTTGCGAACCCATATAAGTCGCACCAGAAACCGCGCCGGTCCCCATGACGCGCGCCGTATTGTTAACCGCTGTTCCCTTTTTCAGGAGGCTTTTCCCGGCAAGATCCAGTAGGGATTTTCCCTGAAAAAAGGCTGGGACGACTTCCAGCGCCAGGCTCTCCCCCGCCCGCTCATCTCTTGCCCTGCGCTGATGGGTGCGCGCCTCATCAAGGAACTGGTCAGCCGCCCCGCCAACCCCTTTGCGGTCGATGATGTCGCCTTTGACAAATGGCGTTGTGAGCATGGCACCGGCCGTCTGCGCACCAGCGGCGAGGCGAGGGCCGTTGCCGAGCGTCGGGCCGTTCATGGCCATGATGGAGCGCTCTTTCAGGTTGCTGTCCGGAACGCGGGCTTGCTCAATCTCGCTCTGCGCCTGCTGCTCGAACACTTGCCGCTCAAGTCTCCGTTGGGGCGTTTGCGCATAAGCCTGTTCGGCAGGCGTCAGAGGCTGAAGATTCGGCTGGGTAAGCGTGCTCAGATCACCCTGATCGACAGGAAGGCCCGCACTCATGGACTCGCGCGCCCGGACAGCCGCCTGCGGAGCTTGAGGATTGGTTGGCGTGCCACCTGCGAGCGACCACCCCCCGTCCTCAGAACGGACGATCTGCCTCCAGCCCGCACCTTCATCAACGACAATTTGCCCGGTTTGCTTGTTCCGGGCGCTGGAAACAGGCTTCCATCCGGAGCCATCATCCTTGACAACATCCCCGGTTTGCGGATTGACTTTGTACATCGGCACACTCATGGCAGACCTATGGCATTGATGATAAAGAAGTTACGAAATGCGCGCCGCGCACAGCGCTCGGGAGATCCGCACCAATGGGCGGACGAAATGGAAACCCGGATTGACCAGCGATCCATCACTGCGATGGTTGCGTTCTTCATGTGCTTGGTGCTGGCGTGGTTTGTTTTTGACCTGTACCGGAAGCAGGCCGAACTTGAGGCAAACATTGAAGCAATGCTTGGCCCGCAACCGTGCGATCCGACCCCCGGCCCATCCGGCGAGTTGCCACCAGACGGCTTCTGCTGATCACTCGAAACCTTCCGGAACGGGCTGGCCAGACGGGCCAACGGCCCCTTGTCCACCAGATGCCGCCGGTGTCGCCCCGCCAATCCTGCCAGATTCATACTCGGCCTCATAGGCTTGCTTGAGACGGCCCAGAGAATTGCCCATAGAGAGCTTCAGTATTTCGAGGTTTGCCTCTAGCTGCTCTTGCGATTGCGACCGGCGAACATTGGCGATCTTGGCCTTCAGGAGGTCCAATTCCGTTTCAGAAAGCGCCCCGAGCGTGCCGCCCTGAGACTTGAGTTCAACCAGCGTATTAAACGCTGAGGTAGCTTCGATTGTCTCCAGCACCGCATCAAGGTCCGGGCTTGGTTTGTACTGCCCGAAGAATCCCGTGTTTCCCTTGTCCGCAAGGTCAATCGCGCTGTCGATTTGTGACGACAGCCGCGCAAACTCTTCTTCTGCCGCCTGAACCTTCAGACCCTCAGCGGTCCTGTATGCCTCTTTTTTCGCGTCCGTCTTACCGGCAGTCTGCGCAAAGGATCGGTCGTAGGGCGACTCAATTGAGATACCTTCCGGAATTTCCGGCATCCCTATATTGCCTGATTTCGAGGTTTGCAGAATGACTCGGTTGCCGTTTTCATCCAGTCCATAAACGGGCGTTAGGCCATAGGCGTCAGCTGTTTCAGGGGTCTGCTCCATCTTCTGGCGCTCAATTGCCAATTGTTGGCTCTGGTAATCCGTCAATTCGCCGGTTTGTGATGGTGTCTGGAAGTTGGCCACAGGCTCATACGTTACCGGGTCAACGAGCACGCCATTGACCTCAATCGGCTCCTGCGCAGGCGCAATCCCCTCAAACTGGCGCGGATCGCTGCCGTCCTTGCTGAACTGCGTAAAGCCGTTTTGTGTCTCGACCGGCGCGAAGTATTCCGGCCCCTTCAGCAAATCTTGCAACGGCGTGACCTGCGCCAATACCGCGTCCAGATTCTGATCGTTCGGGTCAAAGCCCTGTATCTGCTGAGGGTCCATACCCATTGCTTGCAACATGGGGAGTTGCTGTTGGAGCATGGCTTGGCGCTGCTCATAGGGAACGCCCTTCAGGCCGACAGCGACCCGGCCAAGGTCTTCCGCGCGCTTTGCGGCGGCTACCTTCTCCTGCTCTCCCATCTGGGCAAGCTGGCCCTGATACTGCGCGCGATACATTTCCGCCCCGCCAAGGTCGCCCCGTTCGCCTGCCACTTGCGCGGCTTGCTGGTACTGGCCATTGGCCACCAGGGGCGCAAGTTTGGATTGCGTCTCTTGCTGGCGAATGTTCCCGCCGATATTCGCGCCCTGAGCAAAGGCGTTCATGCCCTGCATTGGTGAAAACACGTTCATCATGTGCCCCATCCTTTATAAGAACCATACGCGCCGAGACCGCCCATTGCGCTGTCATAGACGCCCTGCATTCCGGAGTTCCATGCGCTGGCCTGCCCATAGGCGCTGTTGGCCGCTGCCGTACCCATATTGCCGTAAGCGGTGTTGGCATTGTTGGCGAAGACATTGCCCGCGCTCTGGATCTGCGCACCCGCCCCCATGCCGATGTTCGCCAGATTGAAATTGTTGTTCACGCTCTGCTGGTAGGTCTGGTCAGCAAGGCCCATGGAACGATCCTGAAGGGCTGACATGGCCGCGCCGCTCAGCAGCTTGCCACGGCTGGCGAAACTGTTCTCAAGGCTCTTGGTGGCCTCGTCTTGCATGAATTGATAGCCGGGCGTCTGGCGCAGGGTTTCTGTCATCGGCCCCAGCCCGGTATCCGTCCCTGACTGGTCCGTCACAGTGGTCTTCTGGGGCGTCTCAACAGGTTGTTGCGTCTGAGGCTGGGTGAACACGTTCTGCGGCTGGTGATCGACAACCTCCCGGCCCTCGCTCTGTCCGTATTGCTGGTAGTGATACCGGCCCATCTCTTCGGGGCTTAGCGTGCCATCGCCGTTATAGTCAGCCGCCCTGCCCGCACCCTTGGTGAAATGAGGCTGGCTGGCAGAGGCGGTTGCCCACTTTGCGACGTCTGGATTGGCCTGCAGGTAGGCTCCCCAGTCCGGCCCGCTTTGAGGCTGGCTGACCTGTCCTGCGCCATAGGAGCCTGATGCAAACACGTTCTGATTTGCCGGGGCTTGCGTGGTGCCGCCGGGCGTCGTGTGGCCGAGCAGGTTCATCAGGCCGCTATCGCCATACATGCCCTGAAGGCCCGCCTGATAGTAGGGCTGCTGCAACCCGCGCTGGTCATAGTAGATTTCGCGGCTCAGATCGACTTGCTTTTCAGCGGCATCTGTTTGCGCCGCTGCGGCGGTCTTGGCAGCATCGGAGGACTTCTTCGCCCCATAGGCAGACCCGGCTGCCCCAAGGATGGCAGAGCCGATGATGGCGGTTTCAATGCCCATGATGTTCCCTCACATAGTAGATTCCGTGGCGCTCGAAGCCGAGCCGGACGAGATAGTTGCCGACATGCTCAAAGCCCGGCGTGACAAGCGTGATGGCCAGTGGCCGTGGTATGATCCGCTTCAGGATGCTGCGTGTGGCCCACCGCCCACGCCATTCCGGCAGGATCGAGATATGGAACTCAGGACCGCGCGTGTAGATCGCGCCGATGGGCTCACCATTCCTGACCAGCAATTCCACCGTCCACTCATCCATGAACTCGGTGTATTCCTCGAAGCCCGGCACTTTCAGCCAGTCTGTGGCCTCGTAACCGATCTTCAGCGCCTCAGCGCGGCGGGGCTCTACGGCGATCATCGGCGCGTCACGCAGGCCCCGGCTGGGTGCTTGGCGTGCGCCCGGCACACTTTCAGCCATTCCGGCCCGTGCTCGCTGATTTCAATCCCGTGCTTGCGCCATGCCGCCAGGTGACTGACTTCGTGGTCAATAATGTCGCGGATGTCCTTCACTTCCGCGATGGCCTTGGAAATCCACAACTCTTCCCGGTCGCTGTCATAGCGGACTGCGCGCGCATACTCGTTGGACTTCAGGCGGCCATCCTTGCCTTCCATGACAACGCGCGGGAAAGGCGTGATGCCGAAGCTCTTGAGGCTTTCAACAGCCTCCTTGGCGAACACGTTTTGCTGTGGCTTACCGGTTTCGGGCATGGCAATTGACACGAGCAGCAGCGGGATTACCCGCCAGTGCCGCATGTCCCTCTCATGGCTAGATTACGGTCCATCGGACTTGCGCAGAGCCCTCTTTGGAGCCGCTGGAATCAGTGACGAGGCAGCGGGCAACAGCCGTGACGTCGCCCGTAATGTCGCGCTGGGCCTGTGTGGTGGCGCTGGTCGGGGCCGTGAACGACACAGCCGGGTCACTACAGGTCCACAGATAGCTGACTGTGCCGGTCGTATTCGTGGCTGTGCAATTGAGGTTCCCGGTCGTCTTGCCAGACCCCGATGCGCCGGAATAGAACCCGCCCGTCATGGCGAGGCTCATCCCGCCCACTTCATTGCTCAGATCGTTTGATCCGAAATACACCTTCCCATCGGTCGCAAGGCAGAACACACCATTCGTCTTGGTCTCGGAATTGAGCGCCACGCTGTCCGCGCCGTACCAGATGACCAGATCACCAGACGCCGGGAACGGGCCAAGGATACGCAGGCGATAGCCGCCCCCGTCCTCGGTGTAGAGCGTGTTGTAAGTGTCCTCGAACACCGTGTCAGAGCCGAAGAATATCTGCTCCGCGACAAGCGCGATGCTGGACCCGCCAGAGCCGTCGCGCAGGCCGATGCGGGCCGGATCGCCGCCACCCGCCGATGCCTCGACAACAAACTGCGCAATCGCGTCACCCGCCGAATCTATGAATGCCTGCTTCAGCACGGACACCGATGCGCCCGCAAAGACCGAAGACCCCTCCGCCGTGTAGTTTGTGGCCTCGCTGGCCTGCTCTACCTTGACCTTGCGGATACGGTAGCGGTCGTTCGTAGTCGAGCTGACATAATAGAAGCGCAGGCGTCCGCGCGTCGTGTTTGCGGGGGAAGTCTGATTTTCCAGCGTGGCACGAGCATATGCCGAGCCGGTCAACATGGTCAGCACGCCAGACCGGCTCAGGAAGCTGGCGCCATTGTACCATTCAATATCAACCCGGAATGTCCCCGTGGCCAGCGTGTGCAAATAGTCCAATCCGACACTGTAGGCCCGGCTCGCGCCAGCCGGAAACCATGGGCTATAGGCTGCGACAACCGTGCCGCCTGCAACCGAAGTCCCCGTAAGATAAGTGCCGTTTGTATCGTTGCCGATAGCGCTACTGGTCAGCGTCCAGTCATCTTCGCCCAGCTCAAACCCGCCATTCGGTAGCAGGTTTGCGTTGACGTTGCTCACATAGGCTTCCAGCGTCTGGCGGGCCGTGGCTTCGGCGCTGTCACCGTCTGCGCGGGCCGTGGCTTCGGTCGAAATAGCCGCCGTGTTAACGCCAACCGTGGCGGTCAGATCCGATATGTCAGACGCCAACGCACTATCTGCACTGGCGCGAGCTGTGGCTTCGGTCGTGATCGCTGCGGCGTTCGTTGCCACATCGCCTTCAATCGCACTATCAGCGGCCTGATACTCTGCCCGTAGAGTGGTTTCCAGCGTGGCACGAGCGCCGCTTGCATCGGATGCCACAACCGCATCTGCCGCAATGTATGCGCTCGACACAGCGCCATCAGCCGCCTGATAATCCGTTTCAAGCTGGACAATGTTCGCCCGGTTCCGGTTTACACCGCTGACAATCTCACCCGCCAGCCGGTCCTTGCCGTTGAAGTAGTTCATCACCGCGCGGGTGATATTGCCTGTCCGGTCCAGCCAGTTACCGCGTGGCAGCGGTTCGCCGGTCTTGGTCTCGATGTCGTCTCCGGGCGTAATCGCCATTAGGTGGTTTCACCCCAGACGACGCCTGTGACGGCCATCTTCACCGGTTCTGAATGCTTGAACTGAAAGATTGACTGAGGCCGCTTGCCCCGCCCGCAGCGATGCCAGACCGTGCGCTGGTCATAGACACCCGTTGCGCCTGTTGCGCGGTCCCTGTAGCTCGTCCAGGCGTTGCCATTGTCCGTCGAAATCCGCATCTGGCAAACCGGCGCAGAGCCATCCCCGGCCGCCCGCGCCACGCCTTTTGTGCTTTCGAGCAGGACCGTGCCCAAGGCAGGCCGTCCGCCTTCATGCGGGATATGCGCAGTCCATTCACGAATAATGTCTGTGCCCATCGTCTCTGCAGCGGCCTGTTCATCGGTCGGGTATTCCCGGCTGAGTTCCATGAACGCGCTACCTGTGCGCTTGGAGACATAGTGCTTGCTGCCTGCTGTCAGGATGCGCACCCATGCCCATGTGTCAGAGCCATTCGTCTTGCGCTTGTGCCATGCGCCATCATTCAGGTTCATCACAGCGCAGAAATTGGCCCCGTTCAGGACGTAGAACTCTTGTCCCTCAGCCTTGTAAGTGCTCGCAATCAGGTCATCGGCATCTTCTGCTGCGATCAGGCGGCTCACCCACGGTGGAGACACGGTTGGCGCATCCGCCCCGGCCAGCGCCACCACATTATCCTCTGGATCTACCCAGACCGGCCCCTTGGAGCAGATCGCTATCGTATCACGCGCCTTGCAGCCGACCGGTACAACGCTGGATGCCCTCGAAAACGGGTCATTCGCGTTGGAGGGTTCGGAATACCACATCTCAAGCGTCCTGGTGCCGAACATCAGGGCCAGTTCTGCCCAGACACGCACAGCAATCAGCCCATCCGGCGCACCTTCTGCCGTGTAGAAGTTGAGGCCCGTAATATCGTCAAAATCCAACACGCTGGAAAACCAGAACTGGCCATCAGAGGAACTGAACAGCAGGCGCTGGCTCATCACGGCAAGGCTGGTAATCGTGCTCGGGAAGTCCGGGTCAGTCACAGCGGCAATCGCAGAGCCGTCAGAGACGTAAATATCGCCGCCGGACAGGATGCCCAGTTCGGTCTCGCTGATCGCCGTGTCAGCCCGGTCAGTGCCGCTCACAGTGCCGGTGATCGTGCCCCATGTACCGCCTGCCGTGCGCGTGCGCAGCGTCGTGCCGTCAAGGATCAGCAATTTGCCATCTGCGAACGCATCAGCCTGTGCCAGAGCGCGGATATTGCCTTGCACGACATTGCCTGTGTCAGCGTCCAATGTGCCGGGCGTGGTCACGAGCCGCTTGTCCCGCTTCGGGTTGGAACGATCGACCTCACCATACATGTTGATGAGAATCTTCTCAGGCTCACCGGCCTGCTCACGCTCCCAGTGCTCAAAGGCTAGATTTGCGCGGGGCATGTCAGTCCTGCGACGGCCAGAGCAGGCTGTTATCCAGCCGGTTGAGCATGCGGTCCACTTTCGTCACCATAGACGGCATGAACGCGGCATAAATGCGCTGCTCGCCCCGTGAGGCGTCCTTCAGCACGAGCGGCTTGGGAGGAACTTCAAAATCATCGGAAATGGTCACCGCCAGCATGGCAGCGACGCCCTCGAAGTGAACTTCGGAAATCGGGAATGCATCAGCAAGCGCATAATCGGCCAACACCACGGCCGTGCCAGCGGAATTGGTGACTGACAAACCATCGGCCAGCCACCCATTCACAAGGCCCTCAAAGGCGGAGCGCGCAATCTCGGCATCAGCCGTGTCTGCACTCTCTCCGCCCACGAGTACTGCCAGACGCTGGAGCGCCCGGTCACAACAGTCACTGACTGTCTTCGTCATCTTCGTCTTCTTCCGTCAGGTCTTCTTCGGCTTCGGCTTCGGATTTGTCCTCTGCCTCTTCAGCCTTCGGCTTGCGCTTTGGTTTCACCACCTCAACGCGGGCCGGAGAATCGAACCAACCTGAAGGAAGGCTTTCGCCCTCCTTCAGTTCGAAGATCTTCGCCTCTTGCTTGGCATGATAGCCCCAGCGGCGAATGATGCGGTCTTCAGCCATTAGCCGGTAATCCGGACAGCAAGGTCAGGATAGATCGACTTCCAGCCGTACAGGACGTCGAGGCGGATAATATCGTCATCCGCATCAATCGAGTACTGCTTCACGACACGCACAGAGAGGCCCTTGTGGGTCTCACGCGCCTTGAACTCGACACCGTCCGGAAGTTCCAGAGGGCAGGTCACGAGCGCAAAGGCGTTCTTGTGGAATGCCAGGTTCTGCGGATAGGCCGTAGATGCCGTGCCGGTCTTCACCGTAATGACCGCATTGTCCGCAGGCGCAGCACTCACGGTCTGGTAAGGGCCAGACGTGATGATTGCCGGGCTGATCGTCAGCGTAGCCGGGCCGGTCGTCGCACCGGAGTCAGCATCCGCCAACACCGTGAACTCTTGCAGATAAGGCATCTGAAGCTTGCCGGTCGTGCCCTCACCCGGAACCGGGTTCATGGCATAGACGCCCGCAATCGTGAACACGTCGCCAGCCTTCAGGATGCCGGTCGTGTCTGCCGTCCAGCCGTCCGTCACAAGGCTCTGGCTGTTCGTGCTCTTGGACGCCGCATAAGTGACGTTCTGGGAAGCACCATTGACCAGCGGTGTGCCGCCATAAGCGCCAACCGTGTGGGATACCACGTTTTGGCTACGGAAGGTTTCCAGACCGGCGATTTCACCGATGGAGCCCTTGCGATATGCCTGCTGGTTCACGCTGTTCATATAGAGGGCCGTGGCCGAACCTGCGATAGCATAGCCAGCGGCTGGGTTCAGCATGGCGCGACGCATGTCCGTAGACACAGCCATTTCATCCATACGCTGGGCAGCAGCAGCCATCGCAGCGAAGTTGGCCGGAGTCGTCCCCGGCGTACCAACAAGGTTCCAGACATTGGTGTACTGGTTGTGGCCGCTACGGTCGATTGTGTTGGCCAGCGCAATCATGGCGGGCTTGATGTAGCGCTCGGAATAGTCTTCCACCGTCAAGGTCAGGTCTTTCGAGCTGAACTTCCACGAGACATGCTTTTGCTTATCCACGGTGATCGACGTGTTCGCTTCTTCAACGTCTTGGTTGACGCGGGTCTTGCCGTCTGCGGCATAGAACTTGACCGGCTTGCGGATAGACACCGTGTCGCCGACCTTCACGAACTCTTTCTTGTACTCCCGGTGGACGTTGTTCGCCATGCCGAGGTTGTTTTCGAGCTGCACAAGGGCTTCCTTGGCAATGATGCTCGGGGTGATTAGGGCGTTAGCCATTTTCTTGCTCCTGGATCAGATGGAGTCCGCTACGCCTCGCCGCGCATCTGGCGCTGACGAAAACTGGCGTATTCGGACATGCTCATTTCGGAGACGGGTTTGGTGTTGCTGGCTGCGCCACCCCGGACCGGCTTGACCGGTGGAGGGGCTTTCGACACAGGCGGCTCTTTCGGCTTCGATACCTTGGCTTCCAGCTCCCAGATGGCTCTTGCCTGCGCAACCGGCGGCATCTTCGCAATCTTGTTCGCTTCGGCCGGGTGGGTTGCCAGATGATAGGCAACGTCAATCCCGCTATCGGTTTCCATCATAGCTTCCGCCATGATAGCCGAAATGTTCGGGCCTCCGTCCTCGGGTTTCCGCTCCAGCTTTTCCGCGAAATCCTTGTACTTTTCCGTGCCCTCAGACACGAAATCACCCAAGGTTTCCTGAAAGCTGTTCTGGTCTGCCCGCTCAAGCCCTGTGAACTCACCTGTCAGCCGCTCTGCGGCTTCCTCGGCGTCCTGTGCGCGTACATTGTAGGCCGCAAGGGCCGCTGTGTAGCTGGGCTCGTCGTAGAACTCTTCCCGCCTTGGAGCTCTCAGCTTGCCGGATCGCTCCCGCAAACGTTCGTTCTCCTGCGTCAGGCGGCGTATATCCGCTTCACGCTTTTCTTCCCGTTCCCGCCGCAGGCGACGACGCCGCTGCGACTTGGTCTCCGTTTCTCTCTCACCCTCGCCGTCCACAACCTCTTCAGTCGCGGCCTCTTCGGGCTCCTGCTGCTGTTCAGTGTTTTCCTCGACAATCTCAACGTCTGAGGTCGCACTTTCGGACGGATCACCATAGTTCTGGCTCACATCCGCGAGGTCAGCCTGCGCTACCTCGATGGCTTCCTGATCTGGCACAGAAATAGCCTCCTTGTTTTTTAAAATTGCCCCATTGGCATAGGTGCCGGCTGGGGCGGCTGGGGTTGCATCGCTGCCAGTATCTGCCTCACTTGGCTTTCAACGGCGGCCTGCACGAATTGCTGCATCTGGCCAGATTGGAGCATTGTCTCCATCTGGGTCTGAGCAGCTTCAGCAGCAGCTTTCCGAGCGTCTGCCTGCGACTCGGCGGCATTCGCTTCCTTCTCTGCTATTTCGGCCATCACGCCACGCTTCTGCACTTGTTCCGCTTCTGCGGCTTGTTGTGCGGCGGCCTGACGCTGGGCCTGCTCCTCCGGATCGTCCGTTTCCGGCTGAAGGTTCGGAGGCAACATCTTCTTGAACCGCTCGGCGAACTCATCCGCGCCGGGCCAATCCATGTTCTTTGCAATCAGATCCAGAACCATCTGTGCCGACTGCGGCGCGGTCTGAACGAACTGCATCATGCTCTCTGCGGCTTCCTGGCGACGCGTCGTGAAGGACGGGCCAGAGCGCACGAACACACCATACTCACCAGCAGCGAGGTTGTTTTCCAATTCCGGCTGACCCGTTTGCTGGTTCATGACCGGCTGGCCATACTGATCCAGCACAGGCTTGTTCAGTTCGGCGAAATCTTCCTCGCCATCCTCGCCAAGTATCCGCTCAATGCGGTGCGTGTCATAGATGATCGGGATAAGGTTGATCAGGATGCGGCCCGTATGCTCGACCGAGGCATTCAGATTGTCGCGGAACTCGAACGTACCAACATCACCCTCACGCTGGCGGGCCATGATTGCCTTGCCGGATTTCTCATTGCCCTGCTCACCAAGACTTGCCTCGTAAATGCCGGTCGTGGCCTTCAGGCTGTCAGCAGCACGCCGAACCTGCTCTGTGAAGGCAATGGAGCCCTGTGGCGGCATTTCGCGCTGTGGGCGGCTGTTAGGCGCTTCTGAATCCGCATCATAGATCAGGACGCTGTGATTGTCGGTGTTCGCCGTCTTCCAGATGTCCGCATACTTGGCGACCTGCTTGGCCGTGGCGATGTATGGCGCTTTCGGCTGAAGGGCCAGATGCTCGGTCTGCGTGGACAGCCAGTAATTGTAGAGCTGCTGGGAATCCTTGGCGAACCGGATTACCGAATGGCGCACCCGCTGTTCGCCCACGCTGTATTCCTCGCCCACGACCGGGACGATAGGGATATGCCTGCCCGGCCAAGCCTGCGTTTCCTCCAGGACTTCAAAACCGTTGGTCTTGGTGACCTCAACACGGACACGGTCGCTCTCCCTTTCGCGCACGATCAGGCCGTGCATTTCCTTCGGCAGTTCATCCTTCCAGACAGATGAGCCATCCATCATCAGGCAGACCTTGGCGGGCTCACGCACCTTGCGCCAATACTCAGCCACCCGGATTGTCTTGCGCGATCCATTCAGCCACGCACTGAACCACGCCTCATTGTCCTTGCCGTCAAACGAAACCGGCTTGGCCTTCGGGTACTGCGCCTCGAACTCGTCTTCGCTCATCTCTTCGATGACAAAGCACCAGTTGGCATCCTCACGGGTTGCCGCCACAGCGCACGGATCCCAGACAACCGCAAACGGGTTGTGGATCGGCTCGATCTTCAGTTCCTGCTCGAAGCTTGTTGGCCCAGTGTAATCCGTCAGCACACGCCAATGCCCAATGCCGCAACGGGCCGCTGACACGCCCGCTGTCACGTAAGGCCGCAACGTGGCTGAGCGCGCTTCGATGTTGCGCACCATGCCAGTCAGGATGTCTGCAACCGGCTTGGACGCGCCACCAGAGCCAGCAATGACCTTCACAGCCGGAGGATTGGCCCGCATGTCATTGCCTACCTGACGCACGAACTGGGGCAACAGGTTCTCAGTGATGCAAGGCCGGGGCTGGGTTGCGCCCTCACGCTCAAGACGCACGTCTTCAGGCCACTGGTCACCAGCAACCATGCGCAGGTCGCTTTCCATGGCTTCACGATTGCGAATATCGGCAGACCAGCCGAGATCGTAACGTTCGCGCACTTCCTTCAGGAATGTATCAGTCTTCAATTACCCAAATATCCCGCCGGACGGCGAGACCCTTTGCTGTAAAGTGAGGCCATGAGTTCCTCCGCATCAGCCGTCTGGCCGGGAGGCTTGTAAGTGCAGGCCATCAGGCCAAAGCTGTCAGCGTCGTGAGACGCCCAATCGTGATTAGGCCCAAGGCCAACGCTGCGATTTTCGTCGCGCTTTTCGTGATAGGCCGCCAAGGCTTCCCGACCCGCTTGCGTGCCCTTTTCGTCAAACCAGACACGGGGGAAAACCTTGCGGCCCTCTTCAACGCGCTTCATCGCTGCGCCGCGCCCCTGGTTCGGGACAACCTCAACAATGAACTCAACGACACCGGGCTCCGACGCGGCATTCCAGATGTTGCGCCAGCTGTAATCCTGCTTCACCTGATCGCCGTCATGCGGCAGCGTGATGATGCAGCGCTTGATGTTCCGGTCGAGGCACCACTGCCTCAGCCAGTTGATGTGAAAGGCGCTGGGCTGGCCCTCTGTGCTGTAATTGCCGTGCATCCAGATTTGCTGGTCAACGAACTGACCCACCCAGATCGAATAAGCGTCAGCCTTGTCTCCAGCGCCCGCCAGATCGTGCCACGTCCGAACGGTCAGTGACGGCTCAACGTGCAAATCCTTGATGCGACCGTCATGCTTCGCCTTGATGAGCGATTTGGCGTAGTAAGCGCCCTCGTAGACTGTCTTGAAATCACCCTCCCAGATATGTTCGTACTGGTCGGGCCGGTCACGCAGATCGTTCTGTCTTTCCTCTTCGAGCACTGAGGGAAACCACGGATTATCGCGCCAGTTCATCTCCACGATCTTCGAGCGGTTTGGCGTGCTCTGCCTGAAGCGTTTGTGCGTGGCGCTGCGCGTGCTTTCGGGGTTCCACGTCACCCAGACTTCCGAATTGTCTTCCCGAACGGTCGGGATCAGCTTGACCCACGCTGCTTCGATGACTGTTTCCGCCTCATCCACCCAACACAGCAAAACGCGCGCTTTGGATTTGATGCTGTCCAGGTTGCGGTCGAGGCCCGCGAACTTGAAATCAACGCGCCCCGCCAATTGCGGAACCGTGCGGATGTACTTTTCACCAACCTCGTATCTTTCTTCCAACCATGGCTCTGACGAAATCGCGGCCTTGACCTCTGCCAGCGAGGAATCATCAAGGCTGTTCATGAACTGGCGGCAGCAAAGCACGATGCCTTCCTCCCCGGCCTCCGCAGCGAGCGCGCCAATGACGGCAGCCATTTTTGCGAATGTGCGGGTCTTTGCAGATCCACGACCACCCCAAGCGCCTCTGTAGCGAGCTTCGCCCTCAAACACAGGCGCAAGCTTCTCGGGGATTTTAATCCTTAGTGCGGTCACTCGGGCTTACTGCGATCAGCTCAACACGGGTCGTTGCCTTGATCGGCCCACCATTCTCGCCGGTCACCTGCATCGGAAGAACCTTGCCAAGCAGCGTAAGGAACGCAGCGGGGTTCTCATCGGCTTGGCGCTGGAGATAGCCAACCAGCCCCTCCTTGTTTCCCGCCTTGGTGGCGGCCTCGATGATTGCATCCTTCAGGAGGGCGGTCGTTTTGTTTCGCGACCCCTTGGGTCTGCCCTTACCGGCATTACCCCTATTATTGCCTACTTTAGGCTCTGGCATGGCTTCGTTCCTTCCCGCCACTTTCGCGGCGTCCAAGATCGATTGTCGATATATTGCTACTTTTGGTTACCGGGATTGGGTATCCACCCGGCGGGGATTGCAAACTCAGGTTGCGAGAAAACCCCACAAAGCAAAAAGCCCCAGCGCCACGAGGGTCAGGGCGATAGAGCGGTAAGTGTATTTGCGTTCGGTCATTCGGTTGCGAGCCAGCATAGCTGAGATACGATAGCGCAGGCGAAGAGGGCAGCGGCTACGTAAGGGATGAGGCTAGTCACGGGCGACGCTTCAAGGCGTAGAACAGGCCGAGGATAACAGCGACAATTCCGGCGCTCCCCAGCAGTGCGGCGCAGAACTCGAACCCGAGGGAAAACGCGTGGAACTCTGGCATCTCGGCGCGGGCCTTGTTCGTCGCGATGAATATAGCAGCACATTCAAGAACGGCCACAGTGCCAATAAACGCCACAGATACGCCGCCCCGCCTAGTCACCGAGTATGCCCTTCATCAACCAGATGATGCCGCCAACGATGATGGCGGTTATCAGGAGGTAGAAGATGATCTCGGGGGGAGGCATTAGTCCGTTTCCCGCCATGCAGTGCTGACAACCATTTGTTCAGCCCTGTAGCCTCGAAGGGCAGATGAGCACTTGATCAATTGCCATGCAATGTCGTGGAGGATGTTCGCCAAAACGCGGCGCATCACTTAACCAGCGGGTTCCGGTCAGCGACGATGAGGCCAATGCCGATCACGCCGAGCACAATGGTCAGCTCAGCAAATGGCTCAAGGAAGGCGATCAGAGGGGGATAACCGCTCAGGATGTACTTGGAGGCCAGCGCAATGCAGACCATGACCACAAGGGCGGTCCAGAGGCCATTGATGAAGGGCTTGGCGTTCTTCTTCGCCTCGGGGGATAGGATAGCCATTAGGTTGTCTCCTTGTCGTGGCCGTTGGAGGTGGAGTCCTCGCCGGGATAAGGCGTAGCCATTGAATACGTACTCGGGTGAGAACGCAGGCCGTCAGGCCCACAAACGCCGCCATTCGTGCCCGACGTAACCGGTTTGATCGTGCGTGCTGCATCCACACCGCGCCGATAGGCGGTCTTCACAGCGCCATCCGCACGCTCCGCCTCTTCATTCAGCGCCTCAGCGACACACTGTGCCGTGGTTTCGCTCTCATAGCTGCCAAGCAAGCGGTCGCCATCGTAAACGCCGTAGCTGGTCAGGCCTTTGACTTCGTATTTCATGCTCGTGTCCTTCACTTTCGTCCACCCTGCAGGTCATCCAATCGGTCAACTGCAAGCCTCAATTCCCGAAGCGTTTCGGCCAGCACATCGTAGATGGTTTCGTAGTCTACCGGTTGATGCTGGGCCAACTCCTCCTCCAGCAGGCAAACCCTCGCCCAATGCCGGATGTCATCATCAGGCTCACCATGAAGGTTCTTGGCGTGCGTGATTGCCATTGCACTTTCCTTTCGTTTCCACATTGGGGAGCACGGCCTTACAACGCCGCCTATGCAAACCGCTTCGATATTTGACCGTTGCGTCAGCCGTACTCGCCAGTATGGAAAAAGAGCCTGCGACTGAAGGAGGACCGTGGGTGTCGCAGGCTCAGAGGTGATGGAGAGACATCAGGGGGACGCCTCTACCTAATGGAAAACCCCGCGCCTCCAAACAGGAAACACGGGGCTCGACGGAGAAGACTGGCTGTGATCAGTCCTCAGTTTGCTCCTGTGGGGCTGGTAGACTCGCCCCGCAGTTGCATGGTCCGGGCTCATAGGCCGGACCATTGTGGAGCGCACAATCGGAGTCGTGCTCAATTTTGGCTTCTTCGCTCATGGTTCGCTCCTTGTGGAATCCCCCGACACGATCAAGAAGATCAGCGCCGGGGGCTCGCTTGCAACGGCTGACAGGCTGGGGGGACTACACGACCGCTGCTTGCTCTGAATTTCGGGAAGGCTTCGCACTAAGGGTCTGGTGATCGCGCTCGCGGTGTTCCAGCCCCACGCACCGGGCGAAGCATCTAGCACGTCCTCGGTGTCTG
>Ga0207895_1000387_pt1 | contig 19960 bp, 21 predicted proteins | sample MalvirmetaMSP112_FD_184230 | JGI IMG/M metagenome (GOLD analysis project Ga0207895, IMG submission 184230) | Marine viral communities from the Deep Pacific Ocean - MSP112 (SPAdes) | ecosystem: Environmental > Aquatic > Marine > Oceanic | place: Pacific Ocean | collected 2011-05-24 | reverse complement strand
CACGTTGACGATGGCCGACGCGGAAGCCAGGAAAGTGCGGGAGGTGACCACCACATCATCCCCGGCGCCGATCCCCAAGGCCCGCAACGCAAGATCCAGGGCCACGGTGCCGTTGGCCAGTGCCACCGCGTACTCGGTACCGGCGAAGGCGGCGAACTCACGCTCAAACGCCCGACACTCATCGCCGGTCCAGTAGTTGACCTTGTTGGACAACAACACCCGCTGAACGGCATCCGCCTCTTCAGGGGTGTAGGACGGCCAGGGAGGGAAAGGTCCATTCAACATTGCAGCGCTCCTTCAACGCGTGTGATCCCCGTCACAACAGCAGAATCACTACCATAAGGCAGTAATGAAAAATAGGTAGACTGAATTTGTTACTTAAACCGATGTGTAATCAAAACTTTGGCAAGGGCTTGAATGCCTTCGCCGGGGAACCCAGAAAAATTGTATTAGCATCGGTGTTAGAGGTTAGGGTCGACCCCATGCCAAGCATAGATCCCTCCTCCATCACCACGCCTTGGCGAATAGACGCACCTGTGCCGACCTCAACACCAGCTTTCAGCGTCACGTTCCCGGAAATCGCTACGAGAGGCGCCACAGTCACGAAGTCTTCAATTACATCGTCATGCGCGATAGTGCATTTCAGGTTGATGATCACATGGTTTCCGACGGAAAAATCCACTGTCCCGACGCAGCCCGCACAAATTAGCGAACCCTCGCCAATGGAGACTGACGAGAAATCCATCAGGACAGAAGGGTGGATCAGGGTAGCGAACCGTACATCTTGAGCAGCGCTGAGCTTACTGACTACCGACTTTCTGACCCTGGGGTTGCCAATAGCAACCACAAAATCAGCATCCTTATGATCTATTGCGCTCCGAAGGTCCCCAAGGACACGATACCGATTATAGTCACCAGGGGGTGCGGCATCATCAAGAAAGCCTATCACTTCTCTGCCACAGTCTTTAGCAAGCCAATAGACTTCCCGCCCGAAACCTCCGTAACCCACGATAACAATCGGTCGCATTACGTCACCTATCCTTTTTCGACCCGGTAAAACGAGGCATAGTCGCTTCACCGGAGTGGGAAATACCATCTTGCTTAAGAACTTGGAAAACAGTTTTAAACAGAATTTTTATATCCAGCCATACTGATCGATTATCCACATACCACACATCCAGCTCGAACTTTTCTTCCCAGGACAAGGCGTTACGACCATTAATTTGAGCCCAGCCTGTAATGCCCGGGCGGACTTCGTGGCGGCGCGCCTGACGCTCGTTATAAAGCGACAAATAGTCCATCAGCAGCGGACGCGGACCAACCAGGCTCATATCGCCTTTCAGCACGTTAAAAAGTTCCGGGAGCTCATCAAGGCTCGTTGAACGCAACCAGACACCTAACGCGGTAAGGCGTTGATGATCGGGGAGCAACTCGCCGCCAGGGCCTCGCTCATTAGTCATGGTTCGAAATTTCACCATGTTGAACGGTCGACCATAGATACCGGGCCGCACCTGACGAAAGAACACAGGGGAACCAAGTTTCCGCCGGATCAGGATGTAAAGTACAGTTACAACTGGTGAAAGCAGCACAAGTGCCACCAGCGCAACAACCCAATCTATCGCACGCTTCATCAGATACCCATTGCTTCAAACATAGCGGTGTTAACGCTATGAACGTCGTACTTGATTGCCGCTATCTCTCTTGATCTTTCCCCCATCCGAACCACCATTCCAGGATCGTCAAGCATCTTCATCATCGCGTTAGCTAAAGCACTAACATTCTTAACCGGCACTAAGAAGCCATTCTCGCCATCCACCACGGTCTCACGGCAGCCCGGCGCGTCCGTTGTGATAACCGCCCGGCCCATCGCCATAGCCTCGAGTACCGTGCGCGGTGTCCCCTCACGGTACGATGGCAATACGTACACGCTGCTATCTCTAATAGCCGGTCGCACATCTGAAAGCTTGCCCAGAAACTCAATCGTACCTGCCGCAATCCAGGCATGCAGCTCTGCCTGGCCAATCGAATCCGGGTTGTCATCAATCCAGCCCACCAGCCGGAAAGTAACTTCCGGATAGATTTGCTTCACCAGAGCCGCCGCTTGCACATATTCGCGCACGCCCTTATCCCCAAGAAGACGGGCAATCAGCAAAAAAGAAGGTTTTTCAGGCAGGGCGAACACCGTGTATTCTGACAGGTCCACCCCGGACCCATTCACCACGCAGGAAGGAATGTCAGTCTTTAGCAATGAAAGTTGTCGGAATAACGCTTCGTCATCGGGGTTCTGAAAAAACACAAGCCGATTACGAGAAAGCGAAAACCGATACAGTTTCTGAATCAAAATACGCAGCAAATTGCGCAAGCCGGCCGTCTCACCGGTAAAGGCGTAACCTAGCCCGGTAATTAAGGCGAACCGGTTGTTTACCCCCGCAAGCCAGGCAGCCAACGAACCATAAATCACCGGTTTTACAGTATAACCCATCACATAGTCCGCACCGATCCGCCGCATCAGATTTCGTAGAGCCAATAAAGAATGAAGATCTCTAGCCGGGTTCACACCAGTTCGCTGGAGAGGAATGTCATGAACTACAACATCGAGTCCTTTAAGCTTTCTTTCAATATCAGAATGGGAGTTAAGGGCAGGAGCGGCCACATGCACCTCAAAACCCATCTCAATAAGAGCTCTGATTAACGGCCCTCGAAACTTTATCAACGAGTCAGGGAAACTGGCTACAAGCAAAAAGACACACTTCTTCATCTCTGCAACCGTTCTGAGCCAGAAGAATTAACGCTTGGCTGAATGCGAGAACGACCAATCACAGAGATCAGCAAAAATATCAAAATAGGGGCAAACATCCATTTCTGCCGAAGAGAAATACCCAAATTTGCTGTCGTCATAGACAGAATAGACCAGGCAACCAGACTATATATCCAAAGAAACACCCTGTTGTGTAACAATAGATTGGCTGGCAGCCGTTTCTTGATTAAGGTCCAGCCTCCAAAAAAGAAAAGGAACAAGAGAATCGTGTTATCCAGAGCGGCAGCCAAAGAAAACAGATCGCGTGCTTCAATCAATGTAGGTCGGAACAGATAGGTAAACAACTGCATAGGTGCATTCATGCTAGAGATGTCGACTGCTCCACCACCTTGTAGATTGTAAGCTTGTCGACTCTCAATATATTCCATTATGTCCCCCGCATCGGCATCCTCACCTACACCTGCATAGTTTAACCCAAGAGGCACGAGGTACGCCGCAGCAGCGATGGCAACGCTGCCGAGAAGCATCCGTTGCGGCAAGGGAATACGCCGCTGGAAAACAAACGAACCCGCTAGACCAAGCCCGAGCATACCTGCCATATGAGGGCGAACTAGTAGCATTATTAACATCGCCACTACCAGTAACCACCAACGACTTTTTAATTTTATCGCAGCCCAAAGAGCCAAGCCCGTAGCGCAAAAGGACAGCGCATCCTTGCCTAACCCAGAAGACCAGAAGCTGACTGAAGGAAGAAGAACGATTAGCGTGGCGAGAAAACGGATGTTGCGGGACTTGTCCCAGGTCACTTCTCGGAGCGCGCCGTCAAACGCCAAAAGGCCGATATAGCCGAAAATTTGAAATACCAGTGAACAACCAAGAAAGGAAAGCCCTAAGTCTTGAGAAAGAAAGGATGTAAAGAACCGAACACCTAGGGTACCGAATGAAAAATCCAAATCATCACGGAAACTTGATCGAAAATACATGATGGCATCGCCACCATAATTACTGGCATATGCAAGGTAGATCAGGGAAAAAATAGTATGCCAGAGATACAATAAGATTGAACGAGACAAAGAGGCTTGGAAATATTTTCGGATAAATAAAGTTAGCACTGCACCCGCAATAAAGACAAAAAATGCGGAAACCATCTGTAGCCCGTCGGAAGCAAGATCAATCAACGTTCGACTCCATAGACTTAAAACAGGACCGCAGTGCTGCTAGCTGACTTTCAAGAGAATATTGTGCTTTGACAGCAGTTCGGCCGGCAGACCCTAGCTTATGCCGGAGGGATTTATCATAAACAAGTTTATTGAACGCCATTTCCCAGTCATCAAGACCACTTGCAAGCAAACCACAACCTGCGCCATCAACGATGGAGGAGTTTACTCCCACGGGACTAGCAACAACGGGTACCCCTGACGCCATATACTGAATCAGCTTGTAGCCACACTTCCCCTTCTCCCAAGGACCATCTTCCAGTGGCATAATTCCGATATCCATTGTTTGAATCAGATCTGCCTCGGTATCCTCTGACCAAGGCTGAATATCCACATTAATACCGGGAAATCGGTCAGAAACGTCAGTGGTGGCGCCGACCAACAAGAGCCGAAAATCACTTTCTCGCGCCAAATCCTGTAAAACGGGTAATAAATTCTCAACATATCTCTGAGTGGTGGGTGACCCAATCCAGCCGATGGTAATACTTTGGCGCGGTTGTTTAGCCGTAGAATATCGATGGTGATCGACGACCGTAGGAATTATAACAACACGTTTCGCTCCAGCTGATATGGCCCGTTCGGCCAAATAGTTATTACCGACAATTACATAGCTAGCATGACGCATTACGGTATCGATCTTCTTCCCCAGGAAGCGACGTATCCATTTATTCGCGGAAAGGTCGTAATTATGGAAGATCGCATCATCATAATCAACGACATATCCAACCCTCAGTCGGGACAACAAAACCTCTATCCAAGCTGGCATATATGGAAAAAGCTCTTTCTCAAACCACATAAACCGGTAATGAAAGACATTCAATATCAATAAAAATCGACGCAGATAAGCACAAATCAAGGCAACCCGAGATCGGCCTTTGCCAGAATACAAAGAGTCCAGGTACGCCTCATTGAACAGCGGCTTGACAGTAAATTGCCAACCGCTGTCTTCTAGAAGCGGTAAGTATTGAAAGGTCCGTAAACGGGAACTTGCACCCTTTCGGGCATACTTTGGAAGAACAAGAACCGGCCTGCTCATACTTTACCCTGAATAGATTCAAGTGCTTTACGGTAAGTCTCAACGCTCGATTCAAGTGAAAAGTGACGCAACCCGACAGAGCGACAACGTTCCCTAAAATCATTACGCCTAGGCAGAACCTGTTTAATAAACCACTCAGATACTGCTACGAGTGTTTCGGAAAAACTATTCTCAACGACTAGGCCTGACTGATCATCGATAAAGTGAGAGTCACCCACCCCACGGGTGGCAACAACGGGAACCCCACACAGCAAATATTCACCGAGTTTGATTGGGGCAACTCCTTGCATCGAAAAAGTTGGCTCTCGGAATGCCAGTCCAAGGTCTGCCGCAGAGATCCAGATCGGTACCTCATGAGACTCTACACGCATCACCGTCGTACCATAGAGAAGATGTGTGTTTTTACTAATCAACTCATTCATCAAGTCAGGGGACCCGGTCAAAACCAGAAAATGAGAATCAGGCCTTGACTGACGGATAAGGCCAAACAATTCCAACATCGCATCAGGGCGATACTGAGGCCCCAGAGAACCAGCATAAACAATCAATGGCGCATCTAAACCGATACCCAGTTGTGTCCTGACGTTATAACGATCACGTTCGAGACCCGGGGTAAAAAGAGAGCTATCGCGCCCATTACTTACAACGTGGAATTTCTCTTGAAAAGTCCCTGCACCTGCTCGAGCATGTAAAATAGACACCGCTTGCTTCGAGCGTGTTAAGACAACCTTCGCTCTACGAACTGCCTGAGCTTCGACGTCTCTGAGTATCCGATACACAATACCTAACGGCGATTGACCTGCAAAGTCTACGCGCTCATCAAGAGGGAGCCCATCGGCATCAAATACAAAATGCTTATCACTACCACGCAAAGCAAGAAGTGAGCTCAACGCCGGGAGCGTACTTCTTGAAATTACAATATCAATACTATGATTTTTAATCGCTTTTCTGATATGCCGGCATCCGGTTAAAGAGCTAACTAAAGCACCAATCGAAACTGGTTTACGAATGACAGAGACTGATGTATAGCTACATCCGTTTTGCTCACAAACCTGGCGACGATGGGCCACAACACTGTCAGAAGCCCAAGAAAACTGAAGAACATGGAAGCTAAATTCACGATCTTGCATTATTGACGTAAAGATTGGCAAAAACAGGCTTTCCAAATAAGAAACCTGCGGTCCGTCCCACGTCACAAACAAAACATTCATACAGCTAACCTGTCAGCCTATTTTTGTGCCATATTGTGATTAATTCCGGCCTATCCAAAAAATTCGCCAAACTGTTGATGGAGGGCTTATAATAGTCATCAAGTAACTTGAGCGCATGCTGATCTTGCTTGTTCACTACTTTTTTTGTACGGTCAGCTTGAAAAGCCCAATATAGTCTCGCGAGCAATTGCCTAGGCACACCTCCAAACTTGTCGCTTTTCGCCAGAGACGTTGCCAAGCGATGAATAAGCTTATTCCTTATAGAGTAAGAAACATTTGAACTACGAAAATTGAAATCAATATAGAAAGAAGGGTCGATTTCCAGCCATTCACTCAGCCCGGCCATAACCTCGTCCTCTCTACCTTTAACATCCTCGACGAGCAAAACCTTAAAATTATCACCAAACACCGAGACCCATCTATCTATAAACTTTATGTACTCACCGTGAGCAATACCATATCTGAAAAAATCAAATGTTTCTTCATTCCTGAAACAAGATCTTTTCTCTTCAAGACGCCCCGATAGCACGAGATCAACTAGATCTGAAAACGACAGCGACGGATCTATAGCCGCCAAATGGTTTAAATTAAAATTATACCAGGAGTAATATCTGTCTGAGGGCTGTCTAAAAAGTGCCAATATCTTCATTTCAGGATCTATTTTTTTAAGCGATATTGGTGCAACAGACTGGTAATAGTAATGCGTCGTCGCTTCAAATCTGACGGGAACATTGGATACACTTGAAAAAAGTTTTTTATAGCCTTCCAAGCCTAGCTCATTAAAGCCGGGAATTCGGTCTTCATACGAAACATCCATAAAATAGAAAGGCTCTTTGGGGTCTGTTGAGTCACATTCCGGATGCTGTTTTAGCCAATCAGCTACAGAAGTAGTTCCGCACTTTGGGCAGCCTACGATTACGAAATTAGGATAGGTCATAACGCTCTTTTGAAAAACTTTTTAAAGTGTCTAAACATCAACTTAAGAGTAACAAAAACTCTCAACCCGAAAACTCTTGGCAATATCCATTTTTTAAATGATACGTCAATATCTGATGACACCAAGAACGAAAGCATTCTTAAAGTACTGAACTGATGCCACTCACTCTTAATCTTAAACTTATTCAATTGTCGCTCATATTCCGCAGCATTAAAGTTAGGGTTACTAAACGAACTGGCATAGTTCTTTAGAAAAACCGACAAAATATATCTATTCTCGTATGCATTTAACATTGAAATTTGTCTTTCAACTTCCCCGGAAAAACGACTTAGAATATTCGACGAGTTACTTAAGGATCCAGAATGCTCTCTATAGTAAACCAAGGGCGAATCAATTTTAATATAATTTTTTGAATGGAGGTTTAACATGAAAGTCATATAGGCATCCTCAAAGAGGATTTTGCCATATGGTCGAGGAAGACTTTTAACAAAATCGACCTCATATGCCGAAGACGCACCATGAATTTCGAATTGAGAATCACGGCAAAAAACGCGCTTTACCATCTCGCTATACTGGCCAGGCGAATACATATCACACGTGACACTCCCCTGTTCATCGATAAGCTCATAGTTAGAAAAAAAAGCTGTGGCACCTGTTTCACGCCAGTATTCGACGGTAGTTGATACCCTCTCAGCTTTCGAGATATCATCTCCAGCCGACATTACAATAAGCTCGCCCGAGCAAATATCTAGAGCTCTAAAAAAGTTCGCCAAAGTGCCAAGATTTGATTCATTGCGATTAACAACAACCTTATGCTTTCCTCTATAAGCGGAAACGGTGTTTTTTATAATTGAATAGCTATCGTCTTGAGAGCAATCATCAGATATAACGATCTCTAAATTAGGGTAGGACTGCGCGAAGGCACCATTAATAGCATCTTGAACATATTTCTGACAGTTATAAGAAAGAATCACAAAGGTAATCAAAGGGTATTCAGAGTTTACCATCGTAGTCACCCAAAACATGAAAGTATCGAGGTAGCTAATTTTATTAGAGATCTAAATCATCACTACCAACACCCAAACACCTATAGAAAAAGAAATAGAATCGTGTAATATCTAGCGAGAAATTATCAATAACCCAATTACCCACTGACTTTCATTATGATCATAAGCAAAAAGCATAATTTTACCTTCATCCATATACCCAAATGTGCAGGCACTACAGTAAGAACTGTTTTATCTGAGTTCAATGAATGGAAACACTCAGGCCCACCTTGGGTCAAAAACCATTCATATTGTGGCTTAATGGATTTTGGTCATATTCCACTTTTCACTCTTCGTGATCATTTCAAAAATGATTTTGAGGCAATTAAAGCTTCTTGGTCTTTCGCAGTTGTACGGGATCCACATGAAAGATTTGCTTCCTCGGTATCTCAGCGATTAAAAATGTATAACGAAAACTCCATTTATTCGTTAAGCACAAAAGATTTTGAGAGAGTAATTAAAAAAGACATAGAGTTTCTTATCAATCAACCAAAAACTGAAAATCTGCTACCTGCAGAATATATACATTTTCAAAAGCAATCAGACTATTTGAAAATAGAAGGAGAAATGCTCGTTGATTCCATATATACCACTGGTAATTTATCCGAATTATTTGAGGAGATTGAAAAAATTACCGGAAAAAAACTTAGTTACAGATCCGATAAGAGCCAGGATGTGAGAAAAGAAGGTGAAACCAGAGTCATCAAGAGAGATTCTCTTATATGGCTAGTAAAAGCTGGCAAAATGTTCGGACTAAATAAAATAATATCGTCAAATATTAAACAACGAATTCTTGGTCCAATATCTACTCCTCGAGACCAACGTCTTAAATCATTATTTATGGAGCCGTACGTAAAAAATTTTATTTCGGATTATTACCAAGATGACATTGAAATATACAAAAGCGCAACCCAAAAAAAATAGTTATGTAATGGGCTGGGCATAACCTAGCCCATAAATAATTTCCTCAGTCTCTTTATAAACCACAAAAAAAATGAGGTCAGCACGAAAACCTTATAAGAGGAAGTCGATAACTTTTCCAAAGTATATCTTTTATGATCTTTTGAATTTAACCAGCTACACACGTTATCTTTTTGCATCCTATCGAATAACTCCCTGCACTGAGCCCTTGCCTCTTTAAATTCCGAATTGAATGTGTATGGATAGTAATGAAGCAAGCCTCTTATTGATCTTTTAAGAACTTTACATTCAACTTCGTCATCAAAATTACCTACGCTTCGAATAAGTAACCATAGCATATACTCAGTGTAGGGAAGATCGAATGTTCTTTTCGAAAGCTTTACGGTTATTGCATTCGGGTTATTTTTCCGATAAAAAAAAGTACCACCAGAGAAAACGACCTTACCACAACTTAAATAATAAACTCTAGCTGTATATTCATCGGCGTTCATTGAAAAATCGTAATAGCCAAACTTTCTAATAAGCCAAACTTTCCACAATGCATTTCCAGGGATAGTCCAATCCAGGGAATAAAGAAAAGCCTCTCGCCCTGTCAATACCTTATTCTTATCTCCGTTAACACCAGATAATCGTTTGTCACTTTCTATATCTTGTCCACTAAAGAAAACCAAATCGGGTATCGTCGCGTCTGCATCAGTTTCCAAAGCTCTCTGATACATTGAGCCCAACCAATCTTCAGAAAAAAGGTCGTCCTGCGAAGAGTAAACAAAGTATTTGCCTCTTATATTGTCCTTTAGAAAATTTATGACCTTAGGAACGATGCCCAAATTTTTAGGCGTTCTGAAGACTCGAAACCTAGAATCACGTTTAGAAAAGCTTTCTAAAACACATTGGCTGCCGTCACTTGAACCGTCATCAACACATAAAACCTCAAAGTCGGCGAAACTTTGGTTTTCTATTGACGAAAGTGTATGCTCAAGATATCTTCCGCCATTATAGACAGGTAGAAGCACTGATATTTTAGGCTTTAACTGAGCACTCATGCTTTCCCTTTATTCAACTACCTTAAAAACACTAAAATTAATGTTCATCAAAACCAATTATTACATGCTTCGACAACAGCAGAGCATTCTTTATCGTCTATAACAGCAGAGATCGGCAGACTTATAACAGTATCATGAATTTTTTTTGTTATAGGACTCTTATCAAATTTATATAAAGAGTACGCTATTTGGTCCTGCGGTGGTATGGGGTAGTGAATTTGCGCTGCAATCTTTTTATCACGAAGATAATTGAGGAATTCATCTCTTTGTCTTACCTTAATAACAAAAAGATGCCAGACATGATGCTCAGGTTCTTTAGATGATGGAAGATCGATGTTTTGGTTATCAATACCATCAAGGTAATAATCTGCAACTGCTCTTCTTTTTAAGATATCGGCATCAATATATTTTAATTTAACCCTTAACATAGCTGCTTGAATTTCATCCAATCTGCTGTTTACACCTTGGTAAATATTTTCATACTTCTTATCACTACCGTAATTTCCCAGCGCACGAACTATTCGCTCCAACACTGGGTCATCAGTTGTAACAGCACCGGCATCGCCTAATGCGCCTAAATTTTTTCCAGGATAAAAACTAAATCCTGCAGCATCTCCCCAGCTGCCGGCTTTGCGATCATTAATTGATGCTCCGTGCGCCTGGGCAGCGTCTTCTAGTACAAGCAAATCATACTGCCTGGCGAGTGCCATCAAATCTGGCATTGGGCATATCTGGCCATAGAGATGAACAGCGAGCATAGCCCTAGTTGCAGGGGTAATCGCTTGAGCAACCTTTTCAGCGCTCAAGTTAAATGTTGATTCATCAGGCTCAACCAAAACCGGCTTAAGTCTGTTTTCCGTTATAGCGAGAATAGACGCAATGTAAGTATTAGCAGGAACGATAACCTCATCTCCGTCCCTGAGTTTGCCCATTTCTTTCCAGGCCCTCAGAGTCAAGGTAAGTGCATCCAAACCATTGGCCACACCTATACAATATCTAGTTCCACAGTATTCAGCATACTCTGCTTCAAAGGCTTTGACTTCGGCACCATTTATATACCAACCAGAGTCAATAACTCGTGTTGCTGCGGCCACCAGCTCTTCACGGTACTGGGCATTTATTGCTTTCAAATCGAGAAAAGGTATCATCTATCAATATACCTAATAATTTTTGCGGGGTTACCCACCACGACGGCATCTGCGGGGACGTCTGTCGTCACAACAGCGCCAGCTCCAACCATAGCTCGTTCACCGATGGTGATTCCTGGAAGCAACGTTGCGTTCGCGCCAATACTCGCGGATCTGCGAACCGTAATACCCGAAAGCTCAATATCATACTGCTTTGATCGAGGATATTGGTCATTGGTAAATGTTGCATTGGGCCCAATAAAAACGTCGTCCATGATTGTCGTACCATCCCAAATCTGAACACCCGACTTTACGGTAACTCGATCCCCAATAAGCACTTCACCTTCAACTAATGTATTAGCACAAATATTACAGTCGCTACCAATTTTAGCTCCATGCATTATCACTACAAACTGCCAGATTTTAGTGCCTTCACCGATCGTACAACTGGCCACGTCCGCCTTTGGATGAATAAAAATCATAAGCAAGCCTGCCGCTTGAATTCTTCATAGTCGCGGATATAGTCGGATTCATCATAATGCTCGCTAGCTAATACTAATAAAACGCAATCATCACTAAAATCATGCATTTCACGCCAGACCAGATCTTCGATTAGCAATCCCCGGGTGGGAGAATTCAGCCAAACCTCTTCGCGCTTAATTCCATCATCAAGCACCATACGGCAGCTACCGGCTATACAAATAGCAACTTGCTTGAGATTCTTATGAGCGTGAAAACCTCGACTTACCTTGTTCTCAGTATGGTAAATGTAGTAGACACGTTTGATTTCGAACGGCACGGCCTTGTCCATGCCAATCTCCACCGCTACTAGACTGCCGCGTTCATCTCCCAAACTCGGGAAGTCGACCCATCTGATCAAGCTCATGGATCTACCCTAATATGATGCGTTTCGCAGATGCAGAAAGATATTGTATCGCTACTCTTTTCGGGCAAGATGCTTATCCTCTCTAATCGAATAAATCACGCTGCAGAAATCCACGCCCTTGTCTATAACGGTTTTACTTTGAATAATCTTAATGGCTATTTTAAAGATATAACAAGCCCAAGTCTCTTTAAGCAACCAGAGTCGGACGGCCAAATTTTTCTTGGAGCTTTCGCTCAAGCTTAGGAACATCGGAAAATTTTTATTCATAAGGAGCATAACCTTAGCCTAGAGCAGTTGGCATAAAGCCCAGCCGTCTTTTAAAAAGCACCGCAAGCACCAGATTCCATATCGCCAACCCAGCGGTTACAGCGCTGGCAGCGCCGACAGCTCCAAACTCCGGAATCAAAATTATCGATAGCATTATGTTAGCCGTCAGCGCAACTACCTGGCCCAACAAAGTATCTTTCTCATACCCACTCATAGTCAAAAATTGACCTACAGATCCACATGCCACGTTAAAAAGTTGACCAGCCGTCAGGATAGCCAGGGGCAGCACCGCCGAGTCGACATATTCATCACCGTAGAAGAATTGAACGATTGGAGCGCCAGTAAAGACCAGCGGCAAACCTAGAGGTAGAGCCGCTAACAGCGCCGCACGGGAGGAATAACGTGAAAGCTTCTGCAGTTTAATTTTGTTGCCTTCTTTCTGATATCTAGTAATGTAGGGGCTGATAACTAAGTTAATTAACGTAAGCAAGAATAAGACCAGTGATGAGCCGCTCATGCCTATCTGCATTGCGGCGACGTCTTTTGAATCACCCAGCCAACCTAAACATAGTATTCCAATTTGCGTATTTAATGTGCCTACAGCTGCAAGAAGGGTGAAGGGAAATATCGCGTTGCCCCATTTTGCATTCTGATACTTAGGGTCACTCGAGCGCACCTGAACAGGGACTCTTTGCAACAGAAATATTGATCCAACCAAAAATGCCATACTTGTTGCCGCTAGCTGTGCACCCAGTGCTGTTGCCGGGTTAAGCATCCCCGTAATCAGCAATACTGCAGCTATAGCTAGATGTACGGCAGGCTTTAACAATAAATCAGGTAGTTGGGCGACGACAACATGCTGCAAACCGCGTAGAGTATTACTTCTCACTGCGTTAAACCCGAGTAACGGCACCAAAAAGACAGCAACCGCTGATAACGTCCAACGGTCACTCACTTCCCAGTGTGCATACTTGATTGCCACTACAGCAGTAACGATGAGAAGCAGTCCACTCGTGACTAGGACCCACTGATTCGCACGACATAACAAACCGTGAAACAAGGCCCATTGCCCCGCCTGTTGGTATCTGGCGACTTCCCGTGTCATGAGTTGGCCTATCCCTGGGCCGACAGGCAGTGCCACCATGCTCATCAATGAAAACACGAAGACGTACTCACCATACCCTTCGGGTCCTAGACCGCGAGCCAGCAATACTGACGCTCCAAGCGTCAGTGGGAGAGAGACTATTTTTAGCCCGCCCACTCCTAATACGCCACGCACCAATTGTGCTCTAATACCCTGCCCGCTTTTAAGCTCACTTATATGTTCTCGCCAGACGTTCAATCGTACACCTCAGCGTCTTTCAGGCTTACGCCTTCCGAGTCTTTTCTAGATATAAGCGGGGCCAAACCCTGCAGCTGCAACGGCCAGTCTATTCCTATAGTAGAGTCTGCCCAGTGGATGCTTCTTTCATGTTCCGGTGCATAAAAGTCTGTACATTTATACTGAAAATCAGCCATTTCAGTAAGAACAAGAAACCCATGTGCAAAACCAGGCGGCACCCAAAGCTGGTACCGGTTTTCTTCCGAAAGAATCTCCCCTACCCACTCACCAAAGGTTGGAGACGATCGTCTAAGATCCACCGCGACATCAAATACTTCGCCTTGAGTACAACGCACCAATTTACCTTGAGGCTGCCTAATCTGATAGTGTAAACCACGCAAAGTGTTTTTCCCGGACCGGCTATGATTATCCTGAACGAAATCAACATCAATTCCAGCCTCTTTAAAAGCCATAACGTTCCAGGTTTCCATAAAGAAACCGCGCTCATCTCCAAAGACTTTGGGTTTGATTAACTTTACGTCCGGAATTCGGGTTTCGACAACTTCCATGGTTATTCCTGCTCCAAGATTTTCTGTAGGTAGGCACCATAGCTATTTTTTTTCAGAAGTTGAGCCTGCACCTGAAGCTGGTCACTATTAATGAAGCCTATGCGATACGCAATTTCTTCTAGACAAGCCACCTTCAGCCCCTGGCGCTTTTCCAAGGTTTCTATGTAGCCTGAGGCTTCATGAAGCGAATCGAAAGTGCCAGTATCGAGCCAGGCGTAACCGCGTCCAAGCAGTTCTACATTGAGATCACCCCGATCAAGATAGGCTTGGTTAACGGTGGTAATTTCGAGCTCGCCCCTGTCAGACGGTTTAACTTTCTTAGCGATCTCCACTACATCGTTGTCATAGAAATACAGTCCAGTGACGGCATAGCTGGATTTAGGTTTTGACGGTTTTTCTTCGATGGATACCGCGCGCTTGTTCTCGTCAAACTCGACCACGCCAAAGCGTTCCGGGTCTGAGACGTGATAGCCGAAGACCGTGGCACCGCTTTTCTGTTCATTAGCAGCCTGAAGCATCTGTGACAGGCCCGGCCCATGGTAGATATTGTCGCCCAATACCAGGCAAACTGGATCCTTACCGATAAATTCTTCGCCGATAATAAACGCCTGCGCCAAACCATCCGGGCTGGGCTGAATAGCGTAGGTAATTTCGATGCCGAACTGCCTGCCGTCGCCCAAAAGGCGCTGGAACCCTGCCTGATCTTCCGGGGTGGTGATGATCAGGACCTGCCGAATACCTGCCAGCATGAGAACTGACAGCGGATAATAGATCATAGGCTTGTCGTAGATGGGCAGCAGCTGCTTGGACACGCCAATGGTAAGCGGATACAAGCGTGTGCCGGAGCCTCCGGCCAGAATTATACCTTTGCGGTTGCTCATGAGAGTTCCTTGTTGGTTTCCTGAAGCATACGTTTCACGCCCTGCTTCCAATCGGGTAGTTCAAGATCGAAGGTCTCGGTTATCGCCTGACAATCCAGCCGTGAATTTTTGGGCCTCACGGCAGGGACCGGGTATTCTTCACTGGGAATAGGGTTCACGGATTGAACGGCGAGTGGCAATCCGGTTTCTTTCGCCCAATCAATAACGTAGCGTGCGTAGTCATACCAGGAAGCCTCACCACTGGCGGCCAGATGATAAAGACCTGACTCGGTCGGCTGCTGTGCAGAGCGACGGAGGGTGTGTGCGGTGATGTCCGCAATCAGTTCCGCGCCGGTGGGGGCGCCAATCTGGTCGTCGATGACATTCAGCGTTTCACGCTCAGCGGCAAGCCGCAGCATGGTCTTCGCGAAGTTATTGCCCTGGCTGGCGTACACCCAGCTGGTACGAAATATCAGATGATGGCAGCCACTTGCCTGAATCGCCTGCTCGCCGGCAAGCTTTGTGGCGCCATATACATTGAGCGGTGCCGTGCTGTCGCTTTCTTTCCAGGGCTGATGGCCACTGCCGTCGAAGACATAATCCGTGGAATAATGCACTAGCCAGCCCCCCAAGGCAGCCATTCGATCTGCCATCAGGGCGGGAGCCTGATGGTTGAGGTGCGCGGCCAGCTCCGGTTCGCTCTGGGCCTTATCCACCGCTGTATAGGCCGCGGCGTTGACCAGCACATCGGGCTTGATGTGATCGATGGTTTCTTGCAGACCATCCAGGTCGGCAATATCACCGCATAATCCACTATGGCCGGCACGATCCAATGCTACCAGCTTGCCCAGCGGCGCCAGTGCGCGTTGCAACTCCCAGCCTACCTGGCCGTTTTTCCCCAGTAGGAGGATTGTGCTTGTTGTCTGCGTCCTTGCCATGGCGTCTATTCCTCTTCCAACGAACCGGTTCCGAGGCGCTCGCGCATATAGCTGCCGTCCTGAACCCGCTGGCACCACTCGCCGTTATCCAGGTACCACTGTACGGTTTTCCTGATACCGGTTTCGAAGGTTTCTGTTGGCGTCCAGCCCAGCTCTCGCTCAATCTTGCCGGCATCAATGGCGTAACGGAGGTCATGACCGGGGCGATCTTGTACGTGGGTGATCAGATCCCGGTACTGGCTGATACCTTCCGGCTTCTCCGGGACCAGTTCTTCAAGAAGATCGCAGAGGGTACGTACCACTTCGATATTCTGTTTTTCATTGTGCCCCCCGATATTGTAGGTCTCCCCTACTTCTCCTTCGGTGGCAACCTTGTAGAGAGCACGGGCGTGGTCTTCCACGTAGAGCCAGTCGCGCACCTGGGTCCCTTGCCCATAGACTGGTAAGGGTTTGCCCTCCAGGGCGTTGAGAATCATCAGGGGGATGAGCTTTTCCGGGAAATGATATGGGCCGTAATTGTTGGAGCAGTTGGTGATCAGGGTCGGGAAGCCATAAGTACGGCGCCAGGCGCGAACGAGATGGTCTGAGCTTGCCTTGCTGGCGGAATACGGCGAGCTTGGGGCATAAGGGGTGGTTTCGGTAAACAGGTCCTCCGGGCCTTCAAGATCACCATATACTTCATCGGTGGAGATGTGGTGGAAACGGAAGCCTTTCTGAGCGGCTTCGTCCAGCGTCTTCCAGTATTGACGTGCCGCTTCCAGCAAGGTGTAGGTCCCGATGATGTTGGTTTCCATGAAGGCTGCCGGGCCATCAATGGAGCGATCGACGTGGCTTTCGGCGGCGAGGTGCATGATGACATCGGGTTGGTGCCGTTTTAATACCCCATCTAGGGTATGCCGGTCACAAATATCCACTTTTTCAAACGCATATCGAGGACTATTGCTGACACTGAGCAGGCTTTCCAGGTTGCCGGCATAGGTGAGCTTGTCCACATTGACGACGCTGTCGTCCGTATTGCTGATGATGTGACGAATAACGGCGGAACCAATAAAGCCTGCACCACCGGTGACCATAATTTTCATGCATTGCTCCCAGCATTCAATGTACCTTCGTACCAGGGCATGGCCTTACCGATGCCATCGTAAATGCGGTAGGCGGGTTCATAACCCAGCAACTCTTGTGCCTTGCTGATGTCCGCCTGGGAGTGGCGAACATCCCCGGCACGGAAATCTCTATATCTCGGGGCGTTTCTATAGTCGACTCCGCACTGGTTCAACGCCGTTTTCAGCGCATCAAAAAGCGTATTGAGAGTCGTTCTATCCCCAAGAGCCACGTTATAGACGTGATTTTTAACATCTGCCTGGGCCGTGGCCGCCAGAAGATTAATCTGCACCACGTTCTCGATAAAGCAGAAGTCCCGGCTAGTTTCACCGTCGCCATTGATGAAGACGTCCTCGCCCTGGATCATGGCGGCGGTCCATTTTGGGATGACTGCGGCGTAGGCGCCATTGGGGTCCTGACGTTTGCCAAAGACGTTAAAATAACGCAGGCCGATGGTGTTGAAATCGTAGGTTCGTGCAAACACGTCGGCGTAGAGCTCGTTGACGTACTTGGTGACCGCATAAGGAGAAAGAGGTTTGCCGATCTTGTCTTCGACTTTGGGTAGGCCTGGGTGATCGCCGTAGGTGGAGCTTGAAGCTGCGTAGGTGAAGCTCTTCACCCCTTCATCTCTGGATGCCACCAGCATGTTCAGGAAACCGTCGATGTTGGTTTGGTTGGTGGTAACGGGGTCTTCGATGGAGCGTGGGACCGAGCCCAGGGCGGCTTGGTGGAGGACGTAGTCTGTCCCCTTTACGGCTTCGCGGCAGTCTTCCAGCTTGCGGATGTCGCCTTCGATAAAGCGGAAGCGTCCCCACTGCTCTTCAATGACCAGGGTCTGGACTTCGTCGAGGTTGCGCTGGTGGCCCGTGGCGAAGTTATCCAGCCCTACTACTGTCTGGCCCAGTTTGAGCAAAGTTTCCAGCAGGTTGGAGCCGATGAAGCCGGCTACGCCTGTGATTAGCCAGGTTTTGGGGTTGGCTTTCAGGTCGGCTTTTACGTCGTCGTAGCGGGTCATGTATATCCAGTTTGTCAGTAGCTGCTAGCATTCGCGGGCAAGGCCCGCTCCCACACAGGGCTTATTCGATACAGCCCTTCACAGTCGGAGGTCAACGGCTTCTTTGGGTAAAACGTACTTCAGGTCGTAGAGCACGTGCGGGTCTCGGCCCAGCTCACGGATTTCACTGGCGGGCATGGCCTTGAATTCATTGTGGGCCACGGCCAGGACGACACCGTCATAGCTGGCCACCTGGGGTTTTTCGATGGGCTGGATGCCGTACTCCCGGTAGGCTTCGTCCGGGTTGATCCAGGGGTCGTAGACGTCGACGGTGACGTTGTAGTCCTGGAGCTCGCGGATCACGTCGATCACCCGGGTGTTGCGCAGATCCGGGCAGTTTTCCTTGAAGGTTAGGCCCATTACCAGTACCCGGGCGCCGTTGACCTGGATGCAGCGGTCCAGCATGGCCTTGACCAGCTCGCTGGCCACGAAACGGCCCATGCCGTCGTTGATACGCCGCCCCGAGAGGATCACCTCCGGGTGGTAACCCACCGCCTGGGCTTTATGGGTCAGGTAGTAAGGGTCCACGCCGATGCAGTGGCCGCCCACCAGGCCGGGCCGGAACGGCAGGAAGTTCCACTTGGTGCCGGCGGCTTCCAGTACTTCCTGGGTGTCGATGTTCATGCGCTTGAAGATCATCGCCAGTTCGTTGACCAGGGCGATATTCAGGTCCCGCTGGGTGTTTTCGATCACCTTGGCGGCTTCCGCCACCTTGATGCTGGAAGCCCGATGGGTGCCGGCGGTGATCACGGAGGCATAGAGACGGTCCACGGTGTCCGCCACTTCCGGGGTGGAGCCGGCGGTGACCTTCATGATGTCGGTGACGCGGTGGAGCTTATCGCCCGGGTTAATGCGCTCCGGGCTGTAGCCGGCGTAGAAGTCCCGGTTGAAGGTGAGGCCGGAGACGCGCTCCAGCACCGGCACGCAGTGCTCCTCGGTGGCGCCGGGGAATACGGTGGACTCGTAAATCACGATATTGCCGGACTTGAGGGTCTTGCCGATGGTCTCGGACGCCTTGATCAGCGGCGTCAGGTCGGGCTGGCGGTGCTCGTCGATGGGGGTCGGTACCGTGACGATGTAGACGTTACAGCCGTCCAGGGACGCCGGATCGTCGCTGAACGCCAGGCCCTCCGAGGCGGCCAGCTCCGCGTCGCTGAGCTCCCGGGTAAAGTCGTGCCCTTCGCGCAAGGCGCGGATACGGTCGCGGTTCACGTCGAAGCCCACCACCGGGCGGTGCTTGCCGAACTCCGCGGCCAGGGGCAGGCCCACATAGCCAAGGCCGATCACGGCCAGTTTGATGTCTTCCAGGGAAGGGTGGCTCATTCTTTGTTTACCTTACTAATGCGGCCTACAGGGATGTGAGGATTTTGCCTTTTTGGGCGCTGTCTTGATAGCGGCGCCCGAGTTCCGTGGCCAGGACCTGCTTGGCCTGGTCATCACCGTGCACCAGGCGGATTTCCCGAGGCCAGCGAGTCATACCGGTGACGAAGTCGATCAACCCGTTGCGGTCGGCGTGGGCGGAATAACCGCCAATGGTATCCACACCGGCCTTTATTTCATGAATCTCGCCGTCCAGTTCCACCTGGCCGCCCTGCCCTTGCGTCTGCAGCTCCCGGCCGGGGGTGCCGGCGGCCTGGTAGCCGACGAACAGCACATTGTGGCGGGGGT